>POVV01001010.1_pt1 | contig 12429 bp, 7 predicted proteins | sample 1560271 | NCBI WGS metagenome assembly POVV01 (sample SAMN08337232, study PRJNA429181) | Bioreactor metagenome, whole genome shotgun sequencing project. | biome: cows' rumen and soil; feature: anaerobic; isolation source: anaerobic chemostat enrichment culture, galacturonate as sole carbon source...... | reverse complement strand
TGTAAGCCTTAGCGGTTCTGACGGGACGGTCAGTTCAGTCAGCCGGTGCAGCAGTGAGTTGATTGTTTATATAACGCTGGATGCTTTGGACGATGATGAAAATGATCATGAGCTGGCAGTGAGTAACTTAGAGTGGGATGAAAGCAACGGCACAGGCTTCTGGGATGAAAGTGAGGATGCCAATAAATATGAGGTGCGCCTTTACAGGGGAAGCAATGCAGTAACTTCCGCGCTTACGACCACCTATACCAGCTATGACTTTTCAAGCTATATGACGAATAGCGGGACTTATTCCTTCAAAGTACGGGGAGTATACAACTCATCCAATAAAGGCAGTTGGGAAGAATCAGACAGCTGGTATGTTTCATCTGATGTGGCTGAGGAGATAAGATCTAAAAGCTCAAGCGGCGTTTCAGGCCCGGGAAGCGGCACAGGAGCCGGTGCATGGCTGAAGGACAGAACAGGCTGGTGGTATTGTAATGCGGACAAAAGCTATACCGTCAGCAACTGGCAGTATATTGATGATTGCTGGTATTATTTTAACGGGTCCGGGTATATGGTTACAGGCTGGGTCAATTGGAACTCCATATGGTATTATTGCGGAGAAAGCGGGGCTATGCTTATAAACACTACAACGCCGGACGGGTATGAGGTAGGAAGCGACGGGGCGTGGATTCAATCATAAAACAATAGAATTCCTATGGGAACGGTGGTTGTGACAAGCAGCTCCCGGGCACGGTTTAGACGGTACGTCCGTAAGTAATCTGCCGGCCCCATGCCTGCATACTTTTGAAAAACATAAAATAAACGGTTCTCATTGACTTCGTTTTGCCTGGCCAATGAATTTACGGATAAACCATCCATGTAGTGGGTATGGATGTACTCCGATACCGATTCGAAAAGTTCCTGTGCACCGTATCTTGTTTGGTTCCTGGCACACAAGAACGTCTCTTCCAGTACCCGGCGGAATAAGGTTTCCGTTTGAAAGACCGCAAGACCGCCGGGCCGTTTAGAAGTTGCGTACAAATGATGAAGCATATCGTACAGCTGGGGGCTTTGTCCAATGGTTAAGCTGAAATGGGTATTCCTCAGTTTCATGTGAGGTGATTCGTTGTAAGTTTCGTAAAGAACAGAAACGAATTCCCAGTCTTTGTTTCCAATGACACGCTTGCGCATGGCGGTGTTGGCCGAACCATGGATAACAACTCCTGGTTTGATAAAATATGGCGTATCGTTAAACTGGTATTCAGCGCAGCCGGAAAGCGGAAATATAAACCCCGGATAAGAAGCGGTTCTTTGTATACCCTTACTACCTGCTGGTATTTTATAACGGTATACCCCTTGTACTTGAAAAAGTGTGGGTGCAAAATGCTCCACAATTGTATTTAGTTCCATTGCCATGGCTCCACATCACATTCGTTAGATAATAAAAGTATTGATAGTAACACATAGAAAGGTTCTCAGTCAGATAACCTTACCGCATCATCATACCACAGGTCCGCTGCCATGAAAAAGGAATTCCGGCTGTTGAGAAAAAGACTCATTCATTCTCCCATATCACCATTGACATCTGATAACCTCCCCGATATACTGAGATGGCAGTGGTTAGTTTAGACTAACTAAAAACAGGAGGATGCAATGATTAAGAAAAAGTTGATTCGAAAAACAGTGGTACCAGTATTGACAGCCGCTTGTGTACTCTCCCAGTTCGGCATATCCTGGGCGGGCATAACAGGCAGTTCCCAGGCAAACAGAGATGGGGGCATATACACGCAAGGCGACTGGAAATATGAAAACAATGGCTGGAAACATTATGAGGTCTCAGGTACTTTAAGCGCCGGATGGATTAAAAAGTCGTCGGGCTGGTATTATCTAAACCCGGAAAACGGTGCCATGATGACAGGATGGTTTCAGGATGAAAAAGGAATTAGATACTATCTGAATACTTCCAAAGATGGTACAGAGGGTCAGATGTGTTCCGGCTGGTACCAGGATGAAGGCGGAACTTGGTTCTTTTTTAATACAGCCAATGATGGAACCCTTGGGGCCATGAAGACAGGGTGGCAGTGGATTGACGGTTATTGCTATTATTTTAATACTGCTGACGGAACAGACATGGGAAGGATGTATACAGGCCAGACAACCCCGGATGGATTTTTTGTGAATGCCGACGGCCGCTGGGCTGAATTTGACGGAACAGTTCATTACGAGGCCGGCAGAGGCTTGGCCTCAGCGCCTGCAGCAGAAAACACAAAGAAAACAGCATCTTCCGGGGGCGGAAGCAGTTCTTCTGGAAGAAGCGGTTCCTCAGGCGGAGGCAATTCCTCGGGTGGAGGTAATTCCTCAGGTAATGAAAATAACGGAGGCAGTGCCGGCGGGAATGAGGGCAACCCTGACGAAGAAAACAGCAGCCAGGAAGGTAAGGATGTTTTTGTTCATGCAGAAAAGACAAAGCTGGTAGACTTAGGCTGGATCCAGTATGCCGTTATTGCGTTCCAGGAAGGAAGTATAGACGATTATACCATTGATGTGGATGGGACAGATATTACGGATGTATGCACAAACGTAGATGATGACGGAACTGTGGTTAAGTGGCAGACGACCTTATGGAAGCCGAATACCATCACTGTTACCAGGACTTCTGACGGCAAAGAGCAGGGCGTAAAGGTTGGAAAGGGCTCTGCAGCAGAATTACCGGAGAGAGGCAGCCTTGATTCAGCCCCCAGTGCGATCCTGACCAACGGACCTATATCTGTCTTTGACTATTGGCTGGATAATTACGATAAAGACGGCAATGTACGTGTAAGACCTGAGAAGACTACCTTTCATATAAGCGGAAAGAGTCAGGAGACTTCTCCTGAGATACCTGCCGATTATTACCTGCCGGATACCATGATTGATAAAGACGGAAAGGGCAGGATCCAGCTTAAGCTGTCCTTAAAGACTCTGGCACAGGAAAATTGGTTTGACCAGCTGAAAACCATTAAGGTTCTGGATGCTGAAAACTCTATTTTAAACAAGAGCCTTGTTTTTACAACTGTTATCGAAACGGAATATGGAAAAACAGGAGTAATTACGGTCCAGCTGCCTCAGACCAACCTTTTTGCCCGGGGACGTTATCAGCTGAATCTGTCTTCCGGATACAGCAGGGCAACCATGATCGTGCCCCTTCATCTGGTGGATAACAGGCTTTTTGTGATGAACTTAAATACGTTAAACCCGAGTCCAAAGAAGGGAGAAGACTTTGCCTTTGATATTGTGGGTCCCGATGGAGAAAGCTTTGGAACAGAGATCCTGTCCCCGATTTACAGGGTGGATCTGACGAAGCCGTCAGGAAAAGTAAAGTCTCTTACAAATATAAATCAATGGTATGAGATTGGCCCTATGCTTCATATCTGCGGTACGGATACAGATGACAATGTGATTACCGATGAAAGCGGCATATATACGGTTACGGCATATGCTGATGGTTACCAGACAATGTCTAAGAAAGTGGAAGTGGGCAGCAATTCACAGAGCCGGGAAGATGACCTTAAAATCTTTGCAATAGCAGAACCTCACGGCATTGACGCCATGTCCAGCGCAACTGTTGCTATACCGGATGGCGGCAGTTCCGGCTCCGGTTCTTCCGGAGGTTCAAAAATGAACGGATTCCTGATCTTTGACCATGATCTGCTGGCGAACGCATTGATATTACATGAGATCAACGATGTAAATGAGGACAGCGAGGCAGTTGTGCAGTGGTGGTATGACCAGAAAGCACAAGCTGTTATGGATGAAAACGCTGAAGTTTTTTATGATTTTACCCATTATTTAAATGCAGTTAAAGACGGAAAGCTGGGGAATGGAGAATATCTTTCCTTTGAAAAATATAAGGAGATCCAGACCGGAGGAGAGACTGGAAACCGCCCATACCAGATCAAGCGGGTCTTGGAAGATGGAAAATTAGGAACCGTTGAAAGCCTTCTATCCGTAGTAGGAAAGACGGCGCCTGCCCTTAAGGGTGCAGAAGGAATGCTGGGCGAGGATCTGGTGCTGACCTCTGATAAGGATGAAGAATATATTTCAAAGATAACGGCACTTTATCTGGACAATTCTGCAATCGCTCTTAGAAGTGACGATTATATTACGGCTTATAGGATCAGCGAGGCAAAAGAAAACGTTACCCTTCTGGCAAAAACGGAAGGAACTGGAGGTGGTACGCTGCAGCTAACGGAAGGAGAGCACAAGCTGCGAATTGCGGCAGATGGGTACAAGGAGCAGACGGTTGTTTTACATGTGGTAAAAGAATTGGAAACGTTTAAACTATCTCTTGCTGAGAATTCAGACAAGACAGATGCTGAGGAAGCAGCTTACCACGTAGGACAGATGGTTTACATCAATGCGGCAGCCGATGAAGCCGATGAAAGCCAGAAGAAGCTTCGCGGTGACTTTATGAAAAATTTAACAGGGGTGACCCTGACCGACCCGGATGATAATACAAGGAAAGTGCTTTCCAAAGAACAGGGCGGAATATTCAGCCAGGATAATTATGAAAAAGGAGATTATTCTTTTACGCTGCAGAAAGATCTGTTTCAGAAGGCCGGGCGTTATACGGTTTTGGTGACTGCTGATGGATACACTGCCAAGACCTTGGCATTTGAAATTCTGGAAGCTGCGGAGCAACCGGTAGAGAATGAAAAATCAGCTCCTGGTGTGGAAACGACAAAATATGTGAAAGGAACAAACTGGGATCCGGCATATTATCGTGTAACTTTTGATACAACAGATGAGAAGGCAACAAAAGAGTATTTAAATGCAGATAAAACAGTTATTGTTAACGGAATTCCTTATAAAAAGGCCATATTGTTGTCTGCTTCCAGGCAAAATGAGTTTAAGGTATCTAAGGATGATTCCTATGGAGTTGTAAAATATCTTGACTTTACGGCAGATGGCTTTACAGAAGAAGAAAACGAAGTGGTTATTGAGGTGAATGGATATGAAACATTGACGTTCATGGTCGAGTTGTTTGATCCGGAAGAAGGTATAGAAGGAAAGAGTGCTTCTGCGCCCCTTAAGACAGAGGAAGAGGCTGCAGAAAACAAGGAAGAAAAGACAGAAAGTACTGAGGAAGTACCGGAATCCCCTGGGGCTGGCAAGGCTGAAGAAGCTAAGGAAGAGCCGGAAATTGCCGAGGAAGACAAAACAGAAGAGGCTAAGGAAGACCCGGAAGAGACCGAGGATGACAAAACAGAAGTAGTTAAGGAAGAACCAGGTAAAGCCGGGGAAGACAAAACAGAAGATACTAAGGAAGAACCGGTGGAAACAGCGGAGGGCGAGACAGAAGACACCAAGGAAGTAACGGTTGAAGAAAAGGAGGAAGACACAAAAAAAGCAGCAGACAGCAAGAAAGAAGAAATTCAGAACGATACTGCAGGAACCGATGGGATAACTTCCGGCAGCAAGGGAAAAGTGCCGGAGGAATAGGAGAAAATCGGAAAATCAACTTATGGGATTGTTGGAGAATAAAAATATGAATTGATAACCGTAAAAAGAGGGGTAAACTGTACCCCTCTTTTCTATAAATGAAAATGCATATTTCCGCTTTTCAATAAGTGATACTCTAAAATGAAATTTTTTAACAAGAGATAGCCAATATCGTAATGACGAAACAGTGGATGGCAGCCATACCGTGTATCAGAAACGAATTGACAGAAATCTGCAGTCAAGAGTATAATCGTTTTAATAACAAAAAATAAGTAATATGAATTGAAGGTAAGGAATATGGATTATATGAAAAGTAACAGCCAGCCGGTTTCCGCTGATTATGTTTTCCTTAATATCAGAAAACGTATTTTAAAGCTGGAATTAGAGCCTGGAACCAGGATCAGTGAAAATCAGATGGCGGAAGAGTATGGGGTGTCAAGAACCATCATCCGTAATGCCTTTGCAAGGCTGAATCAGCTTGGGCTTCTTACGGTGTACCCCCAGAGAGGTACTTATGTAAGCTTGATTGATCTGAAACTCATCGGAGACTTATTGATATTAAGGACTGCCGTGGAGAAGGAAGAGCTATATGAACTGTTGTCCCAGAGGGACGAAGAGAAGATTGGAAGACTGGTAAAAGAACTGGAGGATAATTTAGAAAAACAGGAGTCCTACCGGGATGTGGAGGGGTATGACCTGGAGTTTCAAAAGCTGGATTCTGCATTCCACCGGGCCATTGCGGAAAGTGTGGAACGGTATAATCTTATAAAATTGCTGGAGGATTTAATGCTCCACATTTCTAGATGGCGGAATTTCGATGTGGCGCTTGGCAAAAGAATGCCCTGTCTGATCGATGAACACCGGAGGATTGTCGACGAAATCAAAGGCGGCGATTTTGTCAAAGCCCAGCAGGCTATGGCAGATCACCTGGAAACCATATCCGAGATCAGAGCGAAAGCAAAGGAAAAGTATCCACAGTATTTCTTAAACATTTAATCCGGCTGGACAAGAAGAAATGGTCGGAAGTCCTCAGACATTTGGATTTCTAACCGTTTGCAGCAAAAACAGCCGATTATTTGTTTATTATAAAAAAGATTGTCACAAATTAGACGATTGTATAAGGAGAGGAGGAGACTACAGTTCCAATCAGGTTCCATATAATATCTAATGAAAATCCTGATTTTAAAAAAGTTATTGACAAATACGACAAATTTTGATAATCTATGCATGAAAAAGTGTATCTTATTACATTTTATTTTTAATATATAACTTGTATACAAGGATACACTTTTCCATAGAGTAACTTGTATACATGTATACATATATATTTTTTTCTTAATTATTGTTAAAAATTAAACAAAGAAAGGAAAAAGCCATGTTTACATTAGGAGTTGACATAGGCTCTACCACCTCCAAAGCGGTCATTTTGAAAGATGGACAGGAAATTCTGTCGACCTCTCTGATTGGGGCAGGGACAGGAACCAATGGTCCGGGACGGGCAATTGAGGCTGTACTTGCCGCAGGGAACTTAAAGCCGGAAGAGATAACTGCTGTTTATGCTACCGGTTATGGAAGGAAGCTGTTAAAAAATGCCGATGGAGAGATGAGTGAACTGAGCTGCCATGCAAGGGGTGTCCATCATCTGCTTCCGGAAGTGCGGACCATCATTGACATTGGCGGACAGGATGCAAAGGTACTTTCCCTGGGTGCCGACGGGCGCATGACGGAATTTTTGATGAATGACAAATGTGCGGCAGGAACCGGACGGTTTCTGGATGTCATGGCAGGAATCCTTCAGCTGAGGATTGAGGATCTGGAAAAGCAGGCCGCCCTGTCAAAGCAGATCGTCAAAATATCCAGTACCTGTACGGTATTTGCTGAATCCGAAGTTATATCCCAGCTGGCAAACGGGGTCGAGATCCCGGATCTGGTTGCCGGCATCTGCCAGTCTGTAGCCAGCCGGGTGGCGGCGTTGGCAAAACGGGTCGGTGTGAAAGAAACAGTGTGTATGAGCGGCGGCGTTGCAAAAAATGGCGGGGTACGGAAAGCCATGGAGCAGGAGCTGGGTCTTAAAATTACCCATTCACCGATGGCCCAGCTCATGGGTGCTTTAGGAGCGGCGCTTTACGCTTATGATAAATCATAAAAGGAGGAATTTTTCATGGGTGAAGGAGAGACAAAACCAAAATTTACCATTGATCCCAATTCAGCCAAGTTTAAGCTGAACGAGATTGTGGCAAAGCACTACAAGGAGGTCCAGGAGGCAAAGGACAGGGGAGAAAAAATCGGCTGGTGCGCCAGCAATTTCCCTCAGGAAATTTTTCAGACATTAGGCATTAAAGTGTGCTATCCCGAGAATCAGGCAGCAGCGATTGCAGCAAGAGGAGCCGGGCAGCGGCTGTGTGAAATTTCAGAGGCGGAAGGTTATTCCAATGACATCTGCGCTTATGCAAGGATCAGTCTGGCACATATGATGGTGGGGGAAACTCCGGAGCAGAACATGCCTCTGCCGGACTTCGTACTTTGCTGCAATAACATCTGCAACTGCATGATCAAATGGTATGAGAACATTGCAAAAGAGCTTAATATTCCGCTGATTCTCATTGACATTCCATTTAATCCTGATTACGAGGTTTCAGATGCCCAGGTAGCATATGTAAAGAGCCAGTTCCTTGCGGCTATTGAACAGCTGGAGGAAATTACCGGTAAGAAATGGAGTGAAGAGAAATTCAAGGAGGTCATGGAGATCTCAAACAGGACTTCCAGAGCATGGCTGGAGGCTACAGCCTACACCAAATATACTCCTTCTCCTCTTAACGGCTTTGACCTGCTTAATCATATGGCGGTTGCCGTATGTGCTAGAGGGACCGTGGAAGCGGCCGAAGCTTTTGAAACCCTGTTAGAGGAATATAAAAAAGCAGTGGAAGAGGGAACCAGTACCTTCCGTGCAGAGGAAAAATACAGAATTATGTTTGAAGGGATCGCCTGCTGGCCACATTTAAGAACAACAGCCACCGGTCTTAAGTCCCGGGGAATCAACATGGTGGCAACCATTTATGCCGATGCTTTTGGATTCATTTACGATGACTTTGATGGCCTGATCCGTGCCTACTGCAACGTGCCCAATGCCATGAACTTAGAGCATGCAAGAGATAAGAGAGAGGCCATTGTAAAGAAGACCAATACAGAGGGGCTTCTGGTTCATACTAACCGTTCCTGCAAGCTTTGGAGCGGCTTCATGTATGAGATGAGCCGCCAGATCGGAGAGGACTGTCAGATACCAGTCACCTCATTTGACGGTGATCAGGCAGACCCGCGGAACTTCTCAGAGGCTCAGTATGAAACAAGGGTACAGGGGCTGACAGAAATCATGGAATCCAACAAAGGGGGGAAAGATTGATGGCAACATTGAATGAATTATTAGAAACTTTTCATGAAATTGCATGTTCACCGAAAAAACAGCTGAATGCTTATCTGGAGCAGGGAAAAAAGGTTGTTGCTTGTGTTCCTGTCTATACTCCGGAAGAACTGATCCACTCCATGGGGCTTGTTCCTATGGGAGCATGGGGGGCGGATATTGAGTTAAAAGAGTCTAAAAGATATTTTCCTGCGTTTATCTGTTCCATTATGCAGAGCATTCTGGAGCTGGGAATCAGGGGAGAATACAAAGGTATTTCTGCCATCGTGATTCCTTCTCTCTGTGACTCTTTAAAGTGTTTGGGACAGAACTGGAAATATGCGGTGAAAGACATTCCATTTATTCCAATGACTTATCCACAGAATCGGAAACCGGAGTCAGGAAAAGAATTTACCAAAGCTTCCTACGAGCGTGTGATCAGAGACTTGGAGGCAGCAACCGGTGAAAAATTCAGTGAAGCTTCCCTGGCTAAGTCCAATGAGATCTACAATGAACATAATGCGTCAATGAGAGAGCTGGCAGAGATTTTAGAACAGCATCCATCCATCACAGCAGTCCAGAGAAGAGATATTTTTAAAAGTGCTCATTTCATGCGAAAGGAAGAACATACAGCGCTGGTAAGCCAGCTGATAGAGGCTTTGTCACAGGTAGAGGAGAAGGAAAGCAAAATAAAGGTGATCACCACCGGGATCCTGGCCGACAGCGACGGTCTGCTTAAGATCTTTGACGAACATGGACTGCAGATTGCAGCAGATGATGTTGCCCATGAATCCAGACAGTATCGTACAAATGTCAATCTGGAACTGGAACCTTTGGAAGGACTTGCAGATAAATTTTCCCGGATGGATCATTGTTCTGTCCTGTACGACCCGGAAAAGAAGAGAGCCGGTTATATCGTTGACCTGGCAAAGAAATACAAAGCAAAAGGTGTGGTCGTTCTTTTAACGAAATTCTGTGACCCCGAAGAATTTGATTATGTAATGGTGAAAAAAGCCTGTGCTGAGGCGGGGATTCCTATCATTCAGATAGAAGTAGACAGGCAGATGGTAAATTACGAGCAAGCAGGAACGATGATGGAAGCATTTATAGATATGCTTTAACAGGAGGAGAAGGATATGATCGATAAAAATAAAATGCCGGTAGCCGTGGGCGTTGCTTTCGTATGGTTTACAACACAGTTTGGCGGTGGGTTTGCATCTGGTGCCCAGCTGGTCCAGTATTTCGTAGCATTTGGTATTTGGGCGCTTATTACCCCGATTCTGGCTCAGGCGATCGGAGCGGTGTTCCAGTGGTATGGGCTCCGGTTTGCAAAGCTTCATGATGCTTATGATTACAGAACCTTTAACAATAAGTTTTACGGAAAATTCGCTCCAATTTTTTCCAACCTTTATGAGCTTGTATACATATTATTGCTGTGCCTGGCTCCCTCTGTTGCCTTTGCGACCGGAGGTTCCACCATGCAGTCCCTTACTGGAATCCCATATATGGCTTGTACCTTGATCATAGGTTTGTTTATCTTTTTTGTAACCATTTTCGGAACGGATTTTGTAAGAAAAGCGGCATCTACTTTGTCAGTCATTATCATAGCTGGTCTATTGATCGTTTACATACCGAACATTATTGTCAGCTGGGGTGATATCGTAAGAAACATCAAGACTTTAGGAGCTAATCCTGCACCTGCTGGTCCGGCCCTCTGGAGCTGCTTTATTTATGGTTCCTTCCAGCTGGCTTCCATCGGATTATTATACCAGCATGCGGAATCATTTAAGTCAGAAAAGGAAGCCGGAACCAGTATGATTTACGGATTTATCGTAAACTCCGGACTGATTATGCTTTCCACTTTAGGAATTATGGCAGTAGCGACTAATCCGGATTTATCCAAAGATCCTCTTCCGGTAATCACACTGATTAAAGGCGGAGTGGGAGCCGGCTTTATGAATCCTATGATTTCCATACTCATTATTTTAGGAGCGGTATCAACGGCGGTTAATATGATTGCCGGAGCAGTTCAGAGAGTTGTAGTTGCACTTGAAAAGTCGGAGGAAAGAAGAAATGACGGAAAGCCTTCAGCAAAAACCTTAATCTGCGCATTGTTATGTACCATTCTTGCATTTGCCATCGCCCAGTTTGGACTTCTTCCCCTGGTAAAAGTGGGATATGGATACCTGGGTTATGTAACCATTGTGGTGGTACTGGTTCCGTTCCTGATCCGAATGATCGGAGAAGCGATGGGAAAAGTCGAGAAATAATTACAGAAATATGAGGCAGAGGTTAGCAGGAGAATGAATATGACAGGCCTTTTATCAGAAACAATCGGAGAACTGCTTCATAAAAGAGCTGTTCTTACGCCGAATGGAGCAGGAATCTGCTACCAGGATCGATGCTTTTCCTGGAAAGAGGCGGATGAAATTTCGGATTTTTGGGCAGCTGACTTTATAAGAAGAGGAATTTCGCGCGGAAAACATGTCGCGTTGTGGGGGATTAACAGCCCGGAATGGATCATGGCGTATTTTGCTTTTATGAAGTCCGGGGCAATTGTGCTCCCGGTCAATACATGCTATAAGGAACAGGAATTGAACCGGGTATTAAAAGAAGGAAATGCAGACTATCTGTTCTATGGAAAGGGCTGCAACAATGCGGATTATAGACCGGTCATTTCAAAAGCAGGGCTGGATCGTCCGGACACCTTCTTAAAGGGGATTGTTTCCCTGGACCATCTGTCTTGCTGTGAAATGGGGGAAAACAGGGAGGAAGAGAAATGGCTTTTAAAAGAAATAGAACAGAACTTATCCTCAAAGGATACCGCTAATATACTTTTTACCTCTGGTACCTCCGGTGTTCCAAAAGGAGTGATGTTAAGCCACGAAAACATGGTCAACAATTCAGCCGAAATGGTGCGTTCCATGCATTGGAACGAAAGTGACCGCATGTGCTTATCCGTCCCCCTGTTTCACTGTTTTGGCATCACAGCGGGCATTTTGTCCGCTGTCCATGCCGGAGCGGCAATTTATATCAATCAGTATTATAAGTCCATTGGAGTAATGGAAAACATACAGAAAAATTCCTGCACCATTCTAAACGGTGTTCCCAGCATGTTCCTTGCTATGGTAAAGAACAGCAGGAGAAAAGAATACGATCTAAGTTCCCTAAGAAGCGGAATTATTGCGGGTTCCGCCATTCACCCGTCAGATTATCTCCATATCTGTGAAGAGCTGAAGATGGAGCATTTGCAGCCTTCCTATGGGCAGACCGAGTCTTCCCCTGCAATTACCATAACCGGATATTCGGATCCGATCTGCCAAAAGGCCCTTACGGCAGGAAAAAAGATTCCTAATACGGAATTAAGAATCTGGGATGAAGGGAAAAAGAGGGTTGCTAAGACAGGAAGTGTGGGAGAAATCCAGTCCCGGGGATATCACATCATGAAGGGCTATTACAACAAAACGAATGAAGCAGAGGTCGCGCTGGATGAGGAGGGCTGGCTTCATACCGGGGACTGCGGTTATCTGGATGAAAATGGCTATCTTTATATAACCGGACGAAAA
>POVV01001009.1_pt1 | contig 12461 bp, 6 predicted proteins | sample 1560271 | NCBI WGS metagenome assembly POVV01 (sample SAMN08337232, study PRJNA429181) | Bioreactor metagenome, whole genome shotgun sequencing project. | biome: cows' rumen and soil; feature: anaerobic; isolation source: anaerobic chemostat enrichment culture, galacturonate as sole carbon source...... | reverse complement strand
GATCGAGTGGTTTTATTTTAGCGCAAGGGGGTTCTTTTTTACCAGATAGAATATCCCTAAGTCATTACCAACATGCTGAGTACTCAAAGAGGCATTCTGTACTCAATCATGCCCGGTTTTTCGCCAATCCAATTATACAGGCGCTGAGCGGTTAAATTGGTTTCCTGAGTGTGCCAGTATAGTCGGGCAGATTGATGCTGCTGAGCCTGCTGTTGTACATATTCAATAAGCTGCTTACCGATATTTTTGCCCCGGATTTCAGGGGTAACAAACAGATCTTCCAGATAGCAGTAATCATTGATAGCCCAGGTTGAGGCATGGAAAAGATAGTGAACGAAACCTACTATTTTCTGGCCTTCTCTGGCAACGGCGCAATACACCGGGGTATCAGCTTCCAAGAAGCGTTTCCAAGTGGTTAAGGTTATCTCTTCGGAAAGCTGGACTTTGTAGAACTGCTGGTAGCTTAACCAATGAGGCAGCCACTGGGCGTAGTCGTCTTCCTTTACCGGGCTTACTGAAACAGCCAGTTTGTTATCATTCATATCAACCTCTGTAGCTAAATGTTTAAGAAGCTGAATGATAGTTTTTATAGTGGTTCTTAATAAGATACACTTTTTGTATTTCTAATGGAGCCACTTTTCTTATGAAAAAGCATGATGCTAATTTCCCCAGTCTATTACTTAAGAACGGGAAGATTAAAGATCAGTTTCATCATGCTCTGAAGGCGGTGATTCTTAACGGGCAATTAAAACCCGGCGCTAAGCTTCCTTCCAGCAGAACGCTTTGCGAAACGATGTCGATTTCCAGAAACTCGGTGATTGCCGGCTTTGAGCGTTTGATTGATGAAGGCTACCTGATTAGCAAAAAAGGCTCCGGGACTTATGTTTCCCCAATCATTCCTGATGAAATGATCCATATTCCGGCCGTTGCTCACTCTGAGCATCGCGGTGACGACGGCCCAAGCCTCAATATCAGCCCGCATATGCAGGCTATGTTTGAGGTCTGGGATAAAACCGCACCCTATATGACACAAAACCGAATGTTTAATATCGGGGTTGGCTGTACTGATTTATTTCCTCATGAACTTTGGGGACGCCTGCTGGGGCGAATCTGGCGGCAATTTCGCAAGCAAATGGGTCAGTTAAACGATCCCTTGGGGTTTAAGCCTCTGAGGCTGGCGATATCCGACTATATTCGGACAACGCGCGGGCTAAATTGTACCCAAGACCAAATTGTGATTGTGAACGGCACTCAGCAGGCGATGAATCTGGCCGCACAGGTTCTTTTGCAAGCCGGCGACGAAGTTTGGCTCGATGAGCCCGGCTATGATGGTGCTTTAGGGGCATTTACCGCGATTGGCGCTAAAGTTCGCCCGATTGTCAGTGATAAGCAGGGCATGGATATCGCCTACGGTATTCAACGCTGGCCGCAGGCAAAAATGATTTTTACCGCTCCCTCTCATCAATTTCCGCTCGGCGGAACCCTAAGCTTATCCAGGCGGATGGCGTTACTTGATTGGGCCGCTGAAAATAAGGCGTGGATTTTTGAAGATGATTACAACAGTGAGTTCAGGTATACCGCTCAGCCGATACAGGCACTTCAAGGGTTAGACCAACAGCGGCGGGTTATTTATGCCGGAACCTTCTCAAAAATGATGTTCCCTGAATTCCGTTTAGGCTTTTTGGTGGTACCTAACAATCTGATTGAATCTTTTAAGCTGGCAAAATACTACGCAGACACGCGCACTTCCTATTTAGAACAGGCCACCCTTGCCGCCTTTATTGCCGACGGTCATTATGCCCGCCACGTCAGGCGAGTCAGAAAGGCCTGTTATGAGCGCCAGCAGGCACTTATTGAGGCTATCCGACGGTACTTGCCGAATAGCTTTCGGGTTGAACCTTCTGATTCCGGTATTCACCTTGTTTGCTGGTTGGCAGGCCATTTACAGGAGCTGGACATTATCGATAAGTGCCGTGAAGTCGGGCTAGGTGCACAGCCTTTGTCCCGCTATTGTCAGACAGAATCTACCGGGCAGGCTGTTTTGCTGGGTTTTGCCGATCATCCCGCTTCTGAACTGGTTGAAGGCGTACGGAAGCTGGCTGTGATAATGGATTAAACTTTATAAAAAAGGCTTTTCGACAAAATAGCGGCTAAAAAACTCTACGCAGGCTCTGAGCTTGGCAGATGAAATAAGCGGGGTTTGATAAACAGCCCAAACGTTAGCACTTTGAAAATAGTCGGGTAGCACTTGAATTAATTGGCCGGAGGCTATGAGTGGCTGTACGTCCCACTGAGACCTTAAGATAATTCCTTTGCCATTAAGCGCCCACTGCAAAATAATTTCACCGCTGTTAGATGACATATGGGTTTTAAGCTTTATAGACTTTTTATTGCCGTTCTCTTCCAACTCCCAAACGCCAAAGGTTTGGTCTCTCTCTTTAGTAATCAAGCATTCGTGCTCTGAGAGTGATTTTAGCGTTTTCGGTTCCCCGTGCCGTTCAATATAGCCGGGCGCAGCACAGAGTATGCGGCGGTTTTGGGTCAGTAGCTTTGCGATACAGTGTTGTGGAATATCATTATTCACCCGAATATCAAGATCGATATCGTCTACGGCTAAATCAATCTGACGGTCAAAAAGTTCAAAGTGAATCTGAAGATCCGGGTAGAGAGTCATTAGTTCAGCAATGCCCGGGGCGATGTAGCTGCGGCCAAAGCCAAAACTACAGCCAATTCTTACTTTACCTTCCGGGCTGGTTTTTACCTGACCTAAGTCGTCAATCAGTAGCTGGTACTGCTCTAATATCGCTATCGATTTATCATAGGTTTTTAGACCTGCATCCGTTAGGGTGACGTTGCGGGATGTACGGTGAAGTAAACGGGTATTGAGCTGAGATTCTAACTGCTGGATTCTTTTTGTCACAAAGGCCGGAGTTTGGCCCAGGGCTTCTGCCGCTGCATTAAAACTGCCTTTTTTTACCACAGTAATGAAGACCAGAAGATCTTTTGGAATTGGATAATGATTCATAAGCATAATTGAAAATATATCCTACTGTGAATAATCATTCAGACAAATATATAACGTTGAAATTATTGTAACTTGATATCGGTCATATTAATTCTAAAATAATTTAATCTACTCAAGATATAAATATTCTCTCATTAAGATATTTTATGTTTCATTATTGTTAATGTTTAGAGATGAAAGGTCATGGATAAAATCAAAATAATCAATGAATTGAGTTTTCATATGAGAATCATTGTTAATTAACGGGCCGTGTATTTAAGATTAACGATTTAGCATTAGCTTTTAAATAATATTGGGATAGATTGATTCTGAATCATCGATAATATTGAAACTAACATCTCTAATTATAAATTAATAAACACGCATTGTTCTATAAATAATAGAAGCATCCTTAATTATATCTATTTAATTACAAGGAATAATACCAATGTCAGAATCTAAACGACAGTCAGTTGAAAAACTAACGGATATCGTCGCGCGTTTTACGGCGATGATCAGTAAACGTATGCCTAATGACGTAGTTAAAAAGTTAGAGCAGCTTCGCGATCTGGAGAATGAAGGGATCGCAAAAATCATCTATACCACCATGTTCGATAATATGGATAAAGCCATTAACCTGAGCCGCCCGGCCTGTCAGGATACGGGCGAAATCATGTTTTTCGTTAAGGTTGGCAGTAACTTCCCTCTATTAGCTGAATTACAAAGTGCTTTAAAGCAATCGGTAAAAGACGCAACGATAATGGCTCCTTTGCGCCATAACGCCGTAGAAATTTTTGATGAAGTTAATTCCGGCGATAATACCGGTGACGGGGTTCCATGGGTTACCTGGGATATTATTCCTAATGGTACCAGTGCTGAAATTGAAGTTTATATGGCCGGTGGTGGATGTACATTGCCCGGCCGTTCAAAAGTATTAATGCCGTCTGAGGGCTATGAAGGCGTAGTCAAATTTGTTTTTGAGAACATTTCAACGCTGGCGGTTAATGCCTGTCCGCCGGTTTTAGTCGGTGTCGGCATTGCTACATCGGTTGAAACTGCGGCCGTGCTTTCGCGCAAAGCGGTATTGCGCCCAATTGGCACGCGTCATCCGAATCCTAAAGCGGCTCAGTTAGAAATAGAGCTAGAGGAAGGGCTGAACAAATTGGGCATTGGCCCTCAGGGGCTGACAGGAAAATCTTCCGTTATGGGGGTTCATATTGAGTCAGCGGCTCGTCACCCATCGACTATTGGCGTTGCAGTCTCAACCGGCTGTTGGGCCCATCGTCGTGGCACGATTTTGATTCATCAAGATCTGTCGTATGAAAATATTTCTCATAAGGGGGCTGAGCTATGAAAAAGATATTAACCACGCCAATCAAAGATGAAGATTTAGCGGATATCAAAGCCGGAGATATTATTTATCTGACCGGTTACCTGATTACCTGCCGGGACGTATGCCACCGCAGAGTGATTGAGCTAAAACGTGAGTTGCCGATTGATTTGCACGGCAAAGCTATTTTTCACGCCGGCCCGATAGTTAAAAAAGATGGCGATAAATGGCAAATGATCTCTATTGGCCCGACCACCAGTATGCGTATGGAAAAGTTTGAGAAAGAGTTTATTCAACAGACCGGCGTGAAGCTTATCGTGGGTAAAGGCGGAATGGGGCCTAATACCGAAGAGGGCTGTAAAACTCATAAGGCATTGCATGCGATATTCCCCGCCGGATGTGCGGTAGTGGCGGCGACCCACGTTGAAGAAATCGAAGAAGTACATTGGACCGAACTGGGCATGCCTGAGTCACTTTGGGTTTGTCGGGTAAAAGAGTTTGGCCCGCTTATCGTTTCAATCGATACCCACGGCAATAACTTAATCGAACACAATAAACGCCTTTTTGCCGAGAAGAGGGATGCGCTGGTGGATGAGATTTGTCAGCACGTCCATTTCATTAAATAAAAACCAGCCATACGTAATAAAGCACCTGAGGGTGCTTTATTTTTCAACTAACGTTGATTCTTAATGTGAGTATCTGTCATGAAAAAAATAACGTTTTCATGGAAATCGCTTGCCCCCGTCGCTGTTACGCTGCTGATTGTTCTTATCCCAACGCCCTCCGGATTACCCCCGCACGCATGGTATTACTTCGCGATATTTTTCGGCGTCATTGTTGGCCTGATTCTCGAACCCTTGCCCGGTGCGGCTGTGGCGATTATCGGATTAGCAACGATTGGCGTTTTAGCCCCATGGACCCTTTATAGCCCGGAACAGTTGGCAACGCCGGGATTTAAATATACCTCGGCGGCGCTATCATGGGCGGTTTCAGGGTTTTCTGACTCGGTGATCTGGCTAATTTTTGCCGCTTTTATGTTTGGCATCGGTTATGAGAAAACCGGCCTGGGAAGACGAATTGCATTAATGCTGGTCAAGCGGATGGGTCATAAATCATTATCGCTTGGTTATGCCATTATGTTCTCTGAATTAGTTTTGGCCCCGGTTACTCCTTCTAACTCGGCCAGAGGCGCCGGTATTATTTACCCTATCATTCGTAACCTTCCACCTCTTTATGACTCCCAACCTAACTGCCCCGGAAGTCGTAAAATAGGCTCCTACATTATGTGGATGGGCATCACTTCAGACTGTGTAACCAGCTCAATATTTCTTACTGCAATGGCACCAAATTTACTGCTTATCGGGATACTAAAGTCTGCAACCGGTTTAGATTTATCTTGGGGCACTTGGTTTATTGGGATGTTGCCGCTGAGTATTTTATTGGTTCTGCTGGTTCCGTGGCTAATTTACCTGCTCTATCCACCAGAGATGAAGTCCAGTCCTCAAATTCCGGCCTGGGCTGCTGCAGAACTGGAAAGCATGGGACCTCTGTGCTTACGTGAAAAAATGATGCTGGTACTTGTTCTGGTCGCGCTTTTACTATGGATATTTGGTTCAAGTATTATCAGTGCCGCCATGGTTGGGTATGCTGCCGTAGGACTGATGTTGCTGCTGAAGATTATTACTTGGGACGATATCGTCAGCAATAAATCGGCCTGGAACGTCTTCTTCTGGTTAGCGTCATTAATTGCGTTAGCAACCGGATTAAACCAGACCGGCTTTATCAGTTGGTTTGGTCATATTGTTGCCGGTGGGCTAAGCGGATATTCATCAACCACGATCATGATTCTTCTGGTTACCCTCTTTTATCTGCTGCGCTACCTGTTCGCCAGTGCAACCGCTTATACCTCTGCTTTGGCCCCCATGATGATAGCGGCCGCAGTTATGTTGCCTGATATCAATATCATGATTTTCAGCCTGATGGTGGGTGCCGCCGTTGGGTTGGGAAGCATTGTAACGCCTTATGCCACCGGGCCTAGTCCGATTTACTATGGTAGCGGGTACTTACCTACGGCAGACTACTGGCGGCTAGGATTAATATTTGGTGCGATTTTCTTAGTGTTGCTACTTATTACCGGGCTGGTGTGGATGCCGTTAGTTATCTAAGCGCTAATATTCGCATTGACTACCCTGGCGTATGATTGTGTCAGGGTAGTCAATTTTTAATGGATTACTTTATTTCGGCAGTCAAATAATAATGATTATTATTAACCTCTTTTGTTATTACTCACCTATAACTTAGTAAGTTCGCTTATTATTCGTTAATAATATTTATCATTTTGATTAAGCCAATCGGTTGCTATTTTTTTGAATGCTAATAAATTATTTTTATAGTGCTTTTCTAGTTCTATTGTTGAACGATTAGTTGCGAACAATTAATTAACATAAGTAACGATAATATTCTTAATTTTACTTTTTCCGAATGAACATGCTGTTAACGAAAATTATAAGGTTATTCTTATTTTTTCATGCAGTTAACCATTGTTATAAATATGTGGAATGCCGAGTTATACACAAAAAATCATTATTTTGTTATTTTGGTATGGTCATTTTTGAACGCTATTTTAACAGATTTAGCTTTGTTTACTGCTTATTAATGAGTTTAATAATCTAATAATGAGCAATTTATAGTTTTTTAAACTAATTGTGTGGGTCGGTATCCCAGTGGGGTTATGTTTTGTTTGTGTGTGTTTATTTGTTTTTTTATATTAAATAGTGGCGTTAATTTAAAATATTATCCTTTATTTGTGATTATTCAACCTGATTAATTTGTTGTGGCGATCTGTTTAAAATGAGCTCTTGTTCATTATAATTAGCGCCTGCTTGTCATAACAAATTGATAAGTCATCGAGATATATCAAATAGCAAAATGAAGCAATGGGGAATTCGGAAGTTTGAGCTGTCTTATTCAGCAGGCTTTCGTTATTTAATATGTTGCTGATATTTCCCCTTGAGTTGTGGCTTATAAGGGGTAGTTCATTAGCGCATTAAGGACCTTCGTGCTTATATCCACCAACCAGAGTTATCGACTTAATATGAACAGTAATAATAAAAGACGGATGCTAGCAACAGCAGCGGCCAGTCCCGTACGCTATAGAAAGGCAATCTGGGTAAATATTGTAGTGCAAATAGTTTTTCCAATAGCTACCGTATTTACCCCCGCAATAGCAGGGAAATCAAATAGTACTGATTATTCTTTGCAAATAATCGAACAGCCAATAAAGACTCAGGTTTATACTTTAAAAGCGGGAGAAACTCCCGCTACCATTGCCCTTCAATACAACATCTCATTAGGTGAATTACAGCAACTTAATGTTCACCGCAAATTACCTCGTAATTTTAATCAACTTAGCGCCGGTGATACGTTAGATATTCCCGTCACCCGTAAATCATTGGTTGATAGTAGCCAAAATGAGTCCGATCTTAAAACCGCTGCGCTTGCCTCAAGAGCAGGTAATTTTCTGAGTAATAACCCAAATAGTGATGCAGCGATTAGCATTGCCAATAGTTTGGCTACGGCTAAAGCCAGTGATGAAGTTCAGCAGTGGTTGAATCAGTTTGGTACTGCGCGGGTCCAACTAAACGTTGATAATAAATTCTCCCTGAAAAATTCACAGTTTGATTTATTACTTCCTCTTTTAGACCGAGAAAATAACCTGCTGTTTACTCAAGGTAGCTTTCACCGTACCGACGATCGTAATCAAATTAACCTAGGATTCGGGTTACGTCACTTTGAGCAAAGTTACATGGTTGGTGGTAACACCTTTTTTGACCACGATCTTTCCCGTAGCCACTCCCGAATGGGGATGGGTTTAGAATACTGGCGTGATTACACCAAGTTGGCGGCAAACGCTTACCTGCGCCAAAGCGGCTGGAAAGACTCAAAAGATTTTGATGATTACCAAGAGCGACCGGCTAACGGTTGGGACCTGAGGGCTGAAGCCTATCTGCCGTCTTACCCTCATCTGGGTGGCTCATTAGTTTATGAACAATATTATGGCGATGAGGTTGGCCTATTTGGCAAAGATTCGTTGCAAAAAGACCCTTACGCTATTTCTACCGGCGTGAACTACACGCCATTCCCATTATTAACGGTAAGCGCTGAAAACCGGCAGGGTAAATCCGGTGAGAACGACACGCGTCTGGGATTAGCCCTTACTTATGAGCTGGGTAGTTCATGGCGTAAACAGCTGGATCCTGCCGCTGTTGCTGCGCGTAGAAGCTTGGCCGGTAGCCGTTACGATCTGATTGATCGTAACAATAATATCGTTTTGGAATACCGTAAAAAAGAGACGCTTCATCTGCAGACCGCCAACATTATCAGCGGCTATGCGGGCAAAAAAGAGACGCTCGACGTATCTGTCACGGCAAAAAATGGTTTAAGCCGAATTGATTGGGATGATTCTGCGATTTTACTTCACGGTGGCAAGATTATTCACGATGGCGGTGAGCAATACAGCGTGATACTGCCTGATTATCAATCAGACGAAAATGCGATAAATACCTACACCATTAGCGGTGTTGCTTACGATAACAATGGTCATGCATCTTCACCGGCGACTACTGAAATCAACGTGACGGTGGCTGCTGTTAGCGTGCAGGGCAGTCGTTTTACGCCTGAAGAGTTTTCATTGAAGGCCGATGACCAGTCGACCCAAATTCTGACGTTAACGCTGCATGATAGCGATGGCCAGCCAATCATTGGGCAGGCGAAAGATATTACGTTAGAGATCAAAGCCGATACTGGGGCCAAGAGTGATATCACCACCAAGGTGTCTGAGTTTACCGAGACGTCCAACGGCGAATATCAAGTGACCGTTACCGCCGGAACTCAAATTGAAACGTTAATCTTTTCTCCGATGATTCAGGAAAAGGTTCTATCGTCCTCAAAAGGCCATATTGGCGCTATGCCTGCTATCAACTCACTGACGCTTAAGGGCACGCTGGACGTTGGTGAAAACATCAACGGTAGCTACGTTTTTGATGCTAATGATAGCGATCCAAACGATCGTTCAGTCTTCTTGTGGGGCTATAAAGGTGAAACCGCCGCTCAGGTTAATGGCGGAGAAACCGTGACGACTTCAGGTCAGGTAAGGCCTCATACCTTGGCTGTAAGTGATGCGGGAAAAATCATTGAGTTATCGGTTCAGGCTAAAAATGGATTCAATATCGAAGGCAATACGCTAACTGCCGATACCAGCATGCCGCCAGGAGAAGGTAACGAAGTTGACGGTGGCAATAACGGTTCAGTGATTAATCCAGTCGCCGTACCATCGGTGGATAAGCTGCTGCTCGGCGGTACGCTAGACGTGGGCCAAAGCCTTAATGGTCGCTATGTGTTTGATTCCAATAACGGCGATATCAACGATCGTTCTACCTTCGCGTGGGGCTATAAAGGTAGCACGGCCAGCGTGGTAGATAATGGTGAGGTAGTGACAACGCCGGGTGAAGTTGCGTCAAGAGAGCTTATCGCTGCCGATGCTGGACAAATTATCGAACTATCGGTTCAAGCGAATAATGGTCTTGGCGTTGCCGGTAATACGGTCACTGCGGATACCAGCATGAGTGGTCATAATGTGGACAGCGGCGATAACGGCGCAATCATTAATCCGCAGTCTCAGCCATCCATTGATAAGCTAGTGATTAGCGGTACGCTGGACGTAGGCCAAAGCCTGCAGGGCAGCTATGCGTTTAACGCCAACAATGGCGATGTTAATGACCATTCCACCTTCGCGTGGGGCTATCAGGGTGCTACCGCCAGTGCAGTTGGCGAAGGCCGCGTGGTGATCTCGTCGGGTGAAGTTAGCCCAAGAGAGTTAGTGGTTGCCGATACCGGGCAGGTTATTGAACTGTCAGTACAGGCGAACAATGGTTTAAACGTCGTGGGTAATACCGTAACGACGGATACTACGATGAGTGGTAATAGCGTAGAGGGCGGCGACAACGGTGCGATCGTTAATCCACTGGCGGGGCCAAGCGTTTCTAAACTGACCCTTGGGGGTACGTTAGACGTCGGTAAAAGCCTCAGCGGCAGTTACGTGTTTGATGCCAATAATGGTGATGCCAATGACCATTCCACTTTCGCGTGGGGTTATCTGGGTGCTACCGCGGGTGCCGTTAGTGACGGCCGCGTGGTGACCACGTCGGGTGAAGTTACCCCAAGAGAGCTAGTGGTTGCCGATGCCGGACAGATTATTGAGCTGTCAGTACAGGCGAACAATGGGCTTAAGGTAGTCGGTAATACGCTGACCGTAGACTCCAGCATGAACGGCCAAAATATTGAAGGTGGCGACGGCGGTGCAGTCATTGACCCGGTCGGAGCCCCATCGGTTGATAAACTGATGATCAGCGGTACGCTGGACGTAGGCCAAAGTCTACAGGGCAGCTACAAGTTTGCTGCCAATAGCGGTGATATCAATGACCGTTCGACTTTCGTCTGGGGTAACAAAGGAACCACTGCCAGCGATGTCGAAAGTGGTGATGTGGTGACCTCGTCCGGTGAAGTTACGCCGAAAGCCTTAACTGTTGCCGATGCCGGACAGGTTATTGAACTGTCGGTTCAGGCGAACAATGGCCTTAACGTTGCGGGTAATACTCTTACCGTCGATACCAGTATGAGCGATCAGAACGTGGACGGCGGCGATAACGGTGCAATCATTAACCCGCAGTCTCAGCCATCCGTCGATAAGTTAGTGATTAGCGGTACGCTGGACGTGGGCCAAAGCCTGCAAGGTAGCTATGCGTTTAACGCCAACAATGGCGATGTTAATGACCATTCCACCTTCGCGTGGGGCTATCAGGGTGCTACCGCCAGTGCAGTTGGCGAAGGCAGCGTGGTGACCTCGTCGGGTGAAGTTAGCCCAAGAGAGTTGGTGGTTGCCGATGCCGGACAGGTTATTGAACTGTCAGTACAGGCGAACAATGGTTTAAACGTCGTGGGTAATACCGTAACGACGGATACTACGATGAGTGGTAATAGCGTAGAGGGCGGCGACAACGGTGCGATCGTTAATCCACTGGCGGGGCCAAGCGTTTCTAAACTGACCCTTGGGGGTACGTTAGACGTCGGTAAAAGCCTCAGCGGCAGTTACGTGTTTGATGCCAATAATGGTGATGCCAATGACCATTCCACTTTCGCGTGGGGTTATCTGGGTGCTACCGCGGGTGCCGTTAGTGACGGCCGCGTGGTGACCACGTCGGGTGAAGTTACCCCAAGAGAGCTAGTGGTTGCCGATGCCGGACAGATTATTGAGCTGTCAGTACAGGCGAACAATGGGCTTAAGGTAGTCGGTAATACGCTGACCGTAGACTCCAGCATGAACGGCCAAAATATTGAAGGTGGCGACGGCGGTGCAGTCATTGACCCGGTCGGAGCCCCATCGGTTGATAAACTGATGATCAGCGGTACGCTGGACGTAGGCCAAAGTCTACAGGGCAGCTACAAGTTTGCTGCCAATAGCGGTGATATCAATGACCGTTCGACTTTCGTCTGGGGTAACAAAGGAACCACTGCCAGCGATGTCGAAAGTGGTGATGTGGTGACCTCGTCCGGTGAAGTTACGCCGAAAGCCTTAACTGTTGCCGATGCCGGACAGGTTATTGAACTGTCGGTTCAGGCGAACAATGGCCTTAACGTTGCGGGTAATACTCTTACCGTCGATACCAGTATGAGCGATCAGAACGTGGACGGCGGCGATAACGGTGCAATCATTAACCCGCAGTCTCAGCCATCCGTCGATAAGTTAGTGATTAGCGGTACGCTGGACGTGGGCCAAAGCCTGCAAGGTAGCTATGCGTTTAACGCCAACAATGGCGATGTTAATGACCATTCCACCTTCGCGTGGGGCTATCAGGGTGCTACCGCCAGTGCAGTTGGCGAAGGCAGCGTGGTGACCTCGTCGGGTGAAGTTAGCCCAAGAGAGTTGGTGGTTGCCGATGCCGGACAGGTTATTGAACTGTCAGTACAGGCGAACAATGGTTTAAACGTCGTGGGTAATACCGTAACGACGGATACTACGATGAGTGGTAATAGCGTAGAGGGCGGCGACAACGGTGCGATCGTTAATCC
>POVV01001007.1_pt1 | contig 12480 bp, 9 predicted proteins | sample 1560271 | NCBI WGS metagenome assembly POVV01 (sample SAMN08337232, study PRJNA429181) | Bioreactor metagenome, whole genome shotgun sequencing project. | biome: cows' rumen and soil; feature: anaerobic; isolation source: anaerobic chemostat enrichment culture, galacturonate as sole carbon source...... | reverse complement strand
GATCAGTTTAGCGGCTCATGCTACGAGAAGCATGAGCCGCTAAACTGGCAGTGACGGGTTTCGACATATTTCCCGGGGAATGGCCTGTTCTTGAGTTGTCAGTTTGCCCTGGAGCTGTGAAAAAAAAGACACTTGACTTGTGAGTGAACACAGCATATAATCTATTCATACAAAATGCATACAAAACACAATGAACAGGAAGCCTCATGTACGATGTTCAGAGAGACGGCGGGAGGTGTGAGCCGTTACATCAAGCAGCAGGGTTCCGCCTGGGAGTGTCTGATGAGGAATCAGTAAGGGGTCCCGCCCAGTATAGCGGATTAAAGTTGGCCGTAAGGCAACATGGGTGGCAACGCGGGAAAGTTCTCGTCCCTATAGGGATGAGAACTCTTTTATTTTTACGGTGTTTTCCCACCTCCCGGATGCGCAAATTTGTCCAGTATAATAAATGGGGGTAGTTTTGATGAAAATACTTGTTTCCGAACCGATCTCTGAGAAGGGCTTAGAGAAACTGACCCAGGAAGGCGCTGTTGTTGACGTAAAGACCAGTCTGACCCGGCAGGAATTGCTGAAATGTATTGGCGAATATGACGCGCTGATTGTCCGCAGCAATACGAAGGTCAATGAAGAACTGTATCAGAACGCAAGCCGGTTGAAGGTGGTAGGACGGGCCGGTAACGGTGTTGATAATATTGATATGGACGGAGCGACCCGGCGGGGGATTATTGTTGTCAATACTCCTGATTCCAACAGCGTATCCGCCTGTGAATTGACAGTCGGCTTGCTGCTGGCAACCTGCCGCAATATTCCCCAGCACCATAACCGGCTGCGGGGCAAGGTTTGGGATCGCACCGGCCTAAAGGGTGTGGAGCTGCTCGGTAAAACTGTCGGGATCGTCGGGCTGGGGCGGATTGGCTCGTTGGTGGCCACTCGCTTAAAATCGTTTGGAATGAAAATCATGGCATATGATCCATACATTGCGGATAGCCGGTTCCAGCACCTGGGCGTGGAGAAGAAAGAGAAACTGGAAGATTTAATGCGGGAAATCGATATTCTGACTGTTCATACACCGAAGACAGAAGAAACCTACGGCATGATCGGCAAAGCGCAACTGGCGGTTGCCAAAAAAGGGCTGATTGTAGTCAACTGCGCCCGTGCCGGTATTGTTGATGAAACCGCCTTAATCGAAGCCATGGAGTCTAAAATTGTTGCCCGGGCGGGTGTTGATGTGCCGGAGGGTGAGCCGGAGCCGGTTTCGCCGCTGCTGGAGTGCGATCATGTGATTGTAACGCCGCATGCCGGCGCCGACACGAAAGAAGCGCAGGATAATGTCGGGATTACCATTGCCCAGGAAGTAATTGCCGCGCTGCGGGGCGAAATGGTTCCCAATGCGGTCAACCTGCCGACATTGCATACGCAAGAGCTGGCCTCAATGCAGAAATATCTGCAATTAGGCGAAACAATGGGTAAGCTGTATTATCAACTCGAAAAGGATGCGGTGGAAAAGGTAGAGATCATCTATCGCGGTGAAGTGGCGGCCATGGAGACCTCGGTGATCTCGCTCGCCATTTTGAAGGGCCTGTTCGAGCCGGTGCTGAAGGAAAAGGTCAACTATGTCAACGCCAGTGTGGTTGCCAAGAGCAGAGGCGTGGCGGTCACTGAAAGCAAGGAATCCGAAATCGGCAACTACTTAACGCTGATTACGGTGAAGGTGCTGTCAAAAGGCAAGGAGTTTACGATCAGCGGCACGGTGTTCGGCAAAGGCGAGCTGCGGATTGTTGAAATCAACGGGTATGAATTTGATGTTATTCCGATGCCATATATGCTGATCGGCGAGAATATTGACAAACCGGGTGTCGTCGGTCAAATGGGAACTCTGCTGGGAGTCAGCAAAGTCAACATTGCCACCATGCAGCTCGGCCGCAAGCTGAGCGACAAACGCGCGATGATGGTGCTGACTGTCGACTCGGAAGTATCGAAGGAAACGCTCGAATTCCTCGGCGGCATCGAAGGCATCCTGCGGGTACGGTTTGTAAAGCTGTAGGCGGGAGCGGAGAGGAAGATACGAAGTTTTTTGAACCACAAAGGACACAAAGCCGGCGCTAACGCGCCTACGCAAGAAAGAACAAAGGCGCACATTGTGCGCCACGGGTTTCTCTTTGTGCAGGCGCGAAGCGCCCACTTTAACTGTCCTTTGTGGTTTTACTCATCGGAATCATTCCCGATTCTTACAGCAGATCCCGACGCAGTTCTTCACCGGATTTGGGGGAGATGAGCGCATACGGGATGTCGAAAACTGTGTAAGCGCCGCTGGCTTTGCTTTGTACCAGGCGATGTGTTGCCCTGGCGTATGCGACCAGTACGCTGGAGGTAAACTCCGGATTGCTGTCCAGCTTCAGCCGGAATTCAACCACATGGCCGACCTCCGGGCTGGTCTTGCCGCTGCGCATGACGACACCGCCGTGAGGAATCCCCGCATGCTGGGCCTCAAGCTCAGCTTCCGACAGGAAGGTAACATGCGTTTCATAATCAGCGAAATAATGCGGCATGGTTTTGATTTGTGCTTCAAGAGCCTCCAGGTCAGCGCCAGGCTCGGCGACTACATAGCAATCGCGAATATGCGACTCTGCCGGTGTGCTGGCAGGCTGCTGGCCGTTGCGAACGGCAGCAATGACCGAATCTCTGGGAATGGTATATTGCTTCGCGTTTTTTACCCCGGGAATATGGCGCAGTGCGTCCGAATGACCCTGGCTGACGCCTTTACCCCAGAATGTGTAATCTCTGCCTTGGGGCAGAACCGCGCCTGCCAGCAGCCGGTTGAGCGAAAACAGGCCCGGGTCCCAGCCAACAGAAATCGTTGCCACTGTTCCCGCTTGCTTGGCCACCTGATCCATGCAGACAAAATACTCAGGGATTTTGGCGTGAGTGTCAAAACTGTCAACCGTGTTAAATAATGCCGCTACCTGCGGACCTTGCTCGACCAGATCGGTAGCAGAGCCGCCGCAAAGCAGCATGACATCAATCTGACCGCGATAGCTGGCGATATCATCCATTGATACGGCAGGTACGCCGCTGTGCGTTTCCTTCAGCTTGCGCCGGGAGAAGACGGCGGTTAGCTCCATATCGGGATTCTGACCGATGGCCAATTCCGCGCCTTTGCCCAGATTTCCGTAACCAACTATGCCAATGCGAATGGGTTGTGTCATGATGTGATCCTCCTAGTATGTGAATATGGCAAGCGATGCTTGTATAGCTTGTTGAGAACCTTTGTTCAGGCCGTCGAGAAAGGCCGAGATGCTAGGCAGCCCGAGGAAGCGCGCGCAGACAGTACGTTTGCAGGGTACGGCAAGCGCGCTCCCGCAGGGCTAACAACGCAGATTGGCCTTTCTCGACGGCCTGGTACTCAGTTATTATATATCAAAGTGACCAGAGAATACAACAGGCCGTTGTAACGAGAATTATTGACTTATTTACTGCTTCATGAAATAATGTATACACAGTACTGAAATAAAATGCATTTGTACGCGAAGTGGGTGGCTTGACACACGCAAGCGCCAGGACCATGTACGAAATGAATGTGGAGCTAAGGAGGCCTGGGATGGCAACAGTATTTTCAGAACTCGATAAGCTGCTGGTTTATCGAAATTTGTTGCAGGATGAGCTGATTCAAAAACTTACCGCCCTGGAGACGGGAGAAGAATATTTGCTGAGCTATGAACTGGCAGGGCAACTGATCCAATTCGCCGAAGAAACCGGCTTGGGCGGTAATCTTCCGCTTAATTATATTCTTTATCAAATCGGTTATGGCGAGAATATCTTTAGCAGCATGGCGGAAAAAGCCGGTGAGCACGTCGGGCGGGACTTATTAAAAGCGGTCGCGCATGATATGGTTATTCTCAAGAATTTGCTGAACACCGGTGTGAAGTTTGGCGGAGCAGATAGCTTTATCAACAGTTATCAGCCGACACATCCGCAGCCTACCGCCAGCCTGACGGCGCTGCAGGAGCTTTTTTATCATCAAACCACCTGTTCACCCGAGCAGACCGCTGTTCTGTTAAGCCAGATCTACGCCCGTTACGGGTATGGCGAGGTGGCAAACTGTGTTGCGCTGAAATGGAGTGCGGAGCAAAGGCTGGTTGGCGTGAAGCATGCTGATCCGGTGCAGCTCGATGATATTGTCGGCTATGAACGCCAGAAGCGGACATTGCTGGAGAATACGGAAGCGTTTATTGACGGCAAACCGGCCAATAATGTCCTGCTTGTCGGTGCCAGAGGGACAGGCAAGTCGACCTCGGTAAAAGCGCTGGCCAATCAATACTATGAGCGGGGACTGCGCCTGGTTGAGGTCTCCAAGAAAGATTTGGAATACTTGCCGGCGATTATGAACGCCTTACGCTCCTGGGGTAAGAAATTCATCGTTTTTCTTGACGATTTATCATTTGAAGAATTTGAAGTGGGCTATAAAAATCTCAAGTCAGTTATGGATGGCGGGCTTGAGGCTCATCCTGACAATGTGCTTATTTATGCGACCTCAAACCGGCGCCATCTCGTCCGCGAGGCCTGGAGCGACCGCTCAGGCGATGAATTGCATACCCAGGATACCCTTAATGAAAAAATTTCCCTGTCAGACCGCTTTGGCATTACTTTGACGTTTGGCTCTCCCAATCAGGAGGAATATTTGAATATTGTTGAAAAAATTGCCAAGAAAAACAATATCGCCTTAAGTCCGGAAGAATTGCGCACCCAGGCCTTGCGTTGGGAATTGACTCATTCCGGACGTTCCGGCCGGTTAGCCCGGCAGTTTATTACCAGCCTGGCCGGCAAGCGCTAAGCGGGCAAGGCACGCTGCAGCTAAATAAGAGTGGGAAGGGATGCTGTTTATGAAACATGTGTATGCAGGAAAAACCAAAGATGTATTTGCTTTGCCGGATGGGAATTATTTATTGAAATTTAAAGACGACGTGACCGGAACGGATGGCGTATTTGATCCCGGAGCCAATACGATCGGGCTTACGCTGGAAGGCGCGGGCAGGGCAGGTCTGCGACTGACCAAACACTTCTTTGAGGCGATCAACCGGCAGGGAATCCCCACCCACTATCTGGATGCGGATATCGAAGCCGCCACGATGACTGTAAAGCCGGCAACCGTATTCGGTCAGGGGCTGGAGGTTATCTGCCGCTACCGGGCAGTCGGCAGCTTCCTGCGCCGGTATGGCCTGTATGCCACGGAAGGGCAGCCGCTGGACGCGTTTGTTGAAGTTACCCTGAAGGATGATGGCCGGGAAGATCCGCCGATCACCAAAGACGCGTTGGCGATGCTGGGCATCCTGTCATCCGAAGAATATGAAGTGCTCAAAGAGCTGACACAAAAAATTGGTGGTATCGTTAAAGCCGAGCTGTCCAAAAAGGGCATTGAGCTGTATGATATTAAATTCGAATTCGGCCGGATTGGCGCGGATAAGCAGATTGCTCTGATTGATGAGATTTCAGGCGGCAATATGCGGGCTTACAAAGATGGTGTGTATATCGAGCCGCTGCAGCTGGAAAAAATCATGCTGGCTGATTAAATTTTTTGCTCAAGACAGTCGTTTACGGAGAAGCGGGAACGCAGCAGCAGAGTGAACGGAGTACACAGAGGGTACGCGCAGAGGATTACGAGTTTATTAAATTTGCTCGTAACCCTCTGTGTACTCACCGTTCCCTCCGCGTACTCTGCGATTCCGCACTTTTGGCTGCTCCGGTAAGACGTAACCGAGGGCCTCTAGTTTTTTGTAAAAAGTGTATTGACAAGGAAATTGATAGTGGTATACTTATCACATCAATTCTAAAATTTCATATTGGGTCCGTGGGAAGTTTGCGGGAGACTGACATGCCGGTGGCGTGAAGGGCGGAACCGTAAATGGATGGAACTCTGGAGAGCCTTTTCGCACGTTGCACAGCACGGGTGAAAAGCGCCGAAGGGGCAAGTCGGCAGTTGCTGCCGATGAAACTCTCAGGCAAAAGGACAGAGACAATCGATCGCTTTGCTGTGTTATTGGCATTGCATCGTGTTTGTTGTTCTCTTCAGAGTCAAATCGTGTGATTTGACTCTTTAGTTTTTTTGATTCAAATCACACGGTTTGACGGACGAACCACAAAATGCGGCAAGGTTGTGCGCAGTGCCGGCCGCCGCCAAGAGAGTCCGACAAATTTGATTGTGAGAGGGGTTATTCAGATGAAACAGTTCAAAAGCATGGCAACAGCAATCGTAGCAATTCTTTTATTTGCGGTGATGTTAAGCGGCTGTGGCGGTGGTTCTGCCTCAAAGGATATTAAGATTGGCCTTCTGAACGAAATGACCGGCGGTAATGCGACCTTTGGCACTTCGTCAGCTAATGGCGCGAAAATGGCGATCAAAGAAGCCAATGCTAAAGGCGGTGTCCTTGGCAAGCAGATTCAAGCCGTTATTGCCGATAACAAAAGCGAGCCGTCTGAATCGGTAAATGCTATGACTAAGCTGGTGACCCAGGATAAAGTGGCTGCTGTAACCGGCATTTACGCCAGCTCAAATGCAATTGCCGCATCCAGTGTGGCTGAGGCCAGTAAGATGCCGTTTCTGGCGGTTGGTGCGACCAATCCGAAGGTAACGGTAGATGAGAAAACCGGCAAGGTCAAGGACTATACTTTTCGCGTTTGCTTTATTGACCCGTTCCAGGGAACTGTCGGCGCCAACTTTGTCCTGAATACCCTGCAGCTGAAGCAGGCCGCCATCCTGGTCGACAGCAGCAGCGATTACAGCAAAGGCTTGACCGCATTCTTTAAAGAAGCCTTTACTGCAGGCGGCGGCAGCATCATCGCGGAAGAATTCTATCTGCAAAAGGACCAGGACTTCAAGACCATCCTGACGACGATCAAGGCAAAGAATCCGCAGGTGATTTATGTTCCCGGTTATTATGAAGAAGTCGGTAAAATTATCAAGCAGGCCCGTGAGCTGGGCATTACCGTTCCGATGGTCGGCGGCGACGGCTGGGATTCACCTAAGCTTGTGGAGATCGGCACAGCCGCGGCTTTAAACAACACCTATTTCACTAACTTCTATTCGGTTGAAGACACCAGCCCTGTTTCCAAAGCCTTTGTTGAAGCGTATAAAAAGGAATATGGGCAGGTGCCTGACGCTCTGGCAGTACTCGGTTATGACGCTGCCAATGTCCTCATCGATGCCATTAAGCGCGCTAACAGCACAGACGCCGGCAAGATCCGTGAAGCGCTGGCCGCAACAAAAGACTTTGCCGCCGTCACCGGCTCAACCACTCTGAATGCAACCCATGATGCGGTGAAGAGCGCTGTAATCATTGAGATGAAAGACGGCAAACAGATGTATAAGGTCACGGTAAAGCCGTAGAGGCAGCTTCTTACTGGCCTCACTCGAAACGGTTCTCTGTTTTTCCGGTATCACAAAGCAGCAAGAGAAGATTGCCGCGCTTCGCTCGCAATGACACGAAAGAGATCCTGTCATTGCGACGGCGGCATAGGGCGTGCCTAGTACCTTGTCAGCCCTAAAACGGTAGAATAATGGCGAGATTATTTTGCGCAAGGCAAGACGGAGGAAGAAGGAATACCGGGAGTATTCCGACTGACGACAACGAAGGCTTGCACAAAATAGGCCGTCAGTATTCACTGGATTAGGGCTGACAAGGTACTAGTGTCGAACAAGCCATGGACGGCGTACCCGTTCGACTGAGCAAAGCGACGCGGCAATCTTCTCCCGAAAACCTAAGTTATCAGCAGCCTGAGCACTACCTTTCCGGTGGTGCTCAGTTTTATTGATACCGATTTACAGACTGTTGCCTAAACCGCATAGTCCTGACAAAAAAGGGATTTTTAGCCCTGAAGTCTAATAAAATAAGAATGGATCATTAACGGAATACCGGTCAATATTCTTGCCGGAATCAAACGTGTAAGGTGGTCGTGCGAATGAGCTGGGAAGCCATTGAGGAACGGAGCGCTGATCTGAACAACAACCGCGAGGTGGAAGCGGTAAAGCGCTTTTTAGCGCAGTTTGCCCTGAGCTATGAGGGCAATGTGGATTATACGGTGCTGCTCGTCCGGCAGGATACCATTATCGCTACCGGTTCACTGTCAGGCGCGGTGCTGCGCAATATTGCGGTTGCCGAGGGCTGGCAGGGTGAAGGACTGACCGCCAGGGTTGTCACCAGCCTGATGCGGGAAGCGGCCAGACGCGGCCTTTTTCATTACTTCGTCTATACTAAGCCGGAGTCGGCGTCGCAGTTTGCGGCACTGGGGTTTAGTGAGGTCGGCAGGGCGGAGCCATATGCCGTGCTGCTGGAATCCGGCATGGGAACGATCAACAGTGAGCTTGATAGAATGGATCAGGCTGTCAAGCTGCTGCCGCCAGGCCCCCGCGCCGGGCTGGTAGTGAACTGCAATCCGTTTACCCTGGGACATAAGCACATCATTACTGCCGCCGCAGCGGAAAACGCGTCAGTGGTGGTGCTGGTCGTGAGTGAAGACCGTTCGCTGTTTCCTTTTGACGTCCGCTTGCGGCTGATTCGGGAAGGTCTGCAGGAGTACCCGCATGTCGCGGTACTGCCCGGCGGCCCCTATATCATTTCAGCGGCTACTTTTCCCGGTTATTTCACGAAGGGGCAGGATACGGAAACCGCGCAAACCCGGCTGGATGCCGTGATTTACGCGCAAAAGATTGCCCCCAGACTTGGCATAACAGTCAGATATGTCGGCGAGGAGCCGTATTGTCAGATTACCTCTGCTTACAATACCGCGCTGCAGGAGATCCTGCCCCAGCATGGTATCGCGGTCAAGGTGGTGCCGCGCTGCTGCAGCGGCGGTGAAATCGTCAGCGCGTCAACCGTGCGGGAAAAGCTCAGGCAGGACGACTGGGACGGCATACGCAAGCTGGTGCCTGACAGTACCTATCAATATTTGGTTTCCGGTGAGGCTGACGCCATTATTGCCAGGATCAAGCAGACAGCTTCCCGGCATTGAGTAAACCGGTAGCCCCGGACTAAAAAATAGGAGCGGTGGTATGAAGCAACCGGCAGGTATAGTGACTTTGACAGATGTCCTGGATACCAAAGAACAGCGCGCAGCCTATCAGCAGGAATTAAGAGAACGCCACCGGTCGCCGGTTATCAGTCTGACGGTCAACATGCCCGGCCCTGTCAAGTATACGGCGGAAATCATGGACATGCTGTACGGCGTGACGGCCAAGCTGCGTTCCCTGCTGGCGGCTAATGGGCTGGCGATGAAGGAAGAGCGGATCTGCCATTTGCCGGCCGGCCCGGCGGTCTTGCTGGCAGTCGACGGCGACGCCGCCGGACTGAAACGCTATGCCGTTCAACTGGAAAGCGGCCTGCCTTACGGGCGGCTGCTGGATATTGATGTGTTTACTGCCGAGGGACGGCAGATCAGCCGTTCGGACATCGGTCTGGCTTCGCGAACCTGCTTTGCCTGCCAGTGTCCTGCCATCGAGTGCATGCGGTCATCAACACACTCCCGGCAAGAAATTCAAGCGGCTGTTGACCGGCTATTGACTGCTTATCAGGTAGACAGCACAGCCGTCTGGCCGGAGCCTGTCGCGGTGATCGGCCGCACCGCTTTGACGGCCATGCTGCTGGAGGTGGCCTGTACTCCGGCGCCGGGCTTGGTTGATCGCCACAATAGCGGCGCTCATCAGGATATGGACTTTTTCTCCTTTGTGCTCAGCTCCAGTGTGGTGCAGCAGGCGATGTACCGCTGTGCTCTGGCAGGCTGGCTGCATACCGGGCCAAGGCCGGCCTTGCTGCCTGTGCTGCGCGGGATTGGGCAGGCAGCCGAGCGGGAAATGTTTGCTGCCACCGGCGGCGTCAATACGCAAAAAGGATTGCTGTTTTTGCTTGGCGTGCTGGCTGCGGCGGCAGCCATGCTGTGGCGGCGGCAGGCTGAGGGAAAACCGGAGCCGTTGCTGCTGACGGCAGCCGATATTTGTGCGGGCATTGTCGGGCGGGAGCTGGAAGCTCTGCGCCAGACCGACCAGCCGCGGAAGCTGACCGCAGGCGAGCGCTTATATCTGGATTACGGCATTACCGGTGTCAGAGGCGAGATCGAAGCAGGGTTCCCGGCTGTTCGCCGGCAGGGACTGCCCCAGTTGGAACAGGCTCTTGCCGCCGGCCTGTCTCTGAATGATGCGCTGGTGCATGCGTTGGTGGCGCTGATGTGTGAGGTGCCGGATACGACTATTGTTAACCGGCATGATCTGGCGGCGCTGCGCTTTGTGCAGCAGGAGGCCCATGCCGCCATGCTGGCCGGCGGCATGCTCACCGCGGAGGGAAAAAACCGGATTGCGGATATGGACACCTGCTTTATCGAGCGTAATATCAGCCCGGGCGGCTCGGCTGATTTACTGGCCGCGACCTATTTTGTACACGCACTGGCGCAGCAGGGCTGAAGCGCAGGAGTATCCAGAGAGAATGCGGCAGGCGAAGGTGCGGAGAGTACGGGACCGCAGAGTACGCAGAGGGAACGGTGAGTACCGTACCCTCTGCGCGTCCCCTCTGTGTACTCCGTTCACTCTGCGGTTTCATCCCCGCTCCTTCTGTGGCTGCGTTTCTTGTCTTCTTTGCAAGCGATTGTTTTGCCTTGAAGCATAATCGGACTGTACAACCGCTGGAAAATACCGTACAATGAAATTGAATTGAAAATCGACGCTAGGGGTGCCGGTATCTCTCTGTGAGGTATCAGAGCTGAGAGGAGCATAGCTCCAACCCTCAAAACCTGATGTGGTTCGTACCACCGTAGGAAAGCAAAATGTAAGGCTTGTCATGCGATGGCAAGCCTTTTTGTGTTATCTGACGGCGGAGTGCCGTGTCCGGTTGCTCCCGTACCCCTGCGCAGCGGCGTATGCCCCGGTTTTTAAAATTGAAAAGGATGGTGTAAACATGACTTATACTACACAAATGGATGCCGCCCGCAAAGGAATGATTACTGAGCAAATGCGAATTGTCGCCAGTAAGGAAAACATGGCTGTTGAAAAGCTGCAGCAGCTTGTCGCGGCAGGCAAGGTGGTTATTCCGGCGAATAAAAATCATACCAGCCTGAGCCCGGAAGGGGTGGGAGAGGGTCTGCGGACCAAGATCAATGTCAATTTGGGCGTGTCAAAGGATTGCTATGATGTCTCCCTGGAAGTGGAAAAAGCCAAATGGGCAATCGACCTGAAAGCGGAGTCGATTATGGATTTAAGCTGTTACGGCAAGACCAGAGAATTTCGCACAGCGTTGCTTGCGATGTCGCCGGTGATGATTGGTACAGTGCCGATGTACGACGCGGTGGGGATGCTGGAGAAGGACCTGAAAGATATTTCTGTTGATGAGTTTTTCTCTGTGGTGGAGCGGCATGCGGCTGACGGCGTCGATTTTATCACCGTCCATTGCGGGATGAACCGGGCGACTGCGAAACGGGTAAAGGAGAATAAGCGTCTGACCAATATTGTATCCCGCGGCGGTTCGCTGCTGTTTGCCTGGATGGAGCTGAATGACCGGGAAAATCCGTTTTATGAGTATTATGACCGCTTGCTGGATATCTGTGAACAGTATGATGTGACCATCAGCCTGGGCGACGCCTGCCGTCCAGGCTCGATTAACGATTCCACCGATCCGGCGCAGATTGAAGAGCTGATTACGCTGGGAGAGCTGACCAAGCGGGCCTGGGCAAGAAATGTCCAGGTCATGATTGAAGGGCCGGGACATATGGCATTGAATGAAATTGCCGCCAATATGCTGCTCGAGAAAAAGCTGTGCCATGGCGCGCCGTTTTATGTATTGGGTCCACTGGTCACTGATATCGCTCCCGGCTATGACCATATCACCAGTGCGATCGGCGGAGCGGTTGCGGCCGCGAACGGCGCTGACTTCCTTTGCTTTGTCACTCCGGCGGAGCATCTTCGCCTGCCAAATCTGGATGATATGAAAGAAGGCATTATCGCCGCCCGTATCGCCGCACACGCCGCAGACATCGCTAAAGGCATTCCGGGCGCCCGCGACTGGGATAACCGGATGAGCGCCGCCCGGGCTGAGGTCAACTTTCCCCGGATGCTGGAACTGGCTATCGATCCGGAGAAAGCAAGACGTTACCGTGAAGAATCCACACCGGAGTGTGAGGATACCTGCACTATGTGCGGCAAGATGTGTCCAATGAAAAATATGCAGAAAATCTTAAACGGAGAAGATTTGTGCATTTTGTAACATAGCGACAAATTTCGTGATTTGGCCAGAAAAAATGTATACAGCTTGACATACATTCCTATCCATTGCTACAATTATGTGTATGAAATAATGAAGTGTAGGGGAAGGTTGAACGCGAATGAAAAATTACAAAACAAAGCTACGAGTCATGCTGTGTCTGGCCATATTTGTTGTTGGCGCTGTATTATCAGGGTGCTCTGGCGACAAAAAAGCAACCGAGCAAAAAGCGGCAGACAAAAAAGTA
>POVV01001006.1_pt1 | contig 12495 bp, 8 predicted proteins | sample 1560271 | NCBI WGS metagenome assembly POVV01 (sample SAMN08337232, study PRJNA429181) | Bioreactor metagenome, whole genome shotgun sequencing project. | biome: cows' rumen and soil; feature: anaerobic; isolation source: anaerobic chemostat enrichment culture, galacturonate as sole carbon source...... | reverse complement strand
AGTTTGAGGTTCTGAGACGTAAAACAGAAAAATATGTGGCAGAAACCGGCAAGACGATTAAGGTGTTCCTGGCTAATATGGGCAAGATTCCGCAGCATAAAGCGCGCGCTGATTTCAGTACGGGCTTTATGGAAGTCGGCGGCTTTGAAGTGCTGAAAAATGACGGCTTCCCGACCGTGGAGGAAGCGGCTGACGCGGCGATCAATTCCGGCGCCGACTTGACCGTGATTTGCTCTACTGACGCGACCTATCCTGAGTTAGTGCCGCCGCTTGCCAAGGCGATCAAGGCGGCGAAACCGGACATGCTGGTATTCCTGGCCGGAGCGCCGGCTAAAGAGCATGAAGCCAGCTACCGCGAAGCGGGTGTCGATGACTTTATTCATGTCAGGGCAAACTGCTATGAAATTCTGAGCAGGCTGCAAAGAGAAAGGGGGATTGTCTGATGCTTCAGACCCCTGATTTTACAAAAATTGCTTTAAATAAAGCGGTTAAGCCAACCAGTCTGGATGCCTGGAAACGGCAGCTGGAAAAAGAAACCGGAATGACAACAGAAGAATTGTATTTCCGGACTATGGAGCAGATCGATCTCAAGCCGTTATATACGGCTGAAGATTTGGCCAACATGAACCATTTGGATTTCATGGCCGGTATCCCGCCGTTCCTGCGCGGGCCGTATCCGACCATGTATGTCAATAAGCCCTGGACGGTGCGTCAATACGCCGGTTTCTCGACTGCCGAGGAAAGTAACGCGTTCTATCGCCGCAACCTGGCGGCAGGGCAGAAGGGTCTGTCGATTGCCTTTGACCTGGCGACCCACCGCGGCTATGACTCCGATCATCCCCGCGTTGTCGGTGACGTCGGTAAGGCCGGTGTTGCGGTTGACTCGATTTTGGATATGGAGATTCTGTTCTCCGGCATTCCGCTTGACCAGATGTCTGTTTCAATGACGATGAACGGCGCGGTGCTGCCGGTACTGGCCTTCTATATCGTCGCCGCCGAAGAACAGGGTGTGCCACAGAATGTTCTGGCCGGTACGATTCAGAACGACATCTTAAAAGAGTTCATGGTCCGTAATACCTATATCTATCCGCCGACGGCCTCGATGCGGATCATCGGTGATATTTTCTACTTTACTTCCCGCAATATGCCGAAGTTCAACAGCATCAGTATCTCCGGTTATCACATGCAGGAAGCAGGTGCTACCGCCGATATCGAGCTGGGCTACACGCTGGCTGACGGTCTCGAGTACATCCGTACCGGTGAAGCGGCTGGCCTGAAGGTTGACGCGTTTGCGCCCCGCCTGTCGTTCTTCTGGGCGATCGGTAAAAATTACTTCATGGAAGTCGCGAAAATGCGCGCTGCCCGCTTGCTATGGGCGAAAATTATTAAACAGTTTGATCCGAAGAACCCGAAATCAATGGCTCTGCGCACTCACTCCCAGACTTCCGGCTGGAGCCTGACGGAGCAGGACCCGTTCAACAATGTGGCGCGTACCTGCATTGAAGCAATGGCTGCGGCACTGGGACACACCCAATCACTGCACACCAACGCGCTTGACGAGGCAATCGCCCTGCCGACCGATTTCTCGGCCCGTATTGCCCGGAATACGCAGTTGTATTTGCAGGATGAAACCCAAATTTGCAAGGTCATTGATCCCTGGGGCGGCTCTTACTATGTAGAAGCCCTGACTGAGGAACTGGCTCGCCGTTCCTGGGCGCATATCCAGGAGGTTGAAGCGCTGGGCGGCATGTCTAAAGCGATCGATACCGGTTTGCCGAAAATGCGTATTGAGGAAGCGGCTGCCAGACGGCAAGCGCGGATTGACTCAGCCAGAGAAATGATTGTTGGCGTCAATCGCTACCGTTTGGAAAAGGAAGATCCGCTGGATATCCTCGAAGTGGATAACACGGCTGTGCGGCAGGCGCAGATCCGTCGGCTGGAGAAGCTGCGGGCCAACCGCAATGAGGATAAGGTGCAGTCCTGCCTGAATGCGCTTACGCATTCGATGGAAACCGGCGAAGGCAATCTGCTGGAATTGGCGATTGAGGCAACTCGCGCCAGAGCCAGCCTGGGTGAAATTTCGTATGCTATTGAGAAAACCTGCGGCCGCCACAAGGCGATTATCCGCTCGATTTCCGGCGTATACAGCAGCGAATTTGCCGATGAGGATGAAATCAAGGAAGTTCGCGCGATGGCGGACGAATTTGAACGCAAAGAGGGCCGCCGTCCCCGGATTATGATCGCCAAAATGGGTCAGGACGGTCATGACCGCGGTGCGAAGGTTATTTCCACTGCCTTTGCCGATATGGGCTTTGACGTGGATATCGGACCTCTGTTCCAGACTCCGGCGGAAACGGCCCAGGATGCTGTGGACAATGACGTACACGTTGTCGGCTTCAGCTCTCTGGCTGCCGGACATAAGACACTGCTGCCTCAACTGGTGGAAGAACTGAAACAGCGGGGCAGAGATGATATTATGGTTGTTATCGGCGGCGTTATTCCGGCACAGGACTATGAATACCTCAGAGAACACGGAGCGGCGGCCATCTTTGGCCCAGGGACGATCATTCCGGTAGCCGCAAGGCGGGTACTGGAAGAAATGCTTCGTCGTCTGGACGAGGACAATAGCGATGTCTCGAAATGAAGACTATAAGCCGGATTGGGTGCCTGATAACGCTGGTGATGAATTCGCTTGCCGGGTGATGGGCGGTATTGACGCCAGGCATGATGGCATGCCTGGCGGTGATAAACCGGCCTCACCGCTGATGCTGAAAAAACGCTCCAAGCTGACTAAGGACGACTATGTACAAGGGGTATTGAGTGGTGACCGCAGCGTTTTAGCGCGGGCGATCACGCTGATTGAAAGCAATGCGCCGGAGCATATGGAAAAAGCGCAGCAGGTTCTGCAAGACCTGCTGCCTTATACCGGTAAGTCGATGCGAGTGGGAATTACCGGCGTACCCGGTGCGGGGAAAAGCACGTTCATTGAAGCGCTCGGCTGCCGGTTATGCGAGCAGGGACACAAGGTGGCCGTATTGGCTGTCGATCCCAGCAGCACGGTGACGAAGGGCAGTATTCTGGGTGATAAGACCCGGATGGAGAATCTGGCTAAACAGCCTGCCGCGTTTATCCGTCCGTCGCCGTCAGCCGGTACGCTGGGGGGCGTCACACGCAAAAGCCGGGAAACACTGCTATTATGTGAAGCAGCCGGTTATGACGCGATTTTAGTCGAGACGGTCGGAGTCGGACAAAGCGAGACAACTGTCCGCTCCATGGTGGATTTCTTTCTGCTGATTGTCCTGACCGGTGCGGGTGATGAACTGCAGGGCATAAAAAAAGGCATCATGGAGCTGGCGGATGCGATTCTGGTCAATAAGGCTGATGGGGACAACAAGCAGCGGGCGATGATGGCCAGGGCCGATTATGAACGGATATTGCATTACCTGCGTGATGCAACAGAAGGCTGGAAGACCAAAGCCTATACCTGCTCTGCTTATACCGGCGAAGGCATCAATGAGATTTGGGCGGAAATCATGCGCTTTAAAGCCGCGGCCGAGAAAAACGGCGTATTTGAGCAACGCCGCCGGTCGCAGACGATGTCTTGGGTATATTCAATGGTTGACGAACATCTGCGGCAGCTCTTTTGGCAGAAGCCGGAGGTTATGTCCTGCCGGGCGTCTGTCGAGCAGCAGATGGTTGACGGCACTTTGTCCGCCACACTGGCGGCGCAGCACCTGATTGCGGCGTTCGATCAGAGGGGAAAATGGTGAGTAGCTTAGTTTGGTTAACCTTCCCGGCGTATTGCGCCGGGAAGGTTAATAAATAAAAAGGGGTAGGAGAAGATGTAATGAAATCAGTCGAAAAAAAGAGAAGCCGTCTTGGACGGGCTCTGCTGGGTAGCGCTTTGCTGTTGGGAATCACAACAGCCGCCTACGCGGAGGAGACGGAGTTTTCGTTGGATCAGGTAGTGGTTACTGCTTTGCGTGTGGAATCAAAGGATCTGGATACGCCGGCAACAGTACATGTCTATACCGCGGAAGAACTGCAAGCAACGGGAGCGGTGAATTTATTTGACGCGTTGCGTTTTACCACCGGCATTCATTCTTATTCTTATGGACCGGGCGGACAAGCCTACGGGGCGATGAACGCTAAAATCGCGATTCGCGGCTGGGATCGCGGTACGGTGATTTTGATCGACGGTGCACCGATCAATTTGAACAATACCTATTTTATTGAAACACTTCCGATGGAGTCGATCGAACGAGTCGAGATTGTTAAGGGTGCCGCGTCGGTACTTTATGGTAATGATGCTTCCGGCGGCGTTATCAATATCATTACGAAACAGAGCCCTGCCAACAGCATATCGGCTACCTTTGGCGAATATGGCCAGAGGAAACAGAGCCTTACTTTTACTGATGGCGGCTTCAGCCTGTCCGCCACCAAGGAACAGAAAGACTTGCTTAAAGGGTTCAGCAATAGCGGGCTAGCCTTTGGTGACTCGGACAAGAAAACAATTATGTGGAAATATAAGATTAATGATCAGCTTTCGTTTATGCATCAGCACATAGAGAATGATTATGGCCATAAAAAATTCCAAAAGACGGGTAATGTTATTGACTGGAATACAGTCACTGAGGATTCGGTTTATCAGTACAAGGAAGACTATATGCGGTTGCAATATACTGGAGAGCTGTGGAAAATAAGCCTGTACGGCAACCAGAGTGACCGCGACACGGTACGCTACAAGGATGTTCATATAACACCGGTATTAGACAAATCGGATAGAACAAAATTCTGGGAAGTCGGAATGGATGCGCAAACCGAATGGAAAAGTTCCTTTGCTCAGTTCGTTGGTGGCGTAAGCGTATCGGTGCAAGACTATGACTGTGATAACCGGGGAGGGAATAAGCGGATTACCGGTAACCGGGATTCTTATTCGTTGTTTCTGCAGGCGATAACCGATTTGGGTAATGATCTTTCCTTCATCAGCGGCGTAAGGCAGGAGTGGGTGGATACTGATCTCAAGGATTACAGTGAGTTTTGCCCCCAATTCCAACTAATTAAGAAGCTGGATGATGAGAATAGCTTGTACATTAATGCAGCAAAATCGTTTAGTATGCCGACCTTCAGCAACCTATACGGCAGTGCTGCGCCCATATTTGAACCGAATCCAAATCTGGAGCCTGAGACGGGATGGGCATATGAGGCGGGTTGGAAAAGCGCCGGTGACAACAGTATGCTGAAATTCGCAGTCTATCATATGGATTTCACGACAATTGCCTACCAATCAGTTGGATTAGATAAGAATGTTCCCTTTAATTATCCATTTAAGAATACCGGTATGGAAATCAGCTATGACAAACATTTAAGCAACAAATTTTCTTACGCCGTTGGCGCCAGCTACGGCAATCCGAAAATCCAGACAAAGAATGGCTGGAACCGCCGCTATGCCAGACAGCAATTTACCGGCAGCGTAAAATACGGCTGTGATAAATGGAAAGCGTCTTTAACGGGGAGTGTAACGGCGGATCGGGCCGGTGACTGGAAGAATATGATTCCGGTTAACCTTAACGTCAACTATGCGATGTCAGACAACTCAAGCATAGAAATGGCTGTGGAAAATATCTTTGACCGCAAAGATATTATTGGTAACTGGAGTTCCGCAACTTCTACCGAGTACTACTCGTTGCCGAGAAATGTTCGGATTGCTTATACACAGCGCATCTGATTTGAATCGAGCGTAGGGTGCCGGGGCATTCATGCCATGCATCCTGCGCTCGCTATACAAAAGCGCATGGATAATGGAGAAATCATCATGAAACTACAGAATGTTGTGAGATCGTTAGATGGGTAGTTGCCGGATTGTATTGATGAAGACCGTTTGGTTTTGGTGCGTTGCTGTAATTGTGACGCTTTGTTTGCCATATAGCCGTGTTATGGCCAACACTGGCTTGACCGCTGACGCCGTATTTCCATATCATATCGCGGATACTCCTAAAACGCTGCCCGCCGGCAGTGTAAATCCCTGTTATCTGGTCTTGGCGAATCGGCAAGCCCGACCAGAAATTGCTTTGCTTCAGCTTGCTTTACCTGATGGAATCAGCGCCATTAAGCGGGATGATTGGCTGTTGACAGAACATGACGGTAAAAGAATTTTATCCAAACAGGTCGAGCTGGCTGCCGACTATGAACAATGGTTTGATCTTATCTATCTAAAAACGAATGAACAAATGGCACCGGGGCAATATGCCCTTACCCTAGTGATTGACGCAAGCTCTGGCAGGCAGGAAAAGGTTATTCCCTTTACTGCGGTTGAACGTAAAGCGTTGCCGGAACAAGCGCAAAAGACGCAAAAACAGTCAGACTGGCGAATAACACAGCTGGTTTTGCCGGTAGATCATGACGGCTTGCAGGATGAGCGAGCGGCCGAGAATGTTATTACGATCAGCGACTCAAACTTGGAGGATTTGAAAAATAGTCTAACCGGACGTGGTGCGACGAACTGGGCTGCGATCGAACATCATCCGGTTGGTTATCTTCTGCTGAAAATGGACAATCCAAATTTGGATACGCAGATGCTGCGGCTGCGAGCCTGGCTGTGCGACCGCGCCAGCTCTCAAGCTGTACCGGGCTTGCGGCCGGCAGGAAAATTGTCAGATAGCGAACAGGAAAATGCAGCTCAGATCGGCGATGAAAGCGGTGGTGCATCAACTGCGCTGATTGCTCTGACAGGAAAGGCGACAGAACAGTTTGTTATTCCGTTATATGCCGACGAATCGCTGCGGCAAGGCGAGTATATATTGCAGGTTTCCTTGGAGAGCGGCGACAAACGGCAGGAAGCGTCGAGTCCTCTACGCATTGTTATGAGACGAGGCAACAGCTTGGCGGTTTTGTTATTTTCCGGATTATGTGTACTGGCGTTTGCCGGTTTATTTGCTGCAAAGATTCAGTATTGGTTATGCCGGCTTGGCCCCAAAGGGGTCATTACCGTTGCGTTGTTTGCATCGGCAGCGTTTGGCAGCATCAGTATTCCCACAACCTTATTCGGCGATTTGCTGCATCTGCTGCTGGGACCATTTTCCGGATTGGCAAGCGGTCTATTATCTGGCACATTACTCTATCTGCTATTGACGGCTCTGTTGATGCTGTACCCGGGTATTGGGACGATTGCGCTCATGCTATTGCTGAAGTGGTTACTGGGAGCGCTGTTGTTTGGCCGTTTGACGCCTGTGGGACTGGCAATCTGCTGTACGCAAATTGTTTTGCTTGAAAGTGTCGTAGCCGCCATCCACCAAGCCGGTCAGTCAAACAATAGGATCATGCTCGCCCTGTCGCTGGGCTTAGCTGATGCGGCTGGCACATTTGTCAGTATGGAGCTGATGATGTTTTTCTACCGCTTGTATTATGCCGATTGGTATATCTGGCTGTATGTATTAGTCAGCGGTTTTTTGTATAGCGCCGTGGGTTCCCTGATGGGCAGCCGGATCGGCAAAAAGTTGTGTCAGGTGACTGGGGAGTGATATATTGATTCGTTTAGAGCAGGTGGGCTTTCGCTATGCCACGCGGACGGAACCAACCCTCGAAAATATTAATTTATTGATTCATTCAGGTGAAAGGGTTTTGATTGCCGGGCGCACGGGGTGCGGAAAAAGCACTTTGCTTAAAGTGATTAACGGGCTGATTCCCGCTTGCAGTAAAGGTTTTTTTTCAGGCAGTGCCATGATTGACGGTCTGGATACCTGCCGGTGTACTCCGGAAGAAATGGGAATGGTTGTGGGTACCGTATATCAAAGCCCTGATGATCAGCTTTTTGCGATGACAGTGAAGGATGAGGTGGGATTTGTTCTTGAGAATCAAGGCATTTCCGCTGCGTTAATTGAGGTTCGAGTCGCCGAGGCACTGCGGCAAGTCGGGTTACAAGGTCTGGAAAAACGCAGTATTCATGCGCTCTCAGGCGGTCAGCGCCAGCGGCTAGCTTTGGCCTCCGTGCTGGTCAGCCGTCCCAAGGTACTGATTCTTGATGAACCCTTAAGCCAGCTTAATCCGCGCGCGGTCAGCGATTTTTTACAGCTGCTGCTGGAATTGAATCAGGAGTTTGGTATTACCCTGATTGTGGTTGAGCACCGGATTCATGAACTGCATACATTTTTTCCTCGCTTAGTTCTATTAAGCCGGGGCCGCCTGGTGTATGACGGCTTGATACAAATGGCGTGGGAAACAATTGGCGGCAATGTACGCTATGGGCTGCGCGAACCGCAAGCTGTGCGGTTGAGCAGACAGCTTGGCATCTGTCCGCTGGAGGCGGATGGAGTTCGGCTTGCTGGCCGGATTAAGCAGGAGTACCGGCTAAAAACCGATGTCCCTGAGGAGAAAGCAGCGGTAAGATATCAGGCCACCGTGGCTAAAAAAGCCGTTGTTGTCAATAGGGTTTGCTTTACTTATCCCGGCATGAAACAACCGGTGCTAAACGATATTTGCCTTTCACTTGACCAAGGCGAGGTCGTTGCGTTGATGGGCAATAACGGAGCGGGGAAAAGCACACTGTTGAATCTTTTGTGCGGTTTGATCAAGCCTGATCGAGGCGAAATTTCAATTATGGGCGGAACCGTAAAAGCGAATAGTCATCGAATTGGTTTTTTGCGCCAGGAGCCAGATCTGATGCTGCTGCGGCAGAGTGTGCTGGAGGAAATCGCATGGGGGGGCGGCAAGGAACAAGCCCGAATCGAAGAGTTGCTGCAGCAACTTGGTTTAGCGGATAAAGCCGCCGATTACCCACTGGCGTTGAGCAAAGGACAGCGTCTGCGTGTTGTGCTGGCCGCATTGCTGGCTAAAGGTCCGGAGTTGTTATTGTTGGATGAACCGACCTCCGGTCAGGATTATCGAAGCATGTTGGACATTCGCCAACTGATTGACCGTTATCGGCAATCCGGCGGTACGGTGCTGTTCTGCACTCATGATGTAGAATTGGCGGCGGATATTGCCGATAGGGTTCTCTTGTTTGCGGCGGGGCAGTTAATTGATGATGGATCCCCGCATAATGTGCTGGTAAAGAAAGAATCAATTGAACGGGGAGGATTAGTTTTCCCGCCGATGCTGGCAATATCAAAGGCATTAGGCATGAAAGCGGCGATAACCGTGAAGGAGGTTGCAGCGCATGTCCATACGGCAGTTGTGGGAGGGAACTGACTGTGCCGAATGGGCACAAAGTCTAGATGGGCGCACAAAGTTTTTATTGTTGCTTTTTTTATCGACTTTAATTTTGGTTGTCGATAATCCCCGTACCTTATTTTATGCGTTTTCATTTTCGCTGAGCTTACATATTGCTGCCCGTACCTCGTTGTATAAATGGGAGATTCTCTCACTGCTGATTTTAGTGGGTGTTTGGGGCTCTATGATTACCCAGTCGCTGTTTTTTTCAGAAATGGATAGAACTCCCTTAATTACCCTTGTAGCATCAGATCATCCCTTATTGGGCAAATTGACAGGAGGAATCATTATTTATCGCGAGGGACTGATTTATGGTGCGGTGCAGGGGCTTCGCTCGGCATCGATGTTGACGATGGGGTTGTTTGTTTGTTGGACAAGTGATCCCAGACAACTGCTAAAGGCTCTGACGGCGTGGCGTCTGCCGGTGCAAATCGCGTTTATGGTTGTGACGGCGCTGCGGTTTCTGCCCGTGCTGGCGGCGGAGGCCGGTGAGGTGCTAATTGCGTTACAACTGCGTTCCGCCACCGCTGCCGGCAGAGGTGGAATACTGTTGCATTTGCCGCAAATTGCTAATCCGTTGCTAGCGCGGTCGCTCCGTCGGGCGCAGACACTGTCGTTGACGGTGATTAGCCGAGGTTTTTTGCAGGCAAAAGCCGGGCAAGATCATGACTGGCCTGTAGGCGAAAAGATTGTCAGTGTATGTTTGATACTACTGGCGGTGTTGCTCGCGGTCTGCAAGCTAACCTATCTATGGGCGGAGCAAGGGTTTTATTATAATCAATTACGCTGTTTGTATGATTTTGCGAGGCTGTACCTATGAATGCATTACGCCGTAAAGCGGTAATCGTATTATTGATTTTGTCCTGGTATGGTTTTTTGTGCCTGACCGGTGAACGGCAGCCGTGGCGGCCGGAAAAAAATGCTGCCGCTCTTGAAGCGGTCAGAACGTTGGATTTGGGCGATGTGCCGATTTACCATTATGGCCGTATGGGGTTTACCCGCGCGTCGCTCGAATTTATTGACGGGGAGACTAAGGGCTGGGCGAGCGGCACCGAGCGGGGTGAGGTCTGGCTGCTGGATTATATGGGCAATGTTCGGTGGAAGCGTTCCCTGGGGATTGGAAAAGTCAGCTTTTTACGCTGCAATAAGGCTGGAACGTTAATTTTTGTCGGTGAGCAGAGCCCAAGTGGCAATGTATACGCATTAGAGCGCGAGAGCGGTAAAATCATCTGGTCTTATTCAACCGCTGCCGGAGTAGGCAGCGCGCCCAATATTCGTTCTTATCCGACCGTCAACCACATTGCGGTAGATGACGAGAATATTTATGTTTCGGCATACCGTTCCGGCAGCAATGGCAAGAATAGCATCTATATCGGCCGGGTCTTTTCTCTGACAGCACAAGGCGCGCTGCGTTGGCAATTCCCCGCTGACGAGTTCATGGATACCTGGGCGGGCTGGATTGCTGAAATGCCAAAGCAAAATCAACTAGCACTTTGCACTGCGAATTATAATGTACGCACAAATTTGCAATACCCTGATAGCATGTATTTTCTTAATAAACAGAATGGCGGGCAGGTTGCCACTCTGGATATCCCTGTCGAAGAGCCGTATAAGTGGGTTGCTGTCAGAGGGGGGCCGAACTTCTCTTCTGACGGTCATGCCTTCACAGTGATTACTAATGACGGCAGGAGATTCTTGTTTTCTCAGGACCGTAAACAGCTATGGCAGCGCAGGGTAATCACTTCACGGCAGATTGATGGTGCTTGGATCAACAGCAGCGGCAGATTGAGCTATATTATCGGCGATAAGGTAGTTTTCGCTACCGCTGGGACCTTTAACGGGGAGAACTGGCAGCTGCCAACGCCTGTGGAACATCCGGCCGCCGGCCATCTTATTGTGTTTGACCAAGCTGGCAGGTTCCTATACTCCTGGCGTGCCGGCGGTAATATAGAAGACATGGCCTATACTGGTGAATTGATGGCGTTCGCGATCGGGCGGAATTTGCAGACGAAACAGTATAGTGTTCATGGATTGGGCGTTTTATCAGTAAAAACCGGCGAGGAAATACAGCGCTTTTCAACACACGGGCCTTGCCAGGCGGTTGCTATTTCTTCCGACGGACGCAAAGCGGCGGCAGTGGAAGCCCCCGCTGCTTTGCCAAACGGCGAGATTATTGGAGCATACCGTTTGCACATTTGGGATGTATCTGAAGCTATGTAATATTGAACCAGTTATATAAAAGACAGCCCCCTTTTAAGGCTAAAAGTTTGTTATAAACTAATAAGGCCACCCGACTGGCGGGTGGCCTCTGATTGGCAATCTTTATGCTTTCAGGTGAACTCTGAACATCCAGGCAAGTTTTTCATAATGAGCCAGTGCTCCAATCAACATATCCGCACTGACTTCGTCTCCGGCATCCTGAGCAACTTTAATGCCGGTTTTCAAGCTGGCGTTTAATTCCTCGATATCGCTCAGCAAGCTTTTCACTGCCGCTTCGCCAGTGATGCATTCAGCGTCGGCTTCCTTTAAGGTAGCCAGTTTCAGATACGCTGCCAGAGAAGAACTGGGGCGTTCGCCGATAATCAGAATCCGTTCTGCCACTTCATCGATTTCGTCGGCAATGTGCTCATACACTTCTTCTAACTTTGCATGGACGGTAAAGAATTGCTTGCCTTCGACATTCCAGTGATAGTTGTGGGCTTTCGCATATAATACATGCAGGTTGGCTAAATAACCATCTAAATATTTTACTACAGGATTGCTCATGTGTATTCCTCCTATTAAATAAGTGTTCTTGATTATTATTATAGCAAACTGAATAGATTTGTCAAGACTAATTAATAACTATTATTAATTAGTATAAATTATAGACAGTTATTCCTGTATCATCGTCTTTGGGATAAGCTGGGGGAAGAACGTTAACCAGTCTTGTCGTAGGCGCGGCGTCCATGTAGTTTACGCCAGGCATCGCTTACGGAGAAAGAAGACTGCTTCGTTCCTCGCAGTGACATATCAGATGGGGAACGAAGCCGCAGAGACGGACGGGGCAACGAAGTTGCCCCCGTGAAGAATGAAAAGAACGAAGCAGGAACAGACGTGTGAAGAGAGAAAGACTCAAATAAGCGGCTGGCGATCTAAGACCGAGTTCACTTGGGATTCGACCCCGTCGCAGAGACTGATACTCGGCTATGAGGTGCACCGTGAAGTGTAAGCCCTGAAGCCTAAACAGGGCAAACACGAAGGATAGTATACGCTATATGCGATAGCCGCACCAGTCGCAAAAATATG
>POVV01001005.1_pt1 | contig 12527 bp, 5 predicted proteins | sample 1560271 | NCBI WGS metagenome assembly POVV01 (sample SAMN08337232, study PRJNA429181) | Bioreactor metagenome, whole genome shotgun sequencing project. | biome: cows' rumen and soil; feature: anaerobic; isolation source: anaerobic chemostat enrichment culture, galacturonate as sole carbon source...... | reverse complement strand
GCTGCCAACTGGACTTACTGCGTAGACAACGTGAAGAGCAAACAACACTTGGTTGACATCAAGGCTAACGTGAAGAATTCTCAATTCGCTACTCCATTGTTCGAGTTCTCGGGTGCTTGCTCGGGTTGCGGTGAGACTCCTTATGTGAAACTGATTACACAACTCTTCGGAGATCGTGAAATGGTGGCTAATGCAACCGGTTGTTCTTCTATCTATTCAGGTTCGGTACCTGCTACTCCTTATACAACCAACGAAGAAGGAAACGGTCCGGCTTGGGCTAACTCACTGTTCGAGGACTTCTGTGAGTTCGGTTTGGGTATGGAACTTGCCAACGAGAAAATGCGTGAGCGTTTGGTGAAGATCATGAACGAAGCAATTGCTTCTGACTGCACTCCTGCCGACGTAAAAGAACTGTTTGCCGAATGGATCAACAATATGATGAACGCAGACAAGACCAAAGAATTGGCTGCTAAGATCATCCCGGTTGTAGAAGCTGCGCAAGACAAGTGCGATCACTGCAAGCAAATCGCTTCATTGAAACACTTCCTTGTTAAACGTAGCCAATGGATTATCGGTGGTGACGGTGCTTCTTACGATATCGGTTACGGTGGTCTTGACCACGTAATTGCTTCGGGCAAGGACGTTAACATTCTGGTACTCGACACTGAGGTTTATTCAAACACCGGTGGACAGTCATCGAAAGCAACTCCGGTAGGTGCTATCGCTAAGTTTGCTGCATCGGGTAAGAGAATTCGTAAGAAAGATCTTGGTTTGATGGCAACGACTTACGGTTATGTATATGTAGCTCAAATTGCCATGGGTGCCGATCAAGCTCAGACTCTTAAGGCTATCCGCGAGGCAGAAGCTTATCCGGGACCATCATTGATCATTGCTTACTCTCCTTGTATCAACCACGGTCTGAAATCGGGTATGGGTAAGAGCCAAGAAGAGATGGAAAAAGCAGTTGCTTGTGGTTACTGGCACTTGTGGCGTTACAACCCTGCTTTGGAAGCAGAAGGAAAGAATCCATTCACACTCGACTCTAAAGAGCCGGAATGGGAGAAATTCAATGCCTTCCTGAAAGGTGAGGTTCGTTACGCTTCTATGTTGAAACAATATCCGGCAGAAGCTGAAGAGTTGTTCCAAGCTGCTGAAGCAAATGCTAAGTGGAGATTAAACAACTACAAACGTCTGGCCGCTCAGGCTTGGGGTACAGCTGAATAATCACATTCCTCATAATTAAAAAACAGGCAGGACTCCGAAAGGTTTCCTGCCTGTTTTATTATAAAATAGCCTCGCAGAGGCTTATCGGTCATTATTACAATGTATCCTTCTCCATTCCGTTTTTATTCTCCCGGATAACTAACATCGACGGTAATTGCTCCCATAAAGACTCGTCTTCATACAGCTGCGTGTAAACCGTATGACTCATCACCAGTAATTCACTCTCAGCATTTTGAGGTATCAACTGCTGAACTTGGGTAAAAGGTTGCACTGTTAGCCAACCAACGTGTCGGGACAACAGTTGCTCTGCTTGCAAAGCAAACTCTTCATCGGCAGCTTCAAAAAGAAATAAATTCACTTTTCTTCCACTTGCAACAATCTGCTCTATATAAGGAAACAGAAATTGATCCATTATACCGCCCAACACAAAGTCGATGGAAAGATCCTCTCGGTAATTGCGATCAATGAGCACAGCTACCGTACAAGGTACTTGTGTCATCACCTCGTCTACTTTATCTCGAAACAGAGAAAGCCACGAAAATGTTCCCATACTCATCGTTTCGGGCTTGTATCTGTTACCTGCTCCTAGCAGTAGCATATACGGCTGTTCTTTACGAATAAGCTGAATCATCTCCTGTACCAGTTTATCAGTTACCCGATAGCGATTTTCAACATTTACCCCCAATTCGGAAGCTCGTTGGTTAAGCAGGGAAAAACTATCGCGTGCATACTGTTCGGCATTCATCGGGTTAACATCTGTTCCTACCGTATAGTGCGCCCCAATTACTTGCTCCTTTTTCAATCGTTTTCCATACAATAATGAATAGATTGAAAGCAGGTTTCGTCCTGATTCGGGACGACCAAAGCAAAATAGTAATTTATGTTTTTGAAGAAGCTTCTCTTCCCGACGGGCAAAGAAGCGCTCAACTAAATCAAGTAACGGTGTGGTCATAAAGGTAGTAACCAATGCCATAATAACCAATATAACAAAAATCGAAGGTGGAAGTACCCCCATTTCATATCCGATATTCAAGGCAACCAACTCCATGAGTCCACGGGTATTCATCATCGTACCTATCGTTAAACTGTCTTTCCACGACTCGCCTACCAAACGAGCTGCAATAGCACATCCTCCCAATTTACCGGCAACGGCTACTGTGACAAGAAGCAAACAAACACCCCACAAAGCAGGACTGTTGATCAATCCGATCTCTGTTCTCAATCCGGTAAAAGCGAAGAACAACGGAAGAAAGAAAACGAGTGCTATATCTTCGACCTTCTCCATCATCACCTTACGGAAACCCATATTGGGAGGCATGATAACACCAGCCATGAACGCACCGAACAAGGCATGGATACCAATTACCTCTGTCAACGTAGCAGAAATTATTAGAATCAATAAAATAAAGGCCACAAAAGATTTGTTGATCACTTCTTTATTGGCATACACCGCACCTACTTTCTTTAGAAACGGACGTACCACGACAAACATCACCACAATGTAAATCACCGTTAGGCCGATGGAGTAAAGTGCACTTGCAAATGTACCTGCCTGAGCAATCGCAATAACAACTGCCAATAAACACCATGCCGTTACATCATCATTGGCAGCCGAAGCAATAGAAAGTATACCGACGGGGGTCTTGGTGAGGTTTCGTTCCTGAATGATGCGAGCAAGAACAGGAAAAGCGGTAATACTCATCGAGATACCGATAAACAGAGCAAAGGGAATAAAAGAGGTATACGAAGAGGCATACTCCTCGTATATCCAAAAGGAGGATACAACTCCCAAAAAGAACGGAACAAGAATACCGGCATGACTGATAACGAGTGTTTCATTGATTTTATTTTTCAACACACTGAAATCGAGCTCCATACCGATCACAAACATAAAAAGTACCAGTCCTACCTGACTCAATAGTTCTAAATTGGTCAATGATTCAGGAGGAAACAGAAACAAAAATGCATCCGGAAAGAAATAACCCAACAACGAAGGGCCCAGGACAATACCCGCCACAATCTCTCCGATAACACCGGGCTGTCCGATATATTTAAATAAGAATCCGAACAAGCGAACTGTGATCAACACCGCTATCACCTGAATCAACAACGTACTAAGCGGATGATGCAGATTACCACTGATAAATTGACTAAACATCTCAAAAGGAGTACTCTGTACGGCCATTTCATTAGGCGAGTAATGGGAAAAACGACTACCAGATTCAATGGCAAGATAGATCAACGCTCCGAAAAGGAGCAGCATCATAGCGTATATGATATAATTCTTTTTGGCTCTCTGCATTATTGTATGCGGGGATTTGATAAATAATATACAAATATAACAAATGAAATTAACAATTGGTTTATTCCTTCAACAGTTTTTGCACAAAATAGAGATTATTAGCCCATTAGCATACCCAATTTGGAAAGATATGTCTATTTTATTTTTTTTTGAATAATATTATGAGCTATTTTCCATACATTTGCACCAAACCTGATGCAATAACTTTAGCTAATTTAAACACCGGCAAAGCAAGCATCCCCTAAACATGCTTACACATATATAACCTAGAGTAAAAACCCCAATAAATAAAATGAAAACAAAATGAAATTACTGACAGCATTAGTCGTTGCAATGTTCTTATGCAGCAACCTATCGGCCCAGGAGCAAGGGTTCGATCTAACAACACAACGATCAGAGAATCAAGACATCTATTCCGTTCCAGGGAATGTACTGAATCACGGAGGGCTACTCATCAACCCTACCCCACATAATCTTCGCGTAGCAGAAAAGGGGCAACTGGACATATCCAAAGGTTTACACTTGAAGGATATAAAAAAGAGATTTTCTGAAGACTTCAACTTTATCACTCTTACTAAAAAAGGAGTTAAACTAACCATCGATTACGGCAGCAAAGCAGCAGCAAAGCATGGAGTGAAGAATATATCCGGAGCCTATGCCATGAACATCGACGACAAAGGAATATCCATCATCGGATACGATGAGAAAGGTGCTTTTTACGGTATTCAAACACTGAGACAGATTGTTGAAAGCCCCATTAGTACGGAAAAGAAACTTCCGTACCTGGCAATTAACGACTACCCCGACCTTTCGTACAGAGGTGTCGTTGAAGGCTTTTACGGCACTCCTTGGTCTCACCAAGTCAGAATGTCATTGATCGACCTATACGGTAAGTTCAAAATGAACTATTATTTGTACGGCCCCAAAGACGACCATTACCACAGTTGTCCCAACTGGAGACTTCCATATCCGGAGAAAGAGGCGAAAAACATCAAAGAACTAGTCGAAGCCTGCAACCGTAACAGGGTTGACTTTGTATGGGCCATTCACCCGGGACAAGACATTAAGTGGAACAATGAAGACTACACCAACCTGGTGAATAAATTCAATATGATGTACGATCTGGGTGTACGCTCGTTTGCTATTTTCTTTGATGATATCGACGGAGAAGGTACCAACCCCAGAAAACAAACCGAACTGCTCAATAGACTCAATGAAGACTTCGTCAAGGTAAAGGAGGACGTAGCTCCCTTGATTGTATGCCCTACAGACTATTCCAAGCTTTGGGCCAACCCAACTCCTCAGGGAAGCCTCAGCATCTATGGCAATACACTCGACCCTTCCATCAATGTATTCTGGACAGGAGATGTTGTTTGCAGCGACCTGACAAAAGAAACCATGGATTGGGTAAACTCCAGAATTAAAAGACCTGCTTTGTATTGGTGGAACTTCCCCGTTACAGACTACGTTCGCCACATCATCATGCAAGGGCCTGTGTACGGACTTGAAACCTCACTCACCTCCAACGACCTTTGCGGACTGATAAGCAACCCGATGGAGCACGGAGAAGCATCTAAACTGGCACTTTACGGAGTAGCCGACTATTCGTGGAACATGGCCGATTACAACCCGATAGACAATTGGGAGCGCGGACTTGCCGAACTAACTCCCGAAGCAAAAGAGGCTTACAGAACCTTTGCCATCCACTCGTGCGATACGGAAACCGGTTACCGCAGAGCAGAATCATGGGAAACAAAAACGTTTAGCATCCACAACTATACAGAAGCAGATTTTAACGCCCTACGCAAAGAGTTTGAGAAAATAGAGCAAACACCGGCAGAATTACAGAGTAAATGTGCCAATAAAGCACTGCTTAACGAGTTGCAACCGTGGCTTGTTGAGTTTGGTAAACTGGGTACACGAGGCAAACGTGCGCTAGAGGTTCTAAAGACTTACCAAACAGCAGATGATGCGACATTCTGGGCAGCATACGTCAATAACCTGATGAGCGAAGAGGACAGAAAAGCCTTCAATGCCCATAAATCAGGTACCATGAAGCTTCAACCGTTTTACGAGAATACAATGAACGATCTTGCCTATGAGTTTCTTAAGAAACTGACAGGAGAGATGCCATCGGTATACAAAGGAATAGGTTCGTTCAATAACCTCGGAACTACTTTGAGCAAACTAATGCTCGATAATGATTCAACTACTTTTTATACCTCGGGAACTTCACAAAATGATCAAAGCTGGATTGGTGTCGACCTCGGTTGCGTAAGAACCGTTTCCGAAATCTCTATTCTGCAAGGAAGAAACTCAATCAACGACGTTGATTACTTCGACCATACCGTATTGGAATACTCGGAAGAAGGCAAAGTTTGGAAAGCACTCACCGACAGCCTCAAGAACCAATACGTAATAGCGTGGAAGGAAGAACCCGTTAAAGCCAGATACGTCAGACTTAAGAAGCTTCCTTCGGCCAAAACCAATTGGGCTGCCATTCGTTCGTTCGAAGTAAATCCTATTCGCTTGGAGAGCCTTCCTTTTCATGTCGAAGCCAAAGACCGGGAGAAAGTCTTGTTCGCATTCGACAAACATCCGGATACTTCCTACGCCAATAGCGGCACCCTTTCTTTCACCCTTCCGGAGAAAGCAACCGAATGTACCTTGTTGACGAAGCCTGACGCATCAAAAAGCCCCGTTCAACTTCGACAATTGGCTGCTGACGGTAAGGTATTATCGACAACAACCATCGACACTCCTTTTGTGAAAGTAAACTTCGTGAAGGGAGCAACCAAGGTAGAGGTAGAAGGCAAAGTAGAAATTTTTGAGGTTATTCTCAATTAACACAACCGAACACCTAATGGGTAGATATACCTATAAATAACTCACCATAACTGCAAGGTTGCGTAAGTGTTCTTACGAATCTTGCAGTTACTTTTTGAAACAAGTTCGACATATTTCGGACGAATTAATTATCTTTGTCCACATAAATATCCTAATTAACAATAAAATAATAATGAAAAAGGTACTACTCCTCGCAGCACTTAGTGTTTGCAGTCTGAGCCTACTGGCACAAGACAACAAAGAAGAAGGTTTCGTATTCACCACCGTCAAGGAAGCCCCGATTACATCTGTCAAGAACCAAAATCGTTCAAGCACTTGCTGGAGCTTTTCCAGCCTTGGTTTCCTTGAATCAGAGTTGTTACGCCAAGGCAAAGGCACGTATGATCTATCCGAAATGTTCGTGGTTCATCACACCATGGTCGATCGTGCCGAACGCTATGTTCGTTTGCATGGCGATGCTTCATTCTCGCCCGGAGGAAGTTTCTACGACATTATTTATTGCTTGAAGCACTATGGTTTGGTTCCTCAAACAGCCATGGAAGGTATTATGTATGGCGATACACTCCCTGTACACAATGAGCTCGATGCTGTAGCCGGTGCTTATGTTGATGCAATTGCCAAAGGCAAGCTAACCAAACTCTCTCCGGTATGGAAAAAAGGAGTAAGCGCAATTTATGACACTTACCTCGGACAATGCCCCGAGAAGTTTACTTATAACGGTAAGGAGTATACCCCAAAGAGTTTTGCACAATCATTGGGACTGAACCCCGACGACTATGTTTCGCTGACTTCATACACGCACCATCCTTTCTACACAGAGTTTCCCCTCGAGATACAAGATAACTGGAGAGGTGGTAATTCATGGAATTTACCAATCGACGAACTAATGGCTGTAATGGACAATGCCGTAAAGAAAGGCTATACCTTTGCATGGGGTAGCGATGTTAGCGAACAAGGTTTTACCCGTGATGGTATTGCCGTTATGCCCGAAGCCAACCGTACAGACCTTTCCGGTTCGGATATGGCTCGTTGGACAGGGTTGACTGCTGCCGATAAACGCAAAGAGTTAACCTCTAAACCCATGCCCGAAATGAACATCACACAAGAGATGCGTCAACAAGCCTTCGATAATTGGGAAACGACCGATGACCACGGCATGGTAATCTATGGTATTGCCAAAGACCAAAACGGAAAAGAATATTTCATGGTGAAAAACTCTTGGGGAGATAACAGCAAGTACAAAGGTACCTGGTATGCATCCAAGGCATTTGTTGCCTATAAAACTATGAATATTTTGGTTCATAAAGATGCACTGCCCAAAGAAATAGCTAAGAAACTTGGCTTGAAATAATACATACTAACATCATAAACACAATGAAAACACTTTATCTATACCTTACCCTATTACTTATAGGAATACTTCCGGCACAGAGTGCCTATCAACCTACTTACTCCGTGGCCGGTTTCTATCCGATAGAAAATACCGGCCGCGAGGTATACTCCATGAACCCTGCCTGGCGATTCTACAAAGGAGCACAACCCGAAGCTTGGCAACCCAACTTCGATGACAGCACCTGGGCAGTGGTTTCGCTGCCCGATGGTATGGAGTATCTACCTACAGAAGCCAGCGGATGCGTCAACTATCAAGGCGAAGCATGGTATCGCAAGCACTTTACTCCCGACAATCAATTGAAAGGAAAGAAACTGTTCCTGCATTTCGAAGCCATCATGGGCAAATCGAAAGTATGGATCAACGGCAAGCTGGTCAACGAACATTTCGGTGGTTTCTTGCCCGTTATTGCAGATATAACTCCTTACATTCAGTTTGGACAGGACAACGTGATAGCGGTTTGTGCGGACAATAGCGACGATCCCTCTTACCCCCCGGGTAAGCCACAGGATGTGTTAGACTTCTCCTACTTTGGAGGTATCTACCGCGATTGTTGGCTGATCGCTCATAACAATGTATTCATCACCGACCCTAATTACGAGAACTCAACAGCCGGTGGCGGACTATTCGTTGCCTACGATCGTGTCAGCGAACAATCGGCCGATGTGCTGCTCAAGCTACACGTTCGCAACGAACAGCCTACCTCATTCTCGGGCAAGGTGATTTATGAGCTTCACGATGCCAACGGCCAAAAAGTGGCCGGTACTACTCAGTCGATCAGCATAGGCAAGCAAAAAGCAGCCCATGCTTCTCAGAAACTGAAACTGTCGAACCCACATTTGTGGTCGCCCGACGCTCCTTATTTATATCAATTGCATGTATTGATCAAAGATAACAAAGGAAAAATCGTTGACGGCTATCGTCGCAGAATAGGTGTGCGTAGCATCGAATTCAAAGGAAAAGACGGCTTCTGGCTCAACGGTAAGCCCTACGAAGCGCCATTGATCGGCGCCAATCGCCACCAAGACTTTGCCGTAGTAGGCAATGCGCTTTCCAACAGTTTGCACTGGCGAGATGCTAAGAAACTTCGCGATGCAGGTTTAAAGGTAATTCGTAATGCACACTATCCGCAAGATCCTGCTTTCATGGATGCTTGCGATGAGCTTGGTCTTTTCGTGATTGTTAATACCCCCGGCTGGCAGTTCTGGAATGAAGCTCCCATCTTTGCCCAACGCGTCTATTCGGACATCCGCAACATGGTGCGTCGCGACCGCAATCATCCTTCGGTGTGGATGTGGGAACCGATCTTGAACGAAACCTGGTATCCTGCCGATTTTGCCAAGAAGGTACAAGAAATTGTCAACGAAGAGTATCCCTACCCCTATTGCTATACAGCCTGCGATGCCAGTGCCAAAGGGAGCGAACACTATCCCGTGCTCTTTGCCCACCCACAAACAGGTGATAAAGGTTGGGGAGTCGATGTACTCGATCCGAAGATTACCTATTTCACCCGCGAATGGGGCGACAACGTAGACGATTGGAATTCACATAACTCACCCAGCCGTGTGAATAGGGCTTGGGGCGAAACACCGATGTTGATTCAAGCCGAAGGTTATGCCAAACCCACCTATCCGTATACTTGCTACGAGTCTCTCTACCTCACCACACGCCAACACGTAGGAGGATGTTTGTGGCATTCGTTCGACCATCAACGCGGTTATCATCCCGATCCTTTCTACGGTGGACTGATGGATGTATTCCGCCAACCGAAATATTCGTATCAAATGTTCAAGGCACAACGCAGCCCGGAAAAAAGTGATTTGATAGCCGAAACCGGTCCGATGGTCTACATTGCTCACGAAATGACTCCTTTCTCGCCCAAAGACGTAACGGTATACTCGAATTGCGACGAGGTACGCCTTACCATGTTTCAAGGTGGCAAGCAGTATCTCTATAAAAAAGAGGTACGCGAAAAAGGAATGCCCTCGCCTACGATCATCTTTAAAGATGTGTTCAATGTGATGGATGACAAAAACCTGTCGCGCAAGAAGAGACAAAGCGAAGTATTCATGCTGGCCGAGGGAATCATCGACGGTAAGGTAGTGGCTACCCATAAGGTAACACCCGCACGCCGTCCGTCAAAAGTGATATTGTGGGCTGACAATGAAGGTATGAATTTCGAAGCGAATGGCTCTGATCTTGTTACTGTTGTAGCAGCCATAGCCGATGGCAATGGCAACATCAAGCGATTGAACAACTACTTCATCCGCTTCGAGATAGAAGGAGAAGGAACCATCTTGGGAGACGAAAGCATTATGGCCAATCCACACCCGATACAGTGGGGAACGGCACCTATTCTGGTTAAGTCGACCACTCGTCCCGGCAAGATACGTATCAAAGCATCCGTACTACTCGATGGGAAGCAAATGCCGGTTGCCGGAACCCTCGAATTGGAAAGCACTCCAACCACTCGTCCGTTAGTTTTTAGCGAACAAGAAGAGGCTCAGGCCAATTTGCATTCGACCAAGCAGGAAAACACAATCAAGCAAAACTCAGACTGTGCCGACGAGATTAAGAAACTACAAATGGAGCTTAACCGCTATAAACTCAAAGAAGTAGAAAAGCAACAAACCGAGTTTGGCGAAGGAATATAGTATAAAGCAGCTCAATATGTAACCATTTATCCCATCCATTCAGGATGATATAAAGAACAGAAATAAGAGTACGTATTTAACAGTGTGTTAAATACGTACTCTTTGTTAGAATAAGTACGTACTCTTGGATGTAAAGAGTACGTACTTTTTCATTGTAACAAATATACATCTGTTAATTGCTCAATAATCAACCCATTGTGCATTTTTAGGCCGGATTTCTTGTCAGAACCAACTGTTTGCGTAAATTTGCAACTTTGTAGAAAATACTAATACTAAAATTAATAGCATGAGTTTGAAAATTGTTGTATTGGCAAAACAAGTTCCCGACACACGTAATGTTGGGAAAGATGCCATGAAAGCCGACGGAACTATTAACCGCGCGGCACTTCCTGCCATCTTCAACCCCGAAGATCTTAATGCTCTCGAGCAAGCTCTTCGACTGAAAGATGAACATCCCGGTTCTACTGTTACCATCCTGACGATGGGCCCCGGTCGCGCAGCCGATATTATTCGTGAAGGACTTTTCCGTGGTGCCGATAACGGCTATCTGCTAACCGATCGCGCCTTTGCAGGTGCCGATACCTTAGCAACGTCGTATGCGTTGGCAATGGCCATCCGCAAAATAGGTGAGTGTGATGTAATTATCGGTGGTCGTCAGGCAATCGATGGTGATACAGCGCAAGTAGGTCCTCAGGTGGCCGAAAAGCTGGGACTCACTCAAATTACGTATGCCGAAGAGATTTTGAAAGTAGCCGATGGCCGTATTACTGTGAAACGCCATATTGATGGTGGTATCGAAACAGTAGAAGGTCCGTTGCCTATCGTGATTACCGTCAATGGCTCGGCAGCCCCCTGTCGCCCTCGCAATGCACGACTCATCCAGAAGTTCAAGCACGCCAAAACCATTACCGAGAAGCAGCAAGGCAATTTGGATTATACCGATCTGTATGACCAACGCGATTACCTTAATCTGGCCGAATGGAGTGTATCGGACGTAAACGGTGACTTGGCCCAGTGTGGCCTCAGCGGTTCGCCTACCAAAGTGAAAGCCATTCAGAACATCGTGTTCCAGGCTAAAGAGAGTAAAAACATCAGCGGTTCAGACCGTGAGGTGGAAGATCTGATTGTTGAACTATTAGCTAACCACACCATTGGATAATCACATGAATAACTTATTTGTATATTGCGAAATAGAAGAAGGCAACGTCTTAGATGTAAGCCTTGAGCTACTTACCAAAGGTCGTTCACTAGCCAATCAGCTAGGGTGTCAACTCGAAGCGGTAGTAGCCGGAAGCGGTTTAAAGAATATTGAGAAACAAGTACTTCCGTATGGGGTAGACAAACTACACGTATTCGATAGCGAAGGGCTTTATCCCTATACCTCGTTGCCACATACAGCGATTCTGGTCAACCTCTTCAAGGAAGAAAAGCCTCAAATCTGCCTCATGGGTGCAACGGTAATCGGTCGCGATTTGGGTCCACGCGTTTCTTCTGCTTTAACCAGCGGATTAACAGCCGACTGTACCTCGCTCGAAATCGGAGATCACGAGGATAAGAAGGAAGGAAAAACATACAAAAACTTACTGTATCAAATTCGTCCTGCCTTTGGCGGCAACATTGTAGCTACTATTGTAAACCCCGAACACCGCCCTCAAATGGCAACGGTTCGTGAAGGTGTTATGAAGAAAGCCATCCTATCGGCCGATTATAAAGGAAAAGTGATCCGTCACGAAGTAGCAAACTATGTAGCCGACAGCGACTATGTGGTAAGTGTCATCGAACGCCACATTGAGAAAGCAAAACACAACCTGAAAGGTTCGCCCATCGTTATTGCAGGTGGCTATGGAGTAGGTTCAAGAGATAATTTCAACTTACTGTTCGATCTTGCCAAAGTATTGAATGCCGAAGTAGGTGCCAGCCGTGCTGCCGTAGATGCAGGGTTTGCCGACCACGACCGACAGATCGGCCAAACCGGTGTAACGGTTCGCCCGAAACTCTACATCGCTTGCGGTATCTCCGGACAAATTCAACACATTGCCGGTATGCAAGAGAGTGGCATTATCATCTCTATCAACAACGACCCCGAAGCGCCGATCAACACGATTGCAGA
>POVV01001004.1_pt1 | contig 12529 bp, 11 predicted proteins | sample 1560271 | NCBI WGS metagenome assembly POVV01 (sample SAMN08337232, study PRJNA429181) | Bioreactor metagenome, whole genome shotgun sequencing project. | biome: cows' rumen and soil; feature: anaerobic; isolation source: anaerobic chemostat enrichment culture, galacturonate as sole carbon... | reverse complement strand
AGACTGGTCCAGCGGTCGTTCCTATATTAACTCTAAAATCATCATTGCGATTCAGCAAAGACTTGCAGAGGCAGCATAATCTTTTTTGGAGTTACGATGGTTTTTGCGAACATTTATTGACACTATCTAAGCATCGACAGCAAGAATGCCTTTTTCTTTAAAACGGAAAGAATATACTTCATCAAACAGCCATCGAAACAAAGGAGCAGAAACGCCGACCTTATACTTTGCCCCACTGAAAGCAGCTAAAAATGAACAGCGCTCATTGGGATGCACATTAACCACTAAGTCGAATGATTGTTGTCTTAATCCGGCAGCAATGCGCCATAAGGCACGAAAATTATCATCTTTACCTTTTTTATCGATGGCAATCACGTGGTTAATATTCGGATTATAGCGGATAACATCTTGCGTTCTTTCATCTGCCAAGATGGTTATTTCTGCATGGAAATAAGCCCTTCGCAATACATGCAGGAAAGGAGAAAGGAAAATAAGATCACCAATATGCATTAAATCGGTTACTAATATCTTATTATATTTCATAAAATATTCATACTCTCGCAACCTTTTTGCATACTTCTCCGGTCAGTTAATCAAAGTATAACTCCTGACTGTTATTTAGGAAAAGTACAGCCACCGTAAATTATCTATTCCTAGTCGCAGGCAAGTCAAATAATCCTTTTCTTTCAATTTCTTCTTTATTGTTGCTTTATTAGAGAAATATACCTCAGATTCTCGATGATAATTCAAAACCTTTTCGATACACTTTTCTGCATCAAATCCTCTAGCTTTTGCATATTCAGCAGCCATAAACCTGAACATTTCCTCGGATACCGAAAGTCGTTCAAAACTACGGCACCCCATATCTTCATCTACATCACAAAACTGCATGCGATTTATATCAAGTAAACTAAAACGTACTACTCCCCCTATCGTATCAAATAGTATATTGCCGGGCGAATAATCGAGATGCAGGATGTGATTTGCATGCAAGCGTGCAGTGTACCGAGCGAACTGAGCCAGAACAGCTTCGTTCCCGGCCAGCTGTTCTTCGCCGCCAAATTTGCGAAAGGTATATGGATAGGGACATTGCAGGCTGACGAAATATCCGTCAGAAAACAAGCCCCCATCTGTTTTCTCAATATAGGCAACCGGAGTCGGCGTTTCAAACCCCTTCTCCAATACTCGCAGCGCATTCTGGTAAGCGCGTTCCGCTTTGGTCGGCCGGAAGAATGAATAGACAATCCGGTTAAATAAGATCGGCTTTTTGTAGCGTTTAACATTTAACTGCAGATCGTTCACCTGATACACCCGTATCTCGTTTCTGCCTTTATAAATAATCTCGCCTGATTGCGTAAACGCTTCAGGCAAGGTTACAATAAAATCCTTTAAAAATGCGAACGTCGGATTTAAAACGATTTTCATAGTTTTCTGTTCTCCCAATAGATATAGAAACTGCCATTTACCGCATGGGTATTCGTTTCAAGGACAATTCTTTGAACATTGTTTCGCTATCATTGTGACAAATTCCTGCATTTTTCTGCAATAGCTTCGTTGCTTCCTGATAAACCTCCAACGGCTCAATTCGTGCCATACAGATAAAGTGATTACATTTCCGTTTACGACACTCTCTGCAAGGCACCGACGATAAAAACGAAGCATGCTGATCTCCTAGTGGTGCATTCACTTGCCGGTCTGTCGGACCAAACAAGGACAAGGTAGGCGTTCCCACCGCCGCCGCAATATGCAGCGGACCAGTATCCCCGGTAATGAATAGGCTGCATTTTTGTATAATAGCAGCAAGATCTTTGATGCCTGTTTTGCCGGCTATATCAATAGTACTCCCATTGATTCCCGCTCGTATCCTGCTGTTCAAAGGAATATCGGCATTTGCGCCAGTCAACAGTATTTTTATCTTTTTCTCATGTAGTAGGTAGTTGCCCAACTGCATGAAATATTCAGGTGGCCAGCACTTTGTCTCCCAGGCGGTAGCCGGATTTAAAACTACTACAATGTCATCGGCAGTAAAGTTGCATTCTGCCCATAGTTTCGCTGCGTTCCGATAATTATCCGGGGCGATTGGCATAATCATGCGTGGATCGGCATCAGTTATTCCCAGCGGGGTCAAAACACTTAGATACTGCCGGGTTATATACGCAGCCCTATCGCGATACGCTTTCCGTGTATAAAATATCCCCGCCATTTCCTGCGCATCAACAAAGCCAATGCGTGTTGGAGCGCCGGTATTCGAGGTAATTAATCCCGGCAACAGTTGGGCATGCACATCCACTACCAAGTCATACTGTTCAGCCCGAAGCGTTTGACGCAACACGCCTAGCGCTCGGAACTGTTCAAACAGACTTAGCTCTTTCCATTGCTCCTTATCCCAGATAACAAGCTCATCTAAATACGGATTACCGATTAAAATATCTTTTGCTTTGTCGGACACAATCCATGATAGCCTTGCATCAGGATATTGCGCCCGTAAAGCCTTGGAGACCGGCGTACAATGCAACACATCGCCGATAGCTCCCAGGCGAACGATGAGAATGTTTTGTGGCAGCATGTCTTTCCCCTTCTATGACGGCATTTTTCGTCAATTTCCCAGTATACCGATATCTGTTTTATAAATGTAGACTTGCGTCAGATGGAGTTTTAACTCCACCTGACGCTTAGTCGAATTTACTTCGAGCTACAGCCTGTTTATCCCCGACCTAAGAGGGCGGGGTCTTACAGGCTGTGCGAAGGATAAAATCGAAAAGGTTGCCTTGCGTAAATAAATAGCCTTTGATACCTGCCTTTTGGGCAGCCTCTATATCTCGCCTCTTATCACCGATCAGTATTGATCTGCTCACATCAACAGACCACTCATCGATTGCCTGCAGGATTAACCCCGGTTCCGGCTTACGGCAAAAGCACTTCTGTCGATATTGTTCCAGCGCGCCATCAGGATGATGCGGACAATAATAAAAGGCATCTATATGCGCGTCAACGGCTTCCAGTTGTTCATTCATCCACTCATGGAGACGGATCACATCCTCTTCGCCATAATAGCCACGAGCGACTCCACTTTGGTTGGTAATAACGATAACCAAATAGTCCTGTTGTTTCAAATAACGGATAGCATCTTTAGCTCCATCTATCCACACAAAATCTTCCGGCCGATAAAGATAATTTACATCAACATTCAATACACCATCCCGGTCAAAAAAAACCGTCTTGCTGCCCATCCGCTCTCTCCTTACCGGTTATTATACGCAACAAGTATCTTCTCAATGATACCTGTTGTTGACTTATCTGCTTCAAACTCGATGATTTCCACACGCCCGGCGCATTCCCTGCCAACCACCATATCCGGCGTATAATCACCACCCTTTACCAAAATATCCGGTTTAAGTGTCTTGAGCAGTTCAGCCGGCGTGTCCTGTTCAAATAAAACCACCGCATCCACGCACTCTAATGCCGCGATGATCTTGACCCGATCCTGCTCGCTGACAACAGGCCGCTCCGGCCCCTTCAGCCGTCGAACCGAGACATCCGAGTTCAGGGCAACGATAAGTTTTGTACCCAACTTTTTTGCTTTCTCCAGATAAATAACATGTCCGGCATGCAGAATGTCAAAACAGCCATTGGTGAAAACAATCTCAAAACCTTGGGCACGCCAACGATCTACCACTTGCGAAGCTTCTTCAAAACTAATGAGGATTTTACGGGCAAGACCGCTTTCCCGACTATACTGGCGAATGGCGGTAAGTAATTCCGCCTTACTGATAGCATAAGTTCCCACACGGGCAACAACAACTCCGGCAGCCAAGTTAGCCAACCTGGCCGCGTCAATAGAGTTGAGTTTTCCCGCTATGCCGGCGCCCAACACAGCTGCCACCGTATCCCCCGCGCCCGACACATCAAAAACCTCTTCTGCCAGAGTGGGGATATGCACAACGTCTGAATTAACAATACTCAAACCCCGCTCCGAGCGGGTAACCACCACATTGGCGATACCATAGCGTTGAATAATTTTTTTTGCATAGATACAGACTTCATCATCAACGTTGGCTACTTTAGCTTGCACAACTTCGCATAGTTCTTTCAGATTAGGTGTTATATATGTCGCACCGCTATACTTCTCCCAATTATCGCCTTTGGGATCGATCACTACAGGAATATTTCTCTCTGCTGCCAGGGCAATAAAATGCATGCACAGTTCCGGCGTACATACTCCTTTTGCGTAATCAGATATAATGACCGCATCCGCCTGTGCTAGAGAAGACGTATACCAGTCTTTTAGCTCTTCCAACACAGTTGCTGATATGGGGCCATTTTCCTCAAAGTCTAGTCGCAGCATTTGCTGGCTAGCCCCAATAACTCGCATCTTAGTAATAGTGGACTGCGTGCCGCGAATCAGCCCCGAACCATCGATCCCCTTCTCAGTCAACAATTGCATAAGCTTACGCTGATTGTTATCATGGCCAACGGCTCCACCGAGCAGCACACGGCACCCCAGCAAAGCAAGATTATGAGCCACATTAGCGGCTCCACCTAAAGTGGCCTTTTCCCTGATTACTTGGGCTATAGGTACAGGTGCCTCCGGTGAGATTCGCTGTACATCACTAAAATAGTATTGATCCAGCATGACATCCCCAACGACAACGATTGCGCAACTATCAATATCTTTATGAATAAATTCCAAAACACGATTAAAATGATCAAACATTAGATTCTACCTCATCAATCATCTCACACAAAATATGCCCAATAAGGATATGCGCTTCTTGCACTCGCGCAGTGACTAACGAAGGCACTTTTAAACAAATATCGCATAACTCCTCCAGCCGCCCGCCGTTGGCTCCGGTCATGCCAACAGTAACAGCACCTAATGTACGTGCTGCCTCAATGGCAGTGGTAACATTGGGACTATTACCGGAAGTCGACAGGCCAAAAACAATATCGCCTTCACGCACCAGCGCTTCTACCTGCCGGACAAAAACTTGATCAAAGCCATAGTCATTGCCTACCGCTGTAAGAATTGAAGTATCTGTTGTCAGAGCAACCCCCGGCAACCCCCGCCTTTCTTTTTGGAAACGACCCACTAATTCTGCTGCTAAATGCTGACTATCCGCCGCGCTACCGCCATTTCCCAAAAAAAAGATTGTCCTTCCTTTTGTTAAAGCCAGACGACAAAGCCTGGCCGTCTGATTTATTTCGGGAAGTAGATCAGTTACTTTATTGATAACTGATATGTGTTCCTGAATAATTTCTAAAGACCGCATGATACCCCTCACTTTTTGTTATTATAACAGAACGACTAGAGCCATAGCGACTTTATCCGTATATTGCGAGTTACCAGTTTTCCTAACTTCATCTGTCAATGACTTTCGTATCAGCCTTAATCGCTTTGCAGAGTTCCCCTGTAGTAATCGTAGTCGTGCCTAGCTTACGAACAACTACACCCGCAGCATAGTTGGCTAGTTTCGCAGCATCCAGGCAAGATGCGCCGGCAACAATGGCTAGCATCATCGTGGCAACAACCGTATCGCCAGCACCACTGACATCGTAAACCTCACTAATATTGGTGACAGGTATATGATACACGTTGCCGTCTTTCTCAACAAGAGTCATGCCTTCCGAACCACGAGTAATCAATACAACATCTGCATTAAGCCGGTTTAATAACTCCTTCCCGGCTTGCAATAAAGCGGCTTCACCCTCCAATGGGAAACCAAGTGCAGCAGCTATTTCCGATTCATTTTGCTTAATGAAATTTACCCCAACAAAGTCGATAACATTATACCGGGAATCCACCATACAAGGAATATCATGCTTGCGACAAGCTGTAATTATACTTCTCCGAATAAGTGGCGAAATAGTCAAGCTACCGTAGTCGCTTAAAATTACAGCATCCATAGCAGCAATATGCTGATCAATATGAAGCAAAAGAGTTTGCTCCATTGCTGTTTCCAAGGGCTGCTTGTCCTCACGGTCGATACGGACAACCTGCTGACGCACTGTTGCCTGACCGCCAGCCATGATACGGGTTTTTGTGACCGTTAGCCGAGTCGCATCGACAATAAGCCCGGCCGTATTAATATTTTTTGCGTCTAAGGTCTGTTTCAAAGCTATTCCTGCTTGATCTTCACCAACAATGCCGACTGCATAGATAGTACCGCCAAGCGTAGCGGCATTGTGCATAACATTGGCCGCGCCGCCGGGAACGACTGTTTCACCGTCATGTTCGAGTATAAGCACCGGCGCTTCGCGCGATATCCGGGATATCTTCCCTTCCAGATACACATCTGCTACCACATCGCCAATAACCATTAATTTACGCCCAGCAAATTGATCAACCAGACGGCATAAATTCTGCAGCAAAGAAGTCGCCTCGCTTTCAAGAAGTTATCAGATAGCTGATTGGAACGAGAGAGTATATTGAACCACAAAAACGCCATGCGCACGATGTGCGCCGCCAAGAGTCCGGGCGCACGAATGTGCGTACTTATTATTTTGGCGCAGGCGCATAGCGCCTGTTGTGTTTTGGCGGTTCAAAAATTCGTATTCTGGCTATATTTCCTGCAACTCACTAGCCATAGCGGTAATAATGTCCGCTTGCAGTTGTTGGGGCAGGGCGGCTAATAGTATATTCGTGATTTCTTTTAAGCGGCCGGCTGTTTTGGCTTCAAACCGGAGTGTAAATAAGGGTTCGGTAACAGACGAGCGAATCATTGCCCAGCCATCGGCAAAGTCAATGCGTACACCATCGATCCGATTCGGATGGTATAGCGCCAGCTTTTGCGCCGCTTGTTCAAGAATGCTTTCTTTATCATTACCCATATAGGGTATCCGAATATCAGGAGTCAAAAGATAATTAGGGATGCTGTCAATCTGAGCGGCGAGTGAACCATGCTGTTCGACAAAAGATGCCACCTTCAAGCCGGCAAACATAGCATCGTCATACCCGAGTTCAGACAGGAAAAAATGACCGCTGATTTCACCGGCCAATAATGCTTGTTCACGCTGAAATGCATCTTTACTGAAGGTATGCCCAGCCCGGGCCATAACTGGACGCCCGCCTGCCTTACTGATTTCTTCCGGTACCACCATTGAACATTTTGCATCATAGACAACGGTGCCGTTTTTATGCTTTTCCAGATAGCTTCTGGCCAACAGAACTAAAATATCATCATTATCAAGAGCACGGCCTGCCTCATCGACAAACCCGGCCCGATCGCCATCACCGTCAAAGGCAATACCCAATGCCGCTTTCGTCTTACGGACACACTCACCCAACGCCGCCAGATTAGGCGCCAGCGCCGGATTTGGTGGCCGGTTAGGGAAGTTACCATCCGGTTCGCAATACAATTCCACCACATCATAACCAAGCAGCCGAAATAGTTGTGGCGCAAAAGGAGCTGCCGCGCCATTGCCGGCATCAAGCACAACCCGCAACCGCCCCGGCTCTGCTTTTGACACAGTATACGCAAAATATTCTTCCCGCACACTGACTGCCTTAACGCTTCCTGTCCCGCTGACCTGAGCCCCTGCCGCAACTAATTCACCGATTTCGGCAATATCGGCTTCGGATGCAGGACGGGGGCCGAAAACCAGCTTAAAGCCATTATACTCTGCCGGATTGTGTGAGGCAGTAATCATCACACCGCCATCGGCAGCGTAGTCCTTAAGGGCAAAGTAAAAAACCGGTGTTGCAACTGTGCCGATGTCAATGACTCGACAGCCGGACTCCACCAGTGCCTGAATAAAAACTTCTTTTAGCCGCGGGGTCGACAAGCGAATATCGCCGCCGACAATAGCTAATTTTCCGTTTAGTTTCGTCCCCACAGCCAGCCCTATCTTCCGAGCCATCGCATCCGTCAGGTCCTTACCGGCTATACCGCGAATGTCACAGGCTTTGAATATACTCATGGGATTATCCCTCTCAACCTCTAATTATGTCAAAGCTCGTCGTTTTTACTAAGCTAGCTATATTGTAGCATGACGGAATGTCCAGTGCAATGGCAAGCAGTTGAAGCGACAAGGAATGACGTCAGAAACAGAGAAATGGAAAATTAAAAAGGATCCCGGTTGTCCGGGATCCTTGAGAGCTTAGATTTAGAAGAAGAACTCGAAGGAAGCGTAAGCTTTCTTTTCTTCTTTTGTACCAGTTTCTTCTTCAACATCATGATACTCTAGAGTCAAGAGTACGTTTTTAGCAACAGAGTTTTGATATGCTACAGAGTAACCCTTGATGTTATCAGCCGCTACGGTACCGACTGCACCGAAAGGAACGCTGACACCAGGATGCGATAATTTTTCGATGTTGCGGTATCCTACAGCGATAGCTTGGTCATGAGCGATGGCCGGATTAACAATTTTTTCCCAGGAATAGAAGCCTTTTTGAGCTTTTTTGCTCTTCCAATTGTATACGAGCTGAGCAACATACATGGAAGGATCGCCAGACTCATCGGATTGAGCATAACCAGCAACAAGGCTCACACCCGGATTGAATACATAGCTAAGCCCAACATCTACATAATCGGCTTTTTCAGTAGCAGCATAACCAGCGTTAAATACGAAGTCTTTAGTTGCGTTGTAATCAATATTGGCGCCTTTTAACGCAAGATTTTTATCAAGCAGATCTACATGATAAGCATCAACAACGAATTTACCGAACTTATGCTTAAGTGTCACACCATCATGACCGTTAGTTTGAGAAACTACAGTATAGCGACCAACCGCTACCGGCAGACGTCCAACGTTAACGGTATCGATACCAAGCAGATCTTTTATGGAGAAGAAGTTACGGGTAAATCTTGTGTTGCTTTTGCCCTCTGTGCCAAAAGTAGATTCCGCTTGAAGACGCGCGTTGTACGTAATTTTGTCAGTTACGGGAGCAGTCAAGTGCAAACGTTGCCGCCAACCGAACTCATCCGTACCTTTATCAGCGCTATCTAACCAAGTGTAATCCAAGCGGCTTTCACCGGTAATTTTAATAGCAGATTGGTTTTTCTCGAGTTTCGCTACGCGAACGCCGAGATCGTTCAGTTCTTTGGAGAACTCAACAGCCAATTTGTCGATAGTAGCTTTGGTTGCTGCGTCGGCTTTGTCAGCTTTCGCCATAGCACGAGCAGTAATAGCAGCCATTTCATAACGGGTCATGTTGTCGTTGCCATGGTATTTACCTTGGTAACCTTCAACTACACCAGCTTTAGTGAGGTCGTTAACGGCTTTGTATGCCCAATGACCTGCGGGAACATCAGAATACGGATTGGCAAATGCGGTACCGGCGATGCCGAGTACGAAAACAAGTGCCAGAGTCACGATAAGAGATTTTTTCATGTTTTTCCTCCTTAGGTTTTGTTTTTTTTGTTTATCATGAGCTCCTAAGGATAGGAAATAGCAATATGAGTTTCCATGTTTCCTCAATTGTATTTTCCTGCCAAGGTGCTCATATCTAACATCCTACTTCGAATCTTGCTGTCGGGACCTAAGGTACACCTCCTTCCTCCCCTTGCAAGGCTCTTCGGATATAGATCAAGATTGGTACCTGACACGATCAGGTAAATCAAAGGCTATATACCAAGTATTTTCTGCTAAGGATAGATATTCTATACCAGGTGCTAAATTCCTGCTAGGTATTTTTAAAGATTTTCAGTTTTTTTGGAAAACGGAGGGAACAATTTATTGAACCGCCAAAACGCCATGCGCACAATGTGCGCCGCCAAAGGGATGCCTTGCACAGTCAACATGGTTATGCCTATATTTTTTGGGTAGGCGCAATGCGCCGGCTTTGTGTTTTGGCGGTTTAAATATCCTGTTCTGTTATTCCTCTTGCTTCGCCAGCCAGCGTTCGGCCAGGATAACTGCGACGTAGGCGTCTACGGGTTCGGGAGGGGATTGCAGGCCGAGGGGGATCAGGCGGCGCAGGCCTTGCGGCGGATTTTCCTCCCAGTAGCGGATGCGGGCCTGCTCGGTAGTATGAGCCTCGTCAACGACATGGATACTATATTCAGTAGCCGACTCCAGTGTGTCTTTCGCTTCGCGGTGAGAGGTGCCATTACCAAGGATGATGGTGCGGGTCTGGTAACGGGAGACCATGTCGCCGACTGTTGTGGCAAGGTCAACTGTAGGAACGATTAATAATTCCAAGATTCCCTGTGTGCTATGTACTACAGCAATGCCACATTTCTCGCGTCCGGGATCTATAGCTATTAGTGCGTCTGTTGACGAAGATCGCATGGAAATTCACCCTTTCTTTCCATGGCAAATATTCGCTTAATGATTGGAAATTCCTCCATGGTAACATATGGAGTAGGCTTGCGTTTTATTCGGCTTTCGTTGCAGAGAAAACTAATTCGCTTGAGACGAGCAGTATAACGGGGTACGCTAACCGCAGAGTGAACAGAGTACACAGAGGTTACGCGCAGAGGGCTGTGGGTTTTTATTAAATTTCCTGTAACCCTCTGCGTACTCTACGGTTCGGTTATCCCCGCCTGTCATCGCGAACCTAACCTTGCTGACAAACTGACGAAGAAGACTGCTTCGTTCCTCGCAGTGACAAGATTAGAAGATGCGGGAATCTCCTGTAGAATTGTTTTTGTCTAAAAACATAAGCAGTCCCGCAGGGAAAACCCTGCGGGACTGCTTGTTGAATCTATTCGATTTTCGTCAGTTGACTTAGAACTTGACGTTAACAACCGCGCTGGTGCGGGCTGCGATTTCTTCTTTGCCTTGGCCTTCGAAGTCTTGGTGTTTAACAGTCAGGATAGCGTTTTTAGCGATTTCTCTATCGAGCTGGTACTCCATGCCTTTGAAGCCGTTAGCATTCATCGCATCGTTGAAACGATTGTTGTTCATTGTGGAGTAAGCAGTCAAACCGCCGGCTTCCACATCACGGTAAGTTGCTGACAGACCGAGCTTGTCGAACTTCACGCCATAAGCCTGAGAATCTACATCTTTGTCGTCGTTTTTGAAGTATTCAGCTGTAGCGGTTACACCTTTGGCAATTTTGCCGGAGATGTTAGCGCCATAGATTTCTTCATCAGCGTCATTGTTGTTCAGGTAATCGGCAGTAATCTTAGCGCCGCCGAGGTTCATGACATATTCAGCACCGTAAACAGTTTCTACATCGTTAGTACCGCCAATGCTGCCGTTCTGCGATGCATTGCCACCGAATACTTTCAAGCCACCGATTTTGGAAGCCAGACCATTCATTTGGGTATCCATGATATAACCGGAACCCAACTTGATGTCCTGACGGCCAATGGTGTTTTCAAGCGCATAGGTCTTGAAGGTTACGTTTGCAGTATCCAGTTTGACTGTGTTGGAAGAACCCTCAACGTCAGCGTTGCCGCTGGTCAAACGAGCGTTGAATTTCAGGCTGTCGTTGACTTTGCCGTCAAAGCTGACGCGGGCACGGTAGTCAGTGATGCTGCCGGCATCGTTGATATCGCTGTCTTCAGTGTGGAAGTAACGCACACGGGCATCACCGGATACTTTAACCATGTCGTCAACTTTTTTCTCAAGGCCATCGACTTTTACGCCGAGGTTCATAAGCTCAACAGCAAACTCTTTGGACAATTTGCCAACAGTGTCTTTTTGCTCGGCAGTTTCTGCCTTAGTCATGGCGTTGGCAACAAGTTGTGCCATTTCATAACGGGTCATGGATTTTTCGCCATGGAATTTACCGTCATAGCCTTCAACGATACCTGCTTTGTGCAGTTCATTGACTGCCTGGTATGCCCAGTGAGAGCTCGGCACATCGGAAAACGGATTAGCGAAAGCGGGAACTGCGAAGGCGATGGTCAGAGCGCTGGTAATCGCTGCGCGTAAAAGACCTTTTTTCATTTGGATTCCTCCTGTGAATGTAATATATTTTGATGGCGCGGGCGACAGGGGGCTCGCCGGACACCGGCATTGCTTTCCGTTCAGATACCTTCGCCACAGGAGTATCCACGTTTCCTCCACGCTCAGTTATCTGTCTGGTCTGCGCCGGTGAACCTTGCCGCTTTGCAAGGTTATGTTAACTTAATTTTACTGTAAAAATCAATCCTCCAAATTCCGGAATTCATCTGGAAAACTCAGGCTTGGACGCGATTTCTACAGCAGGAAACATATGGAGTGAAGCGGACACCTTGTCGGAATGGTAAGAACGTTCCATATTTGCCTGACAAGGCTGCCGGACCGTCCCTCAGCCTCTGAGAGGTCTTGGGATAGATCGAGCAATCAAGTTCATCTCACATGTTTCATGGTTAACATAATTCGACGACAATAATATAACTCCTGCTTTTATCGATTGGTAGTTTATGGAACGTCGGATGGACGGATGGGAAGAACGGCTTAACCACAAAGAACACGAAGCCGGCGCTGACGCGCCTACACGAAGGAAATGAAAATATGGAGAGCACAATGTGGACCGTATTGGTCTAAGCGGACAGAATAAATGGGTGGAATCTCCGAATCTCGTAGATTAGCGGCGACATTCCGCCTAAAGCACTGTGTCGTCTGCGGATATTGTAATAGTCAAACCAGGTTTGCA
>POVV01001003.1_pt1 | contig 12556 bp, 12 predicted proteins | sample 1560271 | NCBI WGS metagenome assembly POVV01 (sample SAMN08337232, study PRJNA429181) | Bioreactor metagenome, whole genome shotgun sequencing project. | biome: cows' rumen and soil; feature: anaerobic; isolation source: anaerobic chemostat enrichment culture, galacturonate as sole carbon... | reverse complement strand
TGTTGGATTTCGTTGAACTGACGCTCGCCAGCCATCGGCCATCCAATCTAAATCACCGGCCTGTCGTTCCTTTCCTTTATACATAACAATCCCTATAATTTGCACCGTTGCCTAACGCACACCGCTTATCGTTACTACCATTCAATTTACAACTGCGTTTATCGGTTGTTATCGTTTACTGCTAAGGTTTTTGGTTATGAGGGTTTCCCCTTTATTTATGTTTTATCTGGCCGGGCTGAGCGTTTTAGGCCTGCTTGCCATTGATATGTACCTGCCGGCGTTTTCTGTTATGCAACAGCAGCTGAATGCCTCATCCGGCCAGATCAGCCTGAGCTTAAGTATTTTTCTAGCCGGTTATGCCATTGCTCAACTGATTTGGGGGCAGCTCTCTGATAAGTATGGCCGTAAACCCATTTTATTAGTCGGTCTAAGCATGTTCTCGCTAAGTTGCTTAGCCATGATTTGGATTGACTCGGTTGCCGGCTTATTAGTACTACGACTAATACAAGCTATCGGGGTTTGTGCGGCGGCCGTTTGCTGGCAGGCTTTAGTTATCGACCGTTATCCGGTTCATGTTACAAATCGGGTTTTAGCCACCATCATGCCGCTAGTTGCCTTGTCGCCTGCGCTGGCACCGACATTGGGTGCCTGGTTGTTGATGCATACCGGATGGAGATCTATTTTTGTTATTCTCAGTATTTGTGGCCTGATTTTAATTGTCGCGACGCTATTTATTCATGAAGTCAAAAAGATACGCGTTTCATCAAGTAGTAACGTCCTGAATAAGAAGAAAAATAACTACTGGACGCTGTTATCTTCCAATATCTTCATTGGTAACGTATTAATTTACGCAGCCTGTTCGGCCTCATTCTTTGCCTGGCTAACCGGTTCACCGTTTATTTTGTCTAAAATGGGCTATTCTTCGACTGATATCGGTCTGAGTTATATTCCTCAAACCCTGGCTTTTCTCATCGGTGGGTATGGCTATCGTATCTTTGCCGGGCAAGCCTTAGGCCAGATACTCTTGCCTTGGCTGTTAGTGATATATGCAATATGCATGGCAGCAATGGTGATGATGTCATTCTTTGCTGAACCGACATTACTGATGCTGTTTATCCCTTTTTGCACAACCGCATTAGTGAACGGGGCGATTTACCCTATTGTCGTTGCCAGTGCGTTAACCCCTTTTTCCGATGACTCAGGCAAGGCTGCAGCATTACAGAATACGATCCAATTAAGCTTTTGTTTTATCGCCAGTATGATGGTGTCTATTTTTCTGGTTTCAGCGCTAAAAACAACGGTAACCGTGATGTTTGCTACGGTGATTGTCGTGTTAATCGGCTTTATCTGGCGCCGTATCCCGCATAAGCAAACCGTCGTATAGATTAACCAAGGGGTCTTTATGTCATCAGATAATGGGGTGTTTTATAGTGACAATGTCACTTATTCTAGGGCGATTAACCATGATTACCCGGGTATCTTACAAATGGCTGAGCCCTTTTATCCCGACTCAGTCGGTGCTAATCACTCAAATGGATTTCTAAATAGTCGCTTTACGACCGATATGTTGACGACGATTAACCATCGAATGGGCCTGCTCGTGGCTAAAAACAAACACAATGGAATCATTGGCTTTCTGGGGCTGGCGCCCTTTTCTGCCGCTTCACCGTCTCCGGTGGTAGGCGCAATGTTAAATTCATTGGAGAACGCTGAATATCAACACCGCCCCGTCTCTGAATCCAATCCTTTTATTTTTGGCCCGGTATGCGTCGCTACCGCGGCTAAAGGCATGGGCGTATTTAAAGGTTTATATCAGGCAATGTGGAATTTTTTGCCTAAAGACCAATATAGAACCGGATATGCCTTTGTCGATCAAAATAACAAACATTCTTTGGATGCACACACCAAAGGATTAGGGGCTAAGGTTATCGGTGAGTTTGATGCTAAATCATCAAAATTCTGGATTATTGCCTATGCCAGAACGGATAAAGCTGATCTACGCTAAACAGGTTAATTGAGTCCCATTTAGCCTAATCTATCAATCTGATTTATAAAGAATGCTTATTTTTCGTGCAAAAAATTAATCAGGTTATAAAGTCAAAATTTATTTCCATTTATGTCTACAATTAAACGGTATAAACAATATAACTTTGTTATAAGGGATATATTGCATCACTGTTACAATATGGGAATGCAATTGTTATTGCTCGATATATATACAGAATAAAAAACTATTACTGAGGTCTAGGCAATGAATCTACCACTTATCATTAACGTGCTGGTCTTTATCGCACTGTTATTTTTATTAGCACAAACACGGCATACCCAATGGAGCCTGGCCAAAAAGGTTCTGGTAGGTCTGGTTATTGGTGTGCTATTTGGATTAGGTCTGCAGTTTATCTATGGTGCAAGTAGCCCTATCCTGAAAGAATCTATCTCTTGGTTTAATATCGTTGGTAATGGCTATGTTCAGCTATTACAGATGATTGTTATGCCGCTGGTATTCGTTTCTATTCTTAGTGCCGTAGCAAAACTGCATAACGCATCATCATTAGGGAAAATCAGCTTTCTGACTATCGGAATTCTGCTGTTTACCACCATGATAGCTGCCATTATCGGTATTTTGATTACCCTTGCTTTTGGCCTGACTGCAGAAGGTTTGGTTCAAGGAGCACAAGAAACGGCCCGTTTAGGTGCAATTGAATCTAACTATGCCGGCAAAGTTGCCGATTTAACCACGCCTCAGCTGATTCTTTCCTTTATTCCTAAAAACCCGTTCGCCGACTTAACCGGTGCTAACCCGACCTCTATCGTCAGCGTAGTTATTTTTGCCGCCTTCTTGGGTGTCGCATCTTTACACCTGTTAAAAGATGACGAAGCAAAAGGCCAACGCGTTCTGACCGCGATAGATACTCTGCAATCATGGGTGATGAAGCTGGTTCGTTTAGTGATCAAGCTGACGCCATACGGTGTTCTTGCATTAATGACCAAAGTGGTTGCCAGTTCCAATATTCAAGACCTGATTAAGCTGGGTAGCTTTATTGTCGCCTCATATATTGCTCTAGGCTTGATGTTTGTTGTTCACGGCATGCTGCTTACTTTCAGCGGTATTAACCCGATTAAGTTTTTCAAGAAAGTATTACCGGTATTAACCTTTGCCTTTACCAGCCGTTCAAGTGCGGCAAGTATCCCGTTAAACGTGGAAGCCCAAACCCGTCGCTTAGGCGTTCCTGAAACGATTGCCGGGTTCTCCGCCTCTTTCGGTGCCACTATTGGCCAGAATGGTTGTGCCGGTATCTACCCGGCAATGTTAGCCGTGATGGTTGCACCAACCGTAGGAATTAACCCGTTTGACCCGCTGTGGATTGCAACCCTGGTTGCTATCGTTACCGTAAGTTCTGCCGGCGTTGCCGGTGTTGGCGGCGGTGCAACGTTTGCTGCGCTGATTGTATTACCCGCGATGGGTTTGCCCGTGACGTTAGTTGCCCTGCTGATTTCAGTTGAGCCATTAATTGATATGGGCCGTACAGCGCTGAACGTTAACGGTGCAATGACTGCCGGTACCATTACCAGTCAGATTCTAAAACAGACCGATAAGCAAGTTTTCGAATCAGAAGATGATGGTGAACTGGCCCATAGATAATGTTATTTATCGATAAATAACGTTAATTATGTAAAGAAAGTGCAGCCTTCGGGCTGCATTTCTTATTTCTGGTAACAGTTGCCCAAAAAAGTATACATACGCTTAAAGTTAAATTCTGATAGGATTATTTCGTTGATAAACTATTCCCTGAGTACATCAATCAGGAAATAGTTCTAACTTATTATTTTGAGGAGAATAGAAATGAAGAAGATCTTAGCATTATCTATCGCCGCTTTTTTTGCCTCTGCCTCATTTGCCACTTATGCACTTGAATCTACCTGTGATGCGGTTAAAGCTGACATTGCGCAGAAGATTATCAATAACGGTGTACCAGAGTCAGGATTTGAACTGAGCCTGGTTTCCGAAGCTCAGGCAGAGCAAGCTGAAGGTAAAATAGTTGGTAGTTGTGACAACGGTACTCAACGCGTTATTTATGTTCGACACGCGAACGTTGATAGCGCCGGTACCGCAACCCATCAGGCATCTGAAACACCAAAGGTTGAAGATACTGAACATCCGGAGCTACAGCCTCAGCCGGTACAGTAAAGCACATCGATGAATAACCCAAAGTCCCTTTTTAAGGGACTTTGGGTTTTATGGCTACCTTGCATTAGCATGCTTTAAACTCAAGAAGTAACAAAAATGGACATGGTACAAGTAAAGCACCAATGTCCATTTTTGTTTAGCGTTGATTAAATATTAATGGCGATCTGGCATTTAGCAGACTCAATACCCAATTCAATTAACTCCATGACTTTAATGGCCTGATCCGGCGGCACCGGATTTTCACCCTTGCCCGATAATGCATCACGAATAGCAGCATAATAAGCCGGATAGTCACCCGGTACCGTCGGCCATACCTGTTGTGCTATTGCACCATTCTGCATCAGCGTCAGTACGCCATTTCGGCAATCCTGTCCCCAGCTATCCTGCGGCGGGCGCTCCCCGGCTTTTAAGCAATCTTCCTGTGGGTCGAGACCATATTTAATATAACTGCCCTGCGTCCCGTGAACGGTATAGCGAGCCGGTTCTGCGGCTGCCAGTAAAGTGCCGTGTAAAATCACTCGACGCTGCGGATATGCCAGAACGGCATGAAAATAGTCTGTTGTCGATGCTCCAGGCCGAAGCTGAGCCAAATCAACGCTGATACTGTGAGGTAAACCAAAAAGAGCCAGCGCTTGATCAATGAGATGGGGGCCAAGATCGTACCAGATACCGCTTCCGGCGCCGGCCTGTTCACGCCAGCGGTTTTGTACCTGTGGACGATAACGGTCAAAGTGTGATTCAAAATAGCTTACCTCACCGAGTAAACCTTGCGCCAGTAACGCCTTAAGCGTCATAAAGTCGCTATCCCAGCGGCGATTATGAAATACGGAGAGCAATAGCCCGCGTGCTTTTGCCTGTTTATCAAGCTCCTGCGCATGTGACAACGTAACAGTGAATGGCTTATCTACCACTACATGCTTACCTGCTTCCAGTGCGGCCAGCGCCAAGGGAAAGTGCGAGTCATTGGGGGTAGGAATCACGACAAGATCGATGGTAGGGTCATTAAAAATAAGCTGAGGGTCTGAAACAACGATGGCATCCGGCCAGTCAGCATGAACCTTTGCGGCATCACTGCTGGATACCGATACAAGATCCATTCCTGATGTTCCTGAAATTAACGGCGCATGGAAAACCTTACTGGCATACCCATAGCCAATCAGCCCCACGCGAACACAATCATTCATAGTCCTACCTCACAATGATATCCGGCCATAAATATTTTATTCAACTGACTTTAGCATAACACTGGCCGTCGCGTTGTCTGCTCCACCACTCACGTTTCTAAATATCCGATTAGCTGATGAACTAGCACTATCTGCTTAAAAATCGCCATATGTGACATTGTCACCAATTATGTTTAAAAAAAGTTAATAGCAGATAAACGCAGGTAGCATAAGGGATAAACAACAAAAAGCGGCTTTACATTTCTTTGCTAATTAATTGCATAGTTTGGCATTTACATAAACATGGTGTTATACCTTAAAACGTCGGTTAAGTACGGAAATGCTTTCTGTAATCAACTTACCGCTATTTTTTGCTGAACACCCCTGCATTTTTCAATGTTTATACTAATTCGTTTAGCTATTAACCGTTAGTGATGATTTTCCATGATTTGGATAATTATCGGTAATGCCATTCACTTTTCCATGAGGGATACACATGCATAAATCAGCGTTACTTAAGCGCTCTCTATTCGGGATTTTGCTGCTTATCTGCGTGCTTGCCCTTCTTATATACGGAGTCGGTAGAGATTCTCTGGTGCTTCACTATGAAGATTTAGTTTATCTCGCTAAGCAGCACATGTTTTTAGTGGGTTGCTCAATGTTTCTTGCCCTCTTTATAGGACTTCCCAGCGGCATATTACTCAGCCGTAAGTTTGCTAAACGCTGGGCTGAGCCTGCAATGCAGATATTTAATATCGGCAATACCTTGCCACCATTGGCCGTATTAGCGCTGGCAATGATCGTGGTAGGCATCGGCGATAGGCCGGCAATTTTCGCCCTATTTCTGGCCTCTCTATTACCGATCGTCCGCAACACGTATTCAGGTCTGAAATCCATTCCACCTTCATTGATTGAAGCCGCCAACAGCATAGGAATGACACCCATGCAGCGACTAATGCAAGTGGAATTGCCAAATGCTCTGCCCGTGATTATGTCAGGTGTCAGAGTTTCAGCCGCCATCAACGTAGGTACGGTACCACTGACCTTTTTGATTGGAGCAAGTAACTTTGGTGAACTGATTTTTCCCGGAATCTACCTGAACGATTTTCCATTATTAATTTTAGGTGCTGCTGCTACAGCCATTATTGCGTTGGCATTAGATATGGCATTAGCCGGCCTGGGTCGATTATTGAGCCCGCAAACGGCGATATAGATCGGCGACCTCAATCAACTATGGATACCTATGACTATATTTAAACAAACCTTTACGGTGGCACGAACGATTAGCTTGAGTACCGCATTTATTCTGCTTCTCACCAGTTTTATCGCTCAATCTGCCCCGCTTGTTCTCGCCAGTAAAAACTTTACTGAGCAACATATTTTATCCGCGATGACCGTCCAATATCTAAACGAAAAAGGCATCGCCGTAACCCCAAAAACAGACCTCGCATCAACCATTATGCGTAATGCAATGCTGAATAAGCAGGTCGATCTGGCATGGGAATATACCGGTACATCACTGATTGTATATAACCGGATTACTGAACCCATGTCGGTTGATGCCACCTATGCCAAAGTAAAAGAGTTAGACGCAAAACAAGGTATTGTGTGGCTTGAACCAGCAAAAATGAATAACACCTATGCCTTCGCTATGCAGCGCCAGCGAGCTGAAAAAGAAAATATACATACCCTGAGTCAGTTAGTGGCGCGGATTACTGAAATTCAACAAACCGATGCTAAACATAATTGGATGATTGGTTTTGATCCTGAGTTTGTTAACCGTTCGGATGGATTAAAGCCCATGCAGGGAGTGTATAAAATCCATTTAGAGCGCCCGCAAATCCGCCAAATGGACCCGGGTTTAGTTTATAACGCTATTCGTGACGGCTTTGTGGATGTAGGGCTGGTTTACGCCACCGACGGGCGAATCAAAGGATTTGACCTTGAAGTCTTAGAAGATGATAAAGGTTTTTTCCCAAGTTACGCTGTCACTCCAATCGTGCGCACAGAAGTTCTTGATAGTACGCCCGGATTGGCCGATGCATTAAATACCCTTTCCCGCCTGTTAGACAACGATGCCATCTCAACGCTCAATGCCAAAGTTGATATTGAACATCAGTCAGCAGAGCAAGTGGCTAATCAGTTTCTGAAAGACCACGGTTTGCTCTAGGAGGCATGATAATGGAAACGCTTTTATATATGTGGCAGAACGCGGGTTATATTGCCGGCCTGACCTTACAACATATTTTACTGGTTACGATTGCCGTTGGCATGGCCATTATTATCGGTGTTCCGTTGGGAATTCTGATCGTAAAACATAAATGGTTAGCCGCGCCGGTACTGAGCTTAACCACCATCGTATTAACCATCCCGTCTATTGCCCTGTTTGGCCTGATGATTCCGGTGTTTTCCCTTATTGGTCAGGGTATCGGTTTGGTCCCGGCGGTCACCGCCGTATTTTTATACTCCCTGCTGCCGATTGTACGAAATACGCATATTGCACTAGACAGCCTTCCGCCCGGCCTACGTGAGGCAGGACGCGGAATTGGTATGACGTTTTGGCAACGCTTACGTTGGGTTGAGATCCCAATGGCCCTGCCGGTTATTTTTGGCGGTGTGCGTACAGCCGTTGTGATGAACATTGGCGTAATGGCTATTGCAGCCGTTATTGGAGCCGGTGGCTTGGGTTTACTGTTACTGCATGGTATCAGCCGCAGTGACCCTCGCCTGCTCATTGCCGGCGCTGTAATGATCAGCCTGCTGGCTATTGTTATGGACTGGTTACTCCATCGTTTACAAGTTGCCCTGACGCCTAAAGGAATTCGATAATGATTAAATTAGAAAATCTGACTAAACAGTTTAAACAAAAAAATGGTAAGGGATTTAACGCGGTCGATGATGTGAGTTTATGCGTGCCTGCCGGTGAAATGTGCGTATTGCTTGGGCCTTCCGGCTGCGGTAAAACCACAACCTTAAAAATGATCAACCGCCTTATTACCCCCACCAGCGGTAAAATTCTGATTAACGGTGAAGATACCTCGGGGCTGGATACGGTCACGCTGCGTCGTAAGATTGGCTATGTTATTCAACAGATCGGTTTATTCCCTAATATGACCATTGAAGAAAACATTACCATTGTTCCGCGTATGCTTGGCTGGGATAAAAAAGCCTGCAAAGAGCGAGCCGTTGAACTAATGGAGATGGTCGCACTGGACCCTAAACGCTTTCTAAAACGCTATCCGAAAGAGATATCCGGTGGCCAACAGCAGCGTATCGGCGTGATTCGGGCACTGGCTGCAGATCCTCCGGTTCTACTGATGGATGAGCCTTTTGGTGCCGTTGACCCGATTAACCGGGAATCGATCCAGAATGAGTTTCAGGAAATGCAGCGTAAGCTGAATAAGACCGTCATCCTTGTCAGCCATGATATTGATGAAGCCTTAAAACTCGGTGACCGGATTGCGGTCTTCCGTCAGGGTAAGATTGTTCAGTGCGCTACCCCTGATGAACTGCTGGCTAAGCCGGCCGATGAGTTTGTTGGCTCATTTGTCGGTAAAGACCGAACGCTGAAGCGTTTACTGCTGGTTCAAGCCGGTGATGTAACTGATGAACAACAGACCCTGACGGTACGTCGCTCAACGCCGTTAAGCGAAGCCTTTGGCATTATGGATGACAATGATATGAAGTCCATTATTGTGGTAAATGACGACGATAAGCCATTAGGATTTGTCAAACGTCGTGAAGCCCGCGGTGCTGACGGCGTGTGTGGTGAATTAACTCACCCGATCACCATCACCGCCAGAGCAGAAGATAATTTGCGCGTGGTGTTATCCAAACTGTATGAGCACAATATGGTATGGATGCCGATCGTGGATGAAGACGGTCGATATAGCGGTGAAATATCGCAGGACTATATCGCCAGCTACCTGAGCTCGGGCCGTACTCGTCGAAAACTAGCAATATAATGGTATCAAACGTTCAGCCCGCGGATTTATTCCGTGGGCTGAGCTGCTGTTAAAATCCAGTCATAAAATATCTGCATCGCCGGCGTTATCGGTTTCGATTTCAGTCTGGTTAACCAATAGCTGCCCATACTCACCCGTTGATTAAACGGGCAGACTAATAGCCCTGATGCTAGCTCACGAGTAAACATTGCCGCCGGAGCTAAAGCAATTCCCGCCCCCTGCACTGCGGCCTCAACCATCAGGCGCGATGAGTCAAAGATAGGACCATTAACCATCCAGGGTTCAAGGCCAGCCTCAATAAACCATCGAGTCCATTCATCATCACGGTATGAACGCAGTAACACTTCATTTTCCAAATCTTGTGGCTGATTTAACCTCAACGCGGTATCCGGCGTGCACAGTACGGTAAAAGGGGCATCGAGCAATAAATCATTATGGGTTACCGGCCAAACGCCTTCACCAAATCGAATGGCAAAATCCAGCCCCTCGGCGTTTAAATCCACTAAATTATTATTCGTGAGTAATCTGAGTTCAACGAGAGGATGGGCCTGATGAAATGATTTTATCCGCGACATTAACCAACCAACGGCAAACGTCCCCACAACACCAACGGTGAGTACCTGTCGGTATTGTCCGCCCTCAAACTGCTTAAGCACCGTTTCAATTCGACCAAAGCTATCTGTCAATACCGGGAGTAAGACTCTGGCTTCGTCGGTCATTCCTAACCCTCTGGGTAGTCGCTTAAACAACACGATACCCAACCGCTCTTCAAGCGTTCGGACCTGTTGGCTGACGGCCGCCTGCGTCACATTGAGTTCAAGAGCGGCTTTAGTAAAGCTCAAATGTCGCGCTGATGATTCGAAAGCCCGTAGCGCATTCAAAGGAAGGTAAGATCGCATAATAGTTTACCCAAAAGATTTTCTTTACCTTAAGGGAAATTATTCTCGCTTGTCAATTATCGGCAGAAAAGGGATATTTCTGCTCCTCAGTCAGACAGGCCAACAATGCATAACCTTAAACAAGCGTGATTCGAATGCGTGAGTATTGACACTAGATTGTCATAACTATTTCTTTTGTCTTGTCGACTGTTCCACATTATTCGTTAGGCGTCACCCAGACAAAAAGTGACATCGTCACTGACTTTAGCCGTTTTACATTATTAACCGTTTTACATTAAATGAAGAGGACCTTAACCATGCGCCGTCATACCATCAGTAAACTAAAATTACTGCCAGCCTTAGCCCTGCTTTTTACCCCTATCGCTTATGCTGCTGACAATATCGAACGACCAGCGCTAAAACAGACTGTTGATAACGTTATCCTGCCTGTTATGCAAAAAAATAATATTCCGGGTATGACGGTCGGCATCACGATTGATGGTAAAGACTATGTCTACCACTATGGATTGGCATCAAAAGAGACCCAACAGCCGGTGAATCAAAATACCTTGTTCGAAGTCGGCTCAATAAGTAAAACGGTAGCTGCAACCCTGGCTTCTTATGCTCAGGTAAATGGCAAACTGGCGTTCACTGATAATACCAGCCAGTATTTACCGGCGTTGAAAGGCAGTCATTTTGACGATATCAGCCTGCTTAATTTAGCCACACATACATCAGGCCTGCCGCTATTTATTGCCGATGATATCAAAACTACGCCTCAGCTGATGAACTACCTCAAACAGTGGAAACCGGCTCATGATACCGGTTCTCAGCGGGTTTACTCTAATATGGGAATTGGAACGCTGGGCATGATTGCAGCCAATACGATGGGCCAACCTTACGAAGAGATAGTTGAGAAAAAAATATTTCCTATGCTTGGTATGACGCACAGCTATCTTAATGTTCCGCAAAGCCAAATGAAGAACTATGCTCAAGGCTATAGCAAACAGGATGCCCCCGTCCGACTAAACAAAGACTTACTCTGGGCCGAAGCCTATGGCGTAAAAACCAACGCCACTGACCTGCTGCGCTTTCTTAAAGCCAATATGCAAGTCGGCACCAATATCGATGAAAAACTACAGTTGGCTATTACTAATACCCACGCAGGGTATTTTAAATCAGGAGATATGACTCAGGACCTGATGTGGGAGCAATACGCTTATCCTGTGACGTTAGAAAAACTATTGGCGGGTAATTCAGCAGCCACAATGGATACCAAAACGTCACAGCTTAGCCCTGTCCTTCAACCGGCCTCAGAGGTATTGATTAATAAAACCGGTTCAACCAATGGTTTTGCAGCATACACAGCATTTATTCCGGCTAAGAAAGTAGGCATTGTGATACTGGCAAATAAAAATTATTCTATCGACCAGCGGGTGACTGCGGCTTATCAAATATTAACCGCGCTGGATAACCAAAAATAAGCGTTAAACAGATATCACCATAAGTTATAGTCGATAGCTTAACAACGCCGACAAAACGGAGAGCATTAATATGATAGTTTTGTCGGCTTTATTCTGTTTTACCCTCGTTCAAATATGGAGCTATCTGTGACATTCGATGAGGCTATCTTGGTTATAAAGTCGTTTTGGCAGGAGCCCACATTTCCCTTTGTGGGGCATGATATTTCCGAAGCCAAACGAATTGCAACAGAATGGAATACCGCGCTTCCGACGGAGCTGAATACTTACCTTCTTAGCTACGCGCCAAACCCTGCTTTTTATTTTGCCAACGTTGGAAACTCAACCAGCCTGTACTCCCCACCAAACATTCAAAAACTAGCGCTCGGATATAACTTTAATCCGGTAACTAATCAGAATATTGCCGGTTGGAATGATAACTGGATCCTCATCGGCGATGAAGGCGCGGACCCTATTATTATTGATTTATCCGCAGTCTCAGAGAATGGGCAGTGTGCGGTATTTAAAGCCGGTCACGGCTGCGGTGAGTGGGATTTTTCACCTATGGCAGACTCTTTATCTCAGTTTATTTTGTTACAAAGCGCCCTGCACCATGCCCTGGTTGGCTTTGATATTGAAGATTCAATTATTGATGATCAAAGCGGGTTTAATCTGGCACCACAGCCAGCCTCTTGGCTATTTCCGTTAGTGAAAAAATATGCCGGTAGCTACTATGACGACTGGGTCAGCATTTTTGATAATGCCTAAAGGTTAATCTTGATAACAACCCAAAACACTCAGATTTGGAGCTTAAAAACATCGCCCTTTTCGGCCGCAAGGAAATACAAATATTCCGCTGACTATGCTGACGAAACTGACAACAGAACCCAGTCGATATAAC
>POVV01001002.1_pt1 | contig 12586 bp, 10 predicted proteins | sample 1560271 | NCBI WGS metagenome assembly POVV01 (sample SAMN08337232, study PRJNA429181) | Bioreactor metagenome, whole genome shotgun sequencing project. | biome: cows' rumen and soil; feature: anaerobic; isolation source: anaerobic chemostat enrichment culture, galacturonate as sole carbon... | reverse complement strand
TCATGATTTCCTCAGAGCTGACCGAGGTTCTTCGGATGAGTGACCGTATTTTGGTAATGTGTGAGGGGCGCAAGACGGGAGAAATAAACATTGATGAGGCGACCCAGGAAAAGATCATGCATGCTGCTACCATAAGAAATTAACTAGTAGGAGGAATTATGAAGATGGAAGACAAAAACAATCAGGCAAAAAAAGACCATGGGAGCCTGCTTCAGGCAATCGGTACTCAAAAATTAGTCGCAATTATCGCATTAGTAGTGTTATTCCTGTTTTTCTGGTTTTTTGGAGAAAATTTCGCAAAATACAGCACCATTATCAGTATCCTGGATTCTTCTTATTATATCGGATTCATGGCAATCGGCGTGACCTTTGTCATCATTACCGGTGGTATTGATTTATCCATAGGAACCTCCTGTATCTGCTGCTCTCTTATAACGGGAACCCTGTTTACCAAAGCAGGATTGCCTATGCCACTGTGCGTGGTTCTGGCTGTTCTTCTGGGAGGATTATTCGGGCTGGCTAACGGAATTATGGTATCGGTTATGAAGCTCCCGGCTTTTATCGCCACATTGGGAACGATGATGATTACCAGAGGCTTAGGCTCTATTGTCACCAATACAGCTACCGTGACCTTCCCGCAGGCAACGGCTTCCGGTGGAGCCTTTCGAAGCCTTTTTAAGCTGAAAGCGCCGGGGCTTCCCCAGGCAGGAATACCAACAGGCTTTATCCTGCTTATCATTCTGGCTGTGGCTATGGCTGTTCTTCTGAATAAAACACGTCCGGGCCGCTACATTCTGTCTTTGGGAAGCAACAAGGAGGCCACACGGCTGTCCGGTGTGGATGTGATGAAATATGAAACTCTGGCTTTTGTCATCAGTGGATTATTTGCCGGTCTGGCAGGGGTATCCTATGCGGCCGTATACTCCACTCTGATGCCAGGTACGGGAAACGGTTTTGAGCTGGATGCCATAGCAGGAGTTGTTATCGGCGGAACCAGCCTGGCGGGCGGTGTAGGCTCCATTGCAGGAACTCTGATTGGCGTATTTATCATGGCTGTTTTAAAAACCGGTCTTCCTTTTATAGGGGTACAGCCTCATTACCAGCTTTTAATTACCGGATTTGTTCTTGTGATAGCAGTTTTTGTGGATGTGCTGAACCGGAGAAAGCAGGGAAAGGCTTAAAGAGATTTCATTTATTATTAAATAATCTTCCGTTAAAAACGGGAAATTATAAAAAATTATTTAGGGAGGTTTTCAAATGAAACAAAATCGTTTACTTGGTGCATTCCTATGCGCGGCAATGACTTCTGCAATGCTGATTGGATGTTCCGGAGAGACAAAGGCTCCGGCAACTGCTTCTACAGAGGCTCCGGCGACAAAGGAAGAGGCTGCCACAACCGAAAGTCCGAAGGCAGCGGAGGGCGGAACGATCGACTACAGCAGTATTTCGGTGGAGATCGTGGCAAAGGGATTTCAGCATGATTTTTGGAAGGCAGTTAAGATGGGTTCAGAGCAGGCGGCAAAGGAATTAGGCTTAAAATCTACCAATTTTGTAGGGCCGGCCAATGAAAGCGCCGTAGCTGAGCAGATTGAGCAGTTAAACAATGCGGTTAATAAACAACCCAGCGCCATCTGTCTGGCAGCCCTTGATACCCAGTCTTCTATGGATGCCATTTCCAATGCCCAGGCGGCAGGCATCCCTATCGTAGGCTTTGACTCCGGTGTTCCGGATGCGCCTAAAGGCTCTATTGTAGCAAATGCGGCAACGGATAATTATGTGGCAGGAGGTCTGGCAGCTGAAAAAATGTACGACATCATCAAGGAACAGGTAACAGATCCCGCCCAGGTAGTTAGAATCGGTGTGGTTTCTCAGGATGCCACCTCCCAGTCTATTGGAGAGAGAACCGGAGGCTTTATCGATAAAATGCGCACCCTGATCGGAGAAAGCAACTGTGCGGTGGAAGGACATGATAAGTACAACGTAAAGGCTGACGGGGCAAAGGTGGTTATTGATGTGGGAATTCCGGCAACCGTGGATGACGCGGCCTGCGTCATCGTGGCCAGCACGTTGTTAAATAAGAACGATCTGATTGCCATTTATGCTTCCAATGAGTTTACGGCAAAGAATTTGGTAACTGCCAATGAAAGCCTTCAGAAGCTGGGACCGGATAAAGTGATCGGTGTAGGTTTTGATTCCGGCTCCATTCAGCTTGACGCCGTAAAGTCCGGGATCCTGGCAGGCTCCATTACCCAGAATCCGGTACAAATCGGTTATCAGGCGGTTATGCTGGCAGCAAAGGCGGCAACTGGGCAACCGGTTAACGATATAGACACAGGCTGTCTATGGTATGACGCCTCGAATATGGACTCAGCAGAAGTAGCACCATGTCTGTATAAATAAAACATAATTTAAGAGAAAAGAAAGCCGTTTCCAGTTCCTATTTATAGGAAGTTCGGAAATGGCTTTCTTATCATTCTACGCAAAGCACCATTGCTCAGTAAAAAAATGAATGGCCATAGACTCCTACATATGTGGATAGCCTATGGCCTTTTGATTTATGGGGATATCAATTTTGCATTATCTTATATATTTTCTGGCCCTTTGCAATTACTCTATTAGTTTAATAACAATGCTTACAGATGTATCACAAATCTACGCTTAATTGTTTGTTCCCTCTATAAAAAAGTCCACCCGCCTGTTCTTTTTTTTGCCTTCACTGGTAGAGTTATCTTCGACAGGATAATATTCGCTATAGCCTATAGCAGAAAATTTTTTCGCTTCAATTCCGGAGGTATCCAGAAGCCACTTAAGAACGTTAACGGCCCGGCTTGTTGAAAGCTCCCAGTTGCTGTCATAGAGATGGGTATTGATTGGACGGTTATCCGTATGGCCTTCTATCCTGACCATTTTAAAGGAGTCCTGGTATGTTACCAATATTTCGGAAATTTTCTGAAGCACTGGTTCTGCAGCCTCATCGATTTCGGCCCTTCCCGAATCAAAAAACACGGAAGCCGCAACACGTAACAAGATCCGATCGTTCCCCAGCTTTGTAACGCTTAATTCATCGGTAAGCTGTTCTTCCTCTATATATGCTTTAATGTATTCATAGAGCTTGTTGAACTCTTCTACATTCGATACGAAATTGTTTTGCTGCTGTATTGCAGCCGCTTCCTTTTCTCTTTTGTTTTCCTGAATCGTAAGTGCTTGATTCATCATGGCAAATGCAAATAAAATTACGAAAATAGCAAGCAAATCAGTCATTAAATCGCTGTAGCTGTCTTGCCAGCTGGCCTCTTCCTCCTCATATTCCTCTACGATCCTATGGAATCTGCCCATAACTAGTCAGTCACCTCCTTAATTTAAAACGAGATTTCGGTTTTTCTGCCTCTTCCCCTTCCATATCCAGGGCTAGATTTGCAAAGGCCTGCAATTCTTCTCTGATAAGCCTTGGTTTTTTCCCCTGCTGTATGCCAGCCAGTCCCTCAATCAACAGCTCTCTTCTTGTTTCTTCTTCTTTATTCATAAATTTCAGCCTTTTAGCCAGAGGAGCAAAGATGACGTAGGCGACAAAAGCTCCGTAAAAAGAAGAAACCAGTTCCAGCGCCATCATTGGGCCCAGCGTACTTGCATCATCCAGATTATTCAGCATGGGGATAAGGCCCACATAGGTTCCAAGAAGCCCCAGTGCAGGAGCCGTAGCCGCTATCATATCCAGCATTGCGGCGCCCTTTTGATGCCGCTGTTTCATGAAATAGGTGGAACCTTCCAATAAATTTCTCAGCTGATCTTCATCCGCGCCATCAATGATATATTGAATTCCCATCTTCAAGAATGCATCATCAGTTAAATCATCAATATGATTATCAAGAGCCAGAAGCCCATCCTTCCGGGATATTTCAGCGCATCTGACTAAAGAAGCAATATCTTTTTTTAGGTCAAAATGTGATTTTGAAAATGCTTTTTTAATTACAGTTCCTATGGTTTTAAGCCTTTGAGGTGGAAAAGCCATTATAGTGGCTCCTATGGTTCCACCGAAAATAATAAATGCCGAGGGCACATTCCAAAATAGTTCTGCATGACCAGATACAAATACAGATCCGACAATCAGAGATGCACCAAATACAAGTCCGATCAATGTTGAGTTTGTAAATTTAAACATTGAAAACCTCCTAACAGTAATTTTCAGAAGTATAAACCTCTTTGGTATTTTGCATGACAATCTTATATCGGTTGATTAAACATAGGATTTAATGGCAGTTAAGCGATCAAATGTTTTCTTTATGCTATCTTTATATTACTACTGGAATTGATTTCCTCTTTAAGTAAATGCTTTTTTTATGAAGACAAATTTTGTTATGAAATCTTCCCAGAACTCTTGACACTAGGTAGTGTAAATGATATAGTTACAGCTATAAACTGTAACTGATAAAAGTACAGAATCAAAAAACTTTGCATTGCAAAGAGATACAGCATTAGGTTTTTCATTGATAAGAGTGTAGGAACGATGCCCTGATGGTTCTTGACGCGGGTTGGAATTGCATTTGCTATACAAGCGGACAGCTTTCCGAGGATATTATTAAAAGCATCATTGAGCAGACGATGAAAGGAGAACGAAATTGAATCTATGGGTAAGTACAGGGAAAGAAGAAGAAAAATAAAAAGAAACAGAAATATAGCAGTGGGTGTGCTGCTCTTAGCAGCCCTGTCAGCAGGAGGCTATCTGTATTCCAGGGCCGGTTCCGACAGCCTGCAGTCAGTAGGGGCAGCAGAAAAGGGAACTACCGAGAACCTGACGGATAAAATCCTTTCCGCAGCCAGGGTGGGACAGACAGACTTGACCGGGCTTACTGTAATGGAGGCAGAAGATACCTTAAAGGAGCGTTACCAGTGGGAGCTGATAGTCAGTGACGGGAAGGATTCGTTTTTATTGGACAATCTCATAGAATCACAGCTTCAGGCGATTATAAAACAATTGGAGGAAACGCCCCCGGATCAGACGCAGCAGTATGAAATTGATTATGAGGCCTTAAGAGAGCCATTTATCAGTCAGGCGGCTTCGCTTGCAGAACGTTGGAACAAAAGCGCAGTCAACTCCGAGCTGGAGTCTCTTAATAAGACAACCGAGGCTTTCGTGTATACAAAAGAACAGAACGGCCGGGTCCTGGATCGGGAAAAGCTGGTGGAGCAGCTGATGGACGCGGTAAAATCAGAGAATTACCAGGCTGAAATCATGGCAGGTTTTACGGAAACATCTCCTGAAAGGACCCAGGCCCAGGCAAAGGAGCAGTACGAGGTCGTCGGAACCTTTACAACGACGACGACGGATAATAAAAACAGAAATCAAAACATCCGTCTGGCAGTAGATTCTCTCAATGGACTAATTCTTAAGCCTGGAGAAGAATTTTCCTTTAACAATACCACAGGGAACCGTACAAAGGAAAAAGGATATCAGCCCGCCGGTGCATACCGGAATGGAGTCCTGATTGAAGAACCTGGCGGAGGCGTATGCCAGGTATCCACTACCCTGTATCATGCCATTATTGAAGTTGGTTTTAAAACCACAGAGCGCAATGCCCACAGCTTTGCACCATCCTATGTGGAAAAGGGACAGGATGCCATGGTCAGCTTTGACGGCTACGCAGGTCCGGATTTAAAATTTATAAATACCAGTGGTCATACCATGGCGGTCAGGGCTGCACTTGACGGGAAAAGCTTAAAGATCTCTCTGGTAGGGCTTCCTGTCCTGGAGGCGGGGGTGAAAGTGACAATCCGCTCCGAGAAGGTTCGTGATTTGGAGCCGCTGGAGCCTGTATACGAAGAAAACCCTGCATTGCCCTATGGAACGGAAAAAGTAGTCGATAAGGGCACCACCGGCGCTGTTTACAAAAGCTACCGGGTGTATAAAAAGGGAGATACGGTGATAAAGGAAGAGCCGCTTCATAATAGTACTTATAAAGGGAAACCTGCAGTCATTAATCGGAATACCACGGTGCCTCAAGCGGAAACCGAGTCCCAGACGTCTCCGGAGACACAGCCGCAGACCACGGAAGTGCAAGAGAATTCTGAGATCGGACCTGAGGTTGGAGGTTCTGAGACTTCTGTTCCGGAGACGGACATACCGGTGGTTCCAGCAGCAGAATAAGATATGGAAAAAGGTACTTCAAACGTAAGGAGAGCAGAAAAGCAGTATAATTACTTATAGCAGGAGAATCAATGGTTCCAATGCAGTGTTGTTGCTTGGAGAGTAAAAAAGAGGGCTGCGCAATACTCTACGAATAATCAAATAAAGCAAAAGTTGAATGTGGAAGTCAAATCTCATGAAGGGAGGTATCAATGTGAAAATAGGACATGGACTGTACGTCAAAAACAGCGTGGATGCTGTAGAATTTTATAAGGAAGTATTCGGGTTGGAATTGGGGTATCATGTGAAAAACCCTGACGGAACATATTTTCATTCAGAGCTCTATAAAAACGGTAAAGAAATTCTTTCTGTTGTCGAAGCGGCAAACAATGACATCAAGGAGCAAACGGTACAGTTGGGTGTTACGTTTGGTGATGAAACAGAAGTGAAAAAAGTGTATGCACTCCTTAGCGAGGGAGGAATAATAAAAACACCCATCGGGCCATTACCATGGAGCCCATGCGCTGCCGAAGTGATAGATAAATTTGGTGTTTGGTGGTATATCACAGCCCCTCAGCATCAACCACCCGATGATTATGACGCAAATGCCCCTTGGGATTCGAGCATGTATAAAAAGCCTGAATAGAACTAGCATAATGCGGGTTCACTTTCTTTTAGCAGATGAACTATAAAAAATTTGAATTTGATATTGTAATCATGGATTAACAATTCTGGAAGGACGCAGCAATTACAAAAAATATGGTGCTTGTGAGGAGACGATGTTATCAAATGTCCGTTCTCCGAAGAAATGCGAGATAACAGGTACAGAATAACAGGAATTTTAGTTCTTGGACATAAGAAATCCTATAGTGGGCGGCTGCCATGGAGCCTAAAGCATGACGAGGTTTGGATGAAAACTGAAAATACAATGTTGATGATTTAAGATCAAAAGTCGGACGGCAGTTATAAAAAGTTTAAGAGTATACAAAAAATAAATGATCCACCATAAATTGTGCCTCAAATGTTATATGGATGTCTAACGTTTGAGACACAATTTTTTTATAGTATATCCATTGAGTTTTCCAATTCTCTTTTGCTTATGTCCATATTTGTCTTGCTTGCCCATCTCTATTACGCCTTAAGCCGATACCCCGCACCCCGCACCGTCTGGATATACAGGGGATTGCCTGGATCTTCCTCTATTTTGTCCCTCAGCCGGTTGATGTGGACGGCGACAGTGGCATTATCGCCCATGGCCTCCATACCCCAGATACGCTCATAAAGCGTTTCCCGGTTGAAGACCACATCTTCGTTGAGTGCCATAAACAGTAAAAGCTCATATTCCTTGTTTTTCAGTTCGATTTCAATGTCATTCACATAGACCCTGCGAGTATCGGTGTTGATGCAGATATTACCAAAGGTAATCTGTATCGGAGCGGTCCTATCCGTTTTCTTCAATCTGGCATATTGTGCCAGGTGTGCCTTAACCCGTGCTACCAGCACACTGGGAGAAAAAGGCTTCTCAATGTAATCATCCGCGCCAAGTCCGAGTCCGCGTATCTTATCAATATCCTCCCAACGGGCCGTGACCATCAGGATGGGAATGTCCAGTGTCTCCCGCAGCTTGCGGCAGATGGTAAAGCCGTCAATACCGGGAAGCATTAGATCAAGCAGGATCAGATCGTAGCAGCCCTGCAATGCTTTTTCCAAACCGATATTTCCATTCGTCGCAATTTCCACCTCAAAATCATGGATCTCAAGGTAATCCCGTTCAATTGCTGCGATCGCTGTATCATCTTCTATAATCAGTATTCTTTCCATATTATTCCTCCGCTTTTGGCAGCCAAATCACAATTTCCAAACCACCGTTTTTGCCAGCTTTTGCTTCAATCGTTCCATTCATGCGTTGTATCGCATTGGCGGCGATAGCAAGACCAAGACCGCTGCCGCGATGAGGATTTTGTCTGGAAGGATCGCTGCGATAAAACACTTCGAACAGTTGGGACAGTGCCTCATTTGGAACACCGGGTCCATCGTCACAAAGGGAAAGGCAGTATCCTCCGTTTTCCTCACAAAGGGAGATGGTCAGAGTCCCTTTATCCTTCGTCTTATACTTAGCGCTGTTCTCCATAATGTTGGTCATCACACGCCGAAGCTGGTCAGGGTCAGCCAACACCGCAGCCGGAACAAGTGCATCGGCGGATAAAACCAGTCCCTTTTCCTCATACTCTGTCCCTAATGCCCGTATGAACTGACGTACTTCATCATCAAGCCGTAGGAGCTCTGGGTTATCTGGGTATTCACCCAGTTCCATCTTGGAGAACAGGAAAATCTTGGACAGCATACGGTCGATGTCTTCTGCTTTGCTTTTGATGATTTCTAAATATCCTTTTTGGGCTTCCGGTGTTTTGGCAATACCATCCAGAAGCCCTTCCACATAAGCACGTATAGAAGTTAATGGACTGCGCAGGTCATGGGAGATACCAGCCAGCAGTTCCTTGCGGCTTTGCTCATGCTGGTCAGTCAGCTCCACCGAAGCTTTGAGCCGGGCGGCCATTTCATTGAAATCGGCACAGATAGGTGCGAACTCGTCTTGACAATCATATTCAATGCGGTGCTCTAAATTTCCATCGCTGATCTGCCTCACGCCGTCAGAAAGAATGTCCAGCGGCTGTTCGATTTTCTGGAACACAAACTTAGTGAGAAATCGGTTTGTAAGCAGGATGGAGAAGAGTATGGCAATCAAAAGAATAACTGCCAATAGTACAAGAACAACTTTCAGGATACTGTAGGATAGCTTTGAAGGGCTGGCAAAAATGGCGATGCGGTAAACGGCGCCGTTATTTTCGACTTGCTGAACATATAACTCACGAGTCCCGTCGGAAACAAAGCCTTTTCCTCCCAATATCGCTTCAGCTTCCATCAGAATTCCATCTGCTTCGGTTGCACTCCCATACTGATAGAGAGTTTTACCGGAAGAATCCACAGATAACGCTATGGAGTTTTTGTCCAGTATCCTGCTGATCCCAGCCAGATCCTCCGCAAGGTTTATGTGTTTTTCTCCTTTCAGTGATTTCTCGACGATCATGGAAATGCCCCGGCTGGCTTTATAAAAGTCTTCGCTGTCATTAAAACCAAGGCCCGAGCCAGATGTGACGACAAACCAGAGAATACCAGCACAAACAATTCCAATAAATGAAGTGATAATTACCGGTACAATAAGCATCAGAATATTGGAAATAACAAGTCGTTTTTTTATTGTTATATTTTTATTAAATATTACTTTTATTTTCATATAAAACACCGCCTTGTAAACAATATTTAAAAGTATAGCATAATTTTTTTTATTAGTCTTAAACCCTGCATAAACAATTAAAATATATTTGCTGCTTTATGATATCGTATAAAAAGTAGTTTTGCCTAATCGGGGAAACTGTTTAGTTTATGAAGAGTTTAACTTCAATTTAACTGGACTTTATGTTTGAATAATATAACTTATCTGAACTGGCATAGCAAGTGAAGATAAAAGGGCTGATTTTCAGCCTGTCCATCCGGTGATCGAAAGTGGTTTACGTTCGATGATATGGTTAATATACGAAAATAAGACTGGATAAAAATGGAGGAAAATATGGAGGCACCAATACAAGGTCTGTCTGCGCAGGAAGTAATGGATCGCAAAGAACGGGGAGACTTGGGAAATCCACCAGGTTCCATTACAAAAACCAAAGCCCAGATATTTAAAGAAAACATTTTTACATTATTCAATTTGCTCAATTTTATAATCGCGGCATTGCTTTTCGTTGTCGGTGCTTATTCCAATATGATTTTTATTGTCATTATTATAATCAATATTGTGATCGGGATTGCACAGGAATTAAAAGCAAAAAAATTGATAGACGAGCTGTCGATCTTAAACCGGCCAAAGGCAAAATTGGTAAGAGACGGAAAAGAGATTGTGGTTGAAACCGAGGAAATCGTTATAGATGATGTGATGGTACTGGAAAGCGGACATCAAATCTGCAATGACGGGATTGTACTTGGCGGTACGGCAGAAGTTAATGAATCGCTGCTAACCGGTGAGAGTGATGCCATATTAAAGACAGAGGGCAGCGAGCTTTATTCTGGAAGCTTTGTCGTTACTGGAAAATGTTATGCGAAAACAACGCACGTTGGCAGTGAGAATTATGCCGTGAAGCTCATGGAGGAAACAAAAAAGTCAAAGAGTGTGTCGTCTGAATTGCTCGGCGCCATGAAACAGGTGACCCGCTTTACAAGCTTTCTCATTGTGCCGTTGGGGATTCTGTTGTTCCTTGAGGCAATCATGCTAAGGCAGGTATTGGTTTCGGAAGCTGTCGTATCTTCTTCGGCGGCACTTTTGGGGATGCTGCCCAAAGGATTGGTGCTCTTAATTGCGGTTTCGCTTGCAAACGGTGTTATCCGTCTGGCAAACATGAAGATTCTGGTTCAGAATATCTATTCCCTGGAGACACTGGCGCATGTGGATGTTCTGTGCCTTGATAAAACGGGAACCATCACAGACGGTAAGATGAAGGTTAAGGAAGTGCTTCCATTAAGGGATTTTCCGAATAAAAAACTGTCCCCGCTGATTCAGTCTTATCTTGCTGCGAGCGATGATAATAACGCAACCTTTCAGGCTCTTCAAGAGTATTTTGGAACAAATTCTGTGTACCAGCAGACATATAAAATTCCTTTTTCCTCCCTTCGGAAGTGGGGGGCGGTCAGCTTTAACTCTGCCGGAACAGTATTCATCGGTGCGGCTGAGCGGATTATGAACGTTTTGCCTGCGGCTGTAGAGCACCAGATCCAAAAGGGCTGCCGTGCTGTTGTAATAGGCTTTTACGATGGCGAATGGCAAAATGAAGGAGAACTGCCGGATGAGATTGAACCGCTGTGCGCCGTTATTTTAGAAGATAACATTCGAAAAGGCACTGCAAAAACACTGGAGTATTTTCGCAAAGAAGGCGTCGACGTAAAAGTTATTTCCGGTGATCATATCAAAACGGTGTCTGTAATCGCGAAGAAAGCAGGATTAAAGGAATGGGATAATGCAGTCGATCTGTCCTCCTTTGGTGAGGATACGGATTATGACAGTATATGCATGAAATATACTGTATTCGCCCGGGTGACGCCGAAACAAAAGCAGCAGATTGTGATGGCTATGAAGCGCGCAGGACATCAGGTGGCGATGACTGGCGATGGTGTGAATGATCTTTTGGCTCTTAGAGAAGCAGATTGTTCTATCGCAATAGCCGAAGGCAGTGATGCCAGCCGCCAGATTTCACAGATCGTTTTGTTGGACTCAGATTTTGCAAATCTGCCGCAGGTGGTGTTGGAAGGAAGAAAAGTGATTAATAATGTGACCAGGACAGCAGGGGTATTCTTTATTAAGACGATCTATTCTTTGCTGTTGTCCATTTTCTTCCTGCTGTTTAATATGCCTTTTCCGTTTATTCCAATTCAAATTACGCTGATTGACGCTTTTATCGAAGCGTATCCATCGTTTCTGACAATATTTGAATCGAATACAAAGAGAGTCCGCAGCTCTTTTTTAAGGACAGCATTGGCAAATGCAGCACCGTTTGCGCTGACAATTACAGCCGGAATCATTTTTATCAGCCTTACCTTACCATTTGATACACAGCAAAGGCAGACGATTATGTACATGCTTTTAATTCTGGTATCTATGCTGTCGGTTATTAAAAGTTGTATTCCATTTACAAAGCTGCGTGTATTTATTTGTGTTACAATGGTATTAGGGGCATTTGGGGCACTGTGGATACTGCCGCAGTTGTTTGAAATATCTGCTATAACTACGGCGATGTTATCTTATATAGGGAAAGTGTTTGTGGGACTCTTGCTGTTTTTGGCACTTTTGATCTGTATAACCCTCAAAATTGAGAAGCATGATTAGGAAGCATGAGAACCACGGCTAAATTCCAGCCTGACGCTAATCTTACAAGGAGAAATACATGGAAAATTATACGCAAAAAGAGCTGGATACTGCATTACTGCTCATATTTACTACCAAAAAAATTGTGAAAAGATGCAATTAAAATTTGCAGAGGGTACATCACAGTATTCTCTTTTAAAGAATAGAATTAAGGCTTTGTATATTTCAAAAGCTTTAATAGAAGAAAGATAGTAATATTGGAAAGTATACTAAAACTGATTTAACATATATTAGCGAGAATTCCCCAACCTCTAAGGTGGTGGGATGAATCGCTATAATCTCTTGCTGCAAATCGATTATTGTGGTATAATATAATCAGTCGAATAAAACGAAAGGTTGGTGATACTGTGGTTTTAGATAATAATGCTCATTCGGTATTCTTATTGCATTACCATTTGATATTGGTTGTAAAATATAGGCGTAGGGTTTTTGATGATCTTATATCGGCTCGTGCGAAGGAGATTTTTGAGTATATCGCACCTAACTGCCATATA
>POVV01001001.1_pt1 | contig 12587 bp, 11 predicted proteins | sample 1560271 | NCBI WGS metagenome assembly POVV01 (sample SAMN08337232, study PRJNA429181) | Bioreactor metagenome, whole genome shotgun sequencing project. | biome: cows' rumen and soil; feature: anaerobic; isolation source: anaerobic chemostat enrichment culture, galacturonate as sole carbon... | reverse complement strand
CAGGCGATTCCTCCGATAAAAGCATCAGTGGTGCGGTTACAGAGGCTGCTTACAACCTAGTTAGAGAAATATACCACTTTATTCCCATACAAGGCTATGTGATTAAAGTGGAAGGCGACAAATATACTATTGACTTAGGTACTAAACACAATATGGCTAAGCGTGATAAATTGCTGGTCACTGGTGCAGGTGAGACGATACAACATCCGGTAACCGGTCAATTGATTGTCAGCAAAAAAAATATTGCCGAACTGGAAGTTGTTGAAGTTTTTGATACTATTTGCGTGGCCAAACGAAAAGATAAGGATAGCGACAAAGACCCACAATTGCAGAAGTATGTTAAAGTCGGTGATACTGTAACCAGGCAATTAAGAAAAAAACCCAGCGGCTTTTTAGGCTTGGGCTGGTCGGGAAAACATGACTTTTAGATGCTCAATCATACAAGGGAGGAAACTTACATGTTTAAAAAATATTGTGTCGCTTTCACCATTGGTGCGATACTGTTCACTGCTGCACCATCACTGGCAGGTGCAGCGTTGATAAATACGAATGTAAATGTGTCGGTAACTGCAATTGATCAAATTGGCGAGCATGGTACTGTGAATTGGAAGCAAGGTGTGGTTGAGGCTGTCGGCACAGGTGTCCCACCCTATGAAGCCTACCCTGCGCAAACCAGAGCTATGGCTAAAAGGGCAGCCGTTGTAGATGCACAGCGCAATCTCTTAGAAGCCATTCATGGTGTTCAAGTTACCGCCGAAACTACTGTGCAAAACTTTGCAATTGCTGATGATACTATTAAAACTAAAGTCAGTGGTATCGTTAAAGGCGCTAAAATTGTTCATGAACAGCAATTTGCCAACGGCACATATCAAATAATTATGCGTATTAATCTATTCGGACAAGGCAGTATCGGAGAAGCTATTACCAATTCTGTAAAATCAACTACCCCGGATCTGTTACTAAGCCCATCTCCTGCTTACAAACCGGCAGAACTTCCCCTAACTGTCAACTCTGGCTATACCGGTTTGGTGATTGACGTAACCGGACTGTCATTGACGCGGGCGATGTCTCCCGTAGTTTTTGATGATACTGGCCGTAAAATTTACGGTCATGAAAATATTATCCCCCAATATGTAGTATCGCAAGGCATGATTGACTATATGTGTACAACAGAAGATTTAAGAACGCTCGAACTTGGTCAATCTCGTGCCGGTACTAAGCCAATAACAGTAAAAGCACTTGCGCTGCGCGACCACAATGTCAATATCATTATTAGTCAAGCTGACGCTGATAAAATACTAGCTGCTAATATGCAGGATAACTTTTTGATGCAAACAAGGGTTTGTGTGCGACAGTGAACTTCTGTCCAGGTAAGGACGGTATGTGAGAAGGAACTATTATAAGTATCAAAACCTTGAGGCAAATGAGGGCATATCTCGTTGCCCTTTCCAGCACGGTTACTAATGACACTGGTAACGGTGCTGTTTTTTGCCCTCAAGTCCTGTTTTTGCGAGTTTATGGACAAAATGCAGATGATCAGTTTTCATCCTTTGTTTCCGCGCGAATGCGCTTGAGTTGGAAATTGGAAAATTTTGAAAGGAAATAGCTCGTTGTTATTTGGAGTAGATGAGAGCGAGTTCAAAATGGAGAGCGAAGTCGTGCCATCTCAAAGTGATTCTTTTACTTAAAAAATCAAATATGATATAATTATTAAAACGATATTTCCATCATTGACGTATTAAATTTCCTATATGTGAGGAGGTAGCTTAATGCAAACCCTGAAGCAAGAAGCGCTTGATGCCATTTCTAAGCTGCCTGAGACAGCTAATCTCGAAGAAATCATGTACAAAATATATAAATGTCCTTAATAGAGTGGAAAACATGGTGAAAATATTTCCGTAACTGATTTGAAAGCAGGCGTTGGCTCATGGCGAAGGCCGGTAAACCGAGAGTCATCTTTTAGTGAAAGGTTCATAGCTCTAATGCTAAAAGCTAAGGAGGCTATTCTGTGGATTTAATTGAAAAACATATAGAAAATACCGAACGAAAAGCAGTGCCTCAAAAAACAAAAATCTATCTGGATAACTGTTGTTTTAACCGCCCTTTTGACGACCAGACGCAATTAAAGATCCATTTAGAAACGCAGGCAAAATTATATGTTCAAGAGCAAATATTAAAAGGTGAATTTGATTTTGTTTGGTCCTATATTTTGGAATATGAAAATATGCAAAATCCTTTTGAAATCAGAAGAAATTCTATCATCCTCTGGAAAGAGATTGCCATTGAAACCGTTGTTGAATCAGAAAATATTTTACTCTTTGCAGAAGTTTTAAAAACAAAAGGAATTAAGACTAAAGATGCTTTGCATATTTCTTGCGCAGTTGCCGCAAAGTGCGATTATTATCTTACTACTGACAAGAAACTGTTAAATAAAAATATTGCTGAAATTGATGTAATCAGCCCGATTGAGTTATTAACCAGACTGGAGGTTGAGTAAATGAAAACGGATAGCATTATTAAAAATGAAGGTATGAGTATTTTAATTACCAAGCTTGGTAAAGTCGATGCGGAGCGTTTCATTTCTTTAATCATCAAAGAGCCTTTCGATTACACGAAATGGCAAGATACACATTTTGACACTGACATCAGTGTCAGGGAATTGAGCAAAAATGCAATGAAAGCAATTAGTAAAGTATAGTGTAAATAGAGTAAGCGACAAATCCTTCATCACCTAGGAACCTGTTGCAAAAGGCGTAAAATGGTATAAAGACCTGATAAAAATACCGATAGATCCAGGAAATAAGCAGGCTTACCTCGAATTACTATATTGAGGTGATTGGCGTGCTAGGCAAACAGAATCGGCAACTGATTCCTAGAGAATGGGTAAATTATTATCGGACATTGATTGAATGATAATGAGTCGGGGATGGTTCCTCAAATCACTCTTCTTTTTAGCAATTCGTCGTTCGAGATAGCTGCACCATTGTATGTTTTTTGCAGGGCAATGAGGGCAGACCTCATTGCCCTTTCCAGCACCGTTTGACCCGATACGGAGAACCGTATCACTGGTAACGGTGGGGAGTAGAAAAAATAGGGGTAAACAGAAACATGGGGACAGGGACTGCGTTTCAGGATAGAATTTAACAGCGGGGCCGAGTTAATAGAAACAGACAGCTATTTCCCGGCAGTTTTGCAATATAGCTACCAAAACTTTATAAAAGTGAAAAGCGCAAGCCTCCGCGCCTTAACGTGGTGCCAGCTTGCACTTTTTTTATAGCCTAACGGCAGATATGAGGATTGTTATTTTTGCGGCGTTACTTACTTTTGAGCTAGCCCCATAGTTATTCAGCAGTGGTGACGGTGGCTTTAGCCGTAGTGTTGCTGACAGAGTTCGAGCAGTCCCCGTGCTTTAAGAATGCTGGCTGGCAGTAGTGTGGTGATTTGCACAACACCAGGCAGACGTCCGATTTCCACTGAACCTGTAATGGTAGCACGGTTTTTTATTTCTGCAAGAGTTAAGCCGGTTAGCGCAGCCATCCGCTCCAGTCCGTTGATCGTCGCTATATTGAGATTTACGCCAGAACCAATGACCTGCACTGGATAAGCGTCGACACAAGCGTCAAAACCATAACCGGCAGTTAGTTTTCCTGCTTGCGCTTTTTCTTCGGCGGTATAGAGTCGGGCTTGTGCTGGCAAGTCCTCGACTCTTGGCAATAGTATTGGGCCATCAATATTCAGTTTTTTTATCAGCTTAACCTCCAGGATGACTTCAGCCGATACATCGGTAGTGTGACCGGCGATTTCTCCGTCACCCATCATAGCATGGACATCGCCAACATAGATACCTGCACAAGCGGTTTTCACAGGTACAATGAGAATAGCTCCTTCTCTGACCTCATTGATATCCATATGACCGTCAGTTCGCTTCAAGAGATCTTCTTCACTGACAGCATACTTGTGAGGCGCATTGATCAGAAAACTGCCAAAATCGCCGGCATTGTGTGAAGAGGGTAAAGCAACGGCAGGACAAGAACCGATATTGCCGATCATCGGACATACTCTGGCCAATACGCCCGGCATATCTCCTTTGGCAATCAGATTGGATGAATATTGGCAAGAACCAGACGGTATAGCGCTAAAGTGCGCCGCCTGGCGGGCGATTTCCTCTGCTTGAGCTGGAGGTACAGTCACTCCGATTGACCGGTCATTGGAGAACAGCATAGTATAGCCGTTATCCAGGTGAAACGGGGTAACTGACACATTGCACTTGACACATTTAATCGCGCCTTCGCCAATGCCTTCTACATAGGTTTTGGGGTTAATCTCGCCGCATCCGGGGCAGCGTTTGGCTACAAAAGGATCACCCAGATAGTTTTCATCAACAAAAGTATCTGTGCCGGATGTTGTCGCCAGAGCCAGAACTGTCACCTTACGGACCATGAGAGCCACAGCATCGCCAACTTCAGCCCCTTCAACGGCGATGGGGTGGGTCACTTCATGACCGCTGGGATAATCGGGCGTGATCATTGCGCCCCAACAACCAGGAGATACGCGGGCCACAATCATTCCTCCATCAGCGACAGGCCCCAGCATTGGTTCTTGCGGGTCTAATACCCAAGCCATTTTTGTCGTATGAACAATTTTAGAAGACATCGCCGGATCACTCCTTGTTTAAATATTCTAAATTATTGTTCGACAGGCTTACAATAGTGTCCTTCCGGTACGCTGTATATTCTAAAACCATAGACGGAAGCGTGGGGATGGACGGAAGCTTATTCAAGCATTTTTGCGAAGCGAATTTTACGTCCCTTTGCTTCCACGTTTTGCTACGTCCCTTTGCTTCCACGTTTTGCTAGAAATATTCCCGTTCAGAACGGAAGTGATTATCTCACGTATTGTTTCCCGATTCTATCTACTGTCTGTCTTATTGGACGCTTGCTATGAATAAGCTTAAGGAATGTTTGTTGGAATACTGTAAAATCGGGCCCAATCAATAGTTGCACCAAACAGTTCAGTCATACTTGGATCAAAAAGTTTATTTTTCTTTTCTATAGTTTTAAAAATCGCTTTTCGCGGATCAGCATTTTTTATCAATAAACGATCATAATAATCGACTACAGAAACTAGAGAAGCAAATTCGGCAATTTGTGTACGGCTGAAGGAAAACGGGAAGCCGCTGCCGTCATAGTGTTCATGATGCTGCAAACAAACCAAAGCTACAATTATATCAATATCCAGGTTCTTTCGTAATTTCTCAAACCCTAAAAAAGGATGCTCTACATCGTTTTCTTTAAATTTTTTCTCCATACCGCAGTCATGTAAAAGAGTACATATGGCAAGTTTTTCGAGATTACTAATAGAATATCTTTTTATTAACCCCATGTTTATACTGAATATAGCGGTGCGAATGCTATGCCTAAACAGTATTTCATCTTTGGCACAATTATCCATAATTTCCTGAACAAACGGCATACCCAAAGCTAATGATATAATTTCTTCAATAGCCGTAATGTTTTTTTTGATAGCAATTGCTCTGCAGTCCAGAATGTCATCTGTAATATCCTTCATAACAGCAATGGTTTTTTGGACAGGGGGAGTATCGGTGTATTTGTTGGAACTTTGAACTAACTCAGCTTCATCTTTAACCCTAATAGTTTCCAGATCAAATTTTTTTAGTTGCTTAATAATAAAATTGGTTAAGCTAACTCCACTTGCCACCAGAATAATACCTTGCTCATTATAAACTGTCTGATCTGAGATCATGCCTTCTTGCAGCTGGTCAATGGCAACCTTTCTCAAATTTAATCCCCCTACTTATTCAACTTCAATGCTGTGATTATTTTCAAAACACTCTCCTTAGTTATCGGTTTTGAAAGTATTGCAAGGGCACCGTTTTCCAGACAATCCTTATAAATGAATTTTTGTCTCCCTAAAGTAGTGGCCATAACTATTTTTACTGTTTTATCAATTTTTGACAAAATTTTCAGAACAGCTAAACCATCAGGGGCAGCTATAATATAATCTAAAATAATAACATGCGGTTTAAAGATACGATGTTTTTCTAGCGCTTCAATCCCACTAATTGCCTCTTCAAATTCGGCAGAAATAATACTTGAAATTAAATCCTTTAACTGTGTTCTCACTAGCAATGAGTCGTCTACGATAAGAATACGCAAAGTCAGTCCCTCCCAGTCTTAGGACTATAAATTATGCGATATTGGCTTTTTTAGATACAATTAATCTGAATATGATATTTTCCTTATTAAAGTGACAATTTCCTTCTAAATATGGTACAATTCTACAAAAACTTGAGTATCTTCCGCCTTTTTAGTGGAATGCTCCTTTTCAGCCATGAGATAATGGGTACGGTTCGTTGATGCAGTGTACTTTGAACGGGATATTGGCTATGGACGGAAGCGAGGGGACGTACATTTTGCTTCGGTAATAACAAGCACAGATTCCAGCCAGAAGCTTATTCAAGCATTTTTGCGAAGCGAATTTTACGTCTCTTTGCTTCCAAAACATTAACAGCTATGATTGCCTTATTAGGGTTTTGATGAGTGTGGAAAGACGGAATAACCCGTTCTCCATTTCAGGTAATGAGGCATAAGAATAAGATAGGCGGAGATGTCGGTTTGATAGAGTATCATATATGTTGCCGGGATGAATCAAAAGACCGTTATTTAAAGCTTCTTTAAATAGTTTTTGCATAGAGACGGCCTGATTTAATATGAGCCAAATGTAAAAGCCTCCTTTAGGAATTTGCCAAGTGGCGATATCGAAAAAATGGGCTTCTAAGGCATTGCAAGCCACTTTGCGGCGAATTCGTAGCTGTGCTCGGACTTCTTCTAGATGTGTTTGGTAGAGACCGCTGGTCAACCATTCTGCGGCAGCCCATTGGGATAAGGAGCTAGAACCGTAGTCAGTTTGCATTTTAATGTCCGCTAGTCTTTCTATGACTGGTTCCGGTCCTACGATCCAGCCAATGCGTAAGCCAGGACTTAATGATTTTGATAGGCTGCCCAGGTAGAGTACAAGCCCTTCTTTTTCGAGAGCCTTTAGTGGTATGGGAGGTGGTGTATCGAGCCAGAGTTCTCGATAGACATCATCTTCAATAATAGGTAATTGCTCTTTTTGACATATATCAATAATGCTTTTACGGCGTTCTTTTGTCATTGTGATTCCCGTTGGATTGTGAAAACAGGGGATAGTATACAGTAAATTTACATTTTTATGTTTTTTATGAAAAGAGATAGGCTCCGTATTCATACCCTCTTCATCGAGGGGAATTCCGCAAAGATCCATATTCATGGATTGAAATAATTTGAGGGAAAAAAGGTAAGAAGGTCTTTCAAGTAAGATTGTAGATTCTTTTGGTAATAGGCTGGAGCAAATCAATTGCAGAGCTTGCAGTGCCCCAGATACAATCATAATCGATGATGGAGAGGCATTGATACCGAAGGAGGACAAATACATACTGATCTGCTCACGGAGAAACAGTAATCCTCTTGGCTCTTCGTAGCCTAGGGCGAGAATACGATCAGGTAATTTCCTTAGGATTGAATCCATCATAGTTTTCGGGAAAATTTCTGGCGAAAGTTCTCCCGTGCTTAGGCGAATGACCTTGGGATTGAATTCTAAATGGTTGATTTCCTGGATGGTATGAAGGTTGGGGAGATGTATTCCTCTGTCAAGATAAGAAGTCCAATTGTTGGGCGGGGTTGATGCGAGCAGGGACCAAGTATTATTGGCCACCCAGGTACCGCTTCCCAGCTTGCTTTCGAGTAACCCGTCTGCTATTAATTCATCTAAGGCAATTGTTAATGTACTTCTATTTACCTGGAAAATACGGGCAAGAGTACGTTGCGGAGGCAATTTACTATTAATAGGCCACTCACCAGTGGCTATTTTATTTTTCATATACTCTGAAATTTGTTGATAGAGGGGCAGAGCGTCTTTGGGATTAGGTGCCCAATCAATTGATAACACTTGATTCTCCCTTTCTTGAATGTTTTTCTCATTATAACAAATTGGATGGTATGGTAACAATCCAATTGGCTGAAGACATTCCAGGGATGTTTTATTATACTGTAGAAAAACATTAACAGGGAGAGAATCTGATGCAAGCATTTGTTCATGGAATAGTTCTAGCAATGGGGCTGATACTGCCATTGGGAGTACAAAACATATTTGTTTTTACCCAAGGGGTGACTCAGCCAACATTCTTGAGAGCGTTGCCTGTTGTTGTTACGGCAGCTATGTGTGACACTATTTTGATTTTACTGGCAGTTCAAGGAGTTTCCTTATTTATAGCTAGTTTTGCTTGGGTTAAGGTATTTTTCCTTGGAGTAGGAGTTGTTTTTTTATCCTATATGGGGTGGCTTACCTGGAATAATACGTTAGTAAATAGTTGTGATAAAGAGGAAAAAATTTTTACCGTCAAACAACAAATCCTTTTTGCAGTCACTGTTTCCCTGTTTAATCCTCATGCTGTCTTGGATACCATTGGTGTGATTGGGACAAGTTCCATTAATTATAGTGGAAATGAAAAAGTATTGTTTACAATGGCTTGTATTCTGATATCTTGGTGTTGGTTCTTACTTTTAGCAGTTCTGGGATGGAGAGTAGGGAGGCAAAACGGATTTACGCAAATATTTGGAGTCATAAATAAGGTTTCGGCAGTTTTCATGTGGCTATCGGCTATATATATGGCTTATAGTAGTAATTTGTTGGTTTAAATCATGCTTATCTAAGTAGTCGTTTAGCCTATACGGAGAACCATATCATTAGTAACGATGAAAAAAAGCCTTAACCCATGAGAAGTCAGGGTTAAGGCCTTTATTTTTAGAGTTCTTTATTTATAATCCTTCGCAACTAACTGCTCATACACTGACCCGTCAACGAGAGCTTCAATAATTACTGGCCCGGACATGGATAATCCTTTTTGTAAGGAGGTTCGCATTTCCTCCTGATCTTGAGCTTTTAAAACAGGAACTCCGAGGAAGCTATCTGAACCAAAATACTCACCCTCGTATAAATTTGTACCATATTGAGGCATATTCTGCCGCTGCTGCTTAACGTCAATCAGACTTAAGCTTCTATCACAAAGGACGACCACTACAATATGTAATCCCAGTCTGCGTGCGGTCAGGAGTTCTCCGCAATTCATAAGAAACCCACCATCGCCGGTTACACAGATAACGGTACTTGATGGCTTGCATAATTTAGCGCCAATGGCGGCGGGTATCCCGAATCCCATAGCCGACCATCCATTTGTTATAAGGAAACGGTTTGGTTCGCCAGTCTTCCATAATTGCCCTAATAGATGGAGATGTGCGCCCACGTCACTCGTCAAGATTGTATCCTGAGGCACTATTTCATGGAGCGTTGTTATAATATCTGATGGGCTAAAATTACTGCAGACAGGAACTAGTGCTTGGAACAACTGGGCTTTATTTTCTTGAATTTGACCAAAATCCCAATGATATTCTGGTAGTTTTAGTGAATTTAAAAAAGACAAAGTGTCTGAAATATTGCCGATTATTTCATAGATATTATGGTAGTCAGGAGTAATATCGACTGGCTCTACGTCAATATGGACTAAGGGTACATTTGGCATCCAGGACTCGTAGTTAAATTCTATTGAGTCATACCCAATGCCAATGACTAAATCGGCTTTCCTGTATATTGATGCGACCATATCGCTCTTTGCATGGAAAAGAACTCCGGCGTAGCAGGGATGGTCCTCTGGGATAACCCCCTTTGCCATCGGTGTTAAAACCACGGGGATATTATTGTTATCAACAAATTCCTGTAGTAATTTGTGAAGCCCCAAGCGTACAGCTGTCAGTCCTATTGCCAATACAGGCTTTTTTGCCTCCATTAGCAGGGTGGCCATCTGTCTGAATAAGGCAGAATCCGGCGTGGAGAAGGGCAGTTTTTCGTAGTTATGAATCAAAGTACCGGAATCTAGCATTTCTCCGTCTATATCGGCAGGCAATCCAATATGAACAGGCCCAGGAACTCCGGAAGTTGCTATCCGAAAGGCGGCTGTGACAGTGGCTGTAAAGTTGTCTTTTGTCATCCTAAAAGTCCGCTTTGTTATAGGTTGGTAGAGCGCTTGATGATCAATATTCATTTGAACTCTTCTACCCACATCAGCATCTTTTACCTCAGTAGTGAGGGCAATGACGGGTGAACGGTCTAACAGGGCGCCGCCGATGCCGGTCGACAAATTTGTGGCGCCTGGTCCAAAAGTAGCATGGCAAACGCCGGGTATACCTGTCAAACGTCCAAAAACGTCCGCCATAATGGCAGCACTCTGCTCATTTGCCACTAAAATAAATTCGATACCATTGTTTCTCATTGCATCCAGGTAAGGTATTGATGGGCCGCCTGGAATGCCAAACACATATCTTACTCCCCGTGCATGAAATGATTTGATTAATTGTTCGGCCAATGTTGGCATACAAGTCTCCTTAACCGTTGTTTTCTATGCTTGCTCGTATGAAGATCACATATCTTGCTATTACTCAGTATCAATTCTCTATTTGTTCCTGAAATCCTCCGAAACAGAGGCAGAACACCCCGAAAAGAGTATATAAAAAGGTATATTCAATAAGAGGAATTCCTGCCTGAATTTTGCATTTGGGCAGGAATTTTGTATAATTAAAGTAAAAGTGAATACAGTTAAACAGCATACGAGGATGGGGTCCAAAATGTTAGACAAAAAAAGCATATATGCTCTTTTAGATAAATATCAGTTTACATATGAAGCCTACGAGCATCCTGCTGTTTATACTATTGAGGAACTGGATGCTCTAACTATTCCACATAAAGAGCAGATTGTAAAAAACCTTTTTATGTGCGATGATAAGAAGAAAAGCTATTATTTAGTTACCGTGCCTGGGTCTAAGACCGTCAATCTAAAAAGCCTGAGTGAAAGGATACCAAGCCGCAAGCTGCGTTTGGCCAGCGAGCAATTGCTTAAAGAATTGCTGCTGCAGGAAAGAGGACATGTAACTCCGCTGGGGGTTTTGAATAATGCTCAGAGAAATGTTATTGTAGTATTTGATAAAAGCCTGGAGAATCAGCGAATAGGCATCCATCCCATGGAAAATACGGCGACAATTTTTATTGCTTTTGAGGATATTAAAAAACTGATACAGGCTCATGGAAATGCTGTTATTATGTGTGACTTTGATTAATTTTAAAACTGGAGATAAAAAATAATGCTGACAAAAGCTCGGGAAATATTAAAAAAATACTACGGCTATGATGAATTCCGGCCAGGACAAGAAAAAATCATTGCCAGTTTGCTTGGTGGCAAAGATACGGTAGCCATTATGCCGACCGGCGCGGGAAAGTCGTTATGCTTTCAAGTTCCGGCGATGCTCTTGCCCGGGGTTACAGTCGTAGTTTCACCGCTGATCTCATTAATGAAAGATCAGGTGGACGCGTTAACCGCACAGGGCATACCGGCTACTTTTATTAATAGTTCGCTGACAGGCTCCGAAGCTGGCAGGAGGCTGCAGAATATGCGTGCCGGCCGGTACAAGCTGGTATATGTGGCGCCGGAACGGTTAACTGCCGACTGGTTTCAGGCAGTGGTCGGTGAACTTAATATCAGCATGCTGGCAGTGGATGAGGCCCACTGTGTTTCACAATGGGGGCATGATTTCCGTCCAAGCTACCGGGCTGTCAGCTCTTTTATTGCCGGTCTGACTAACCGCCCGGTAATTGGCGCATTTACCGCCACTGCAACACCTGAGGTTAAGAAGGATATTGAAAACCTACTGGCACTTAAGTGGCCGCAAGTGTATATAACCGGTTTTGATAGACCTAACCTGTCTTTTTCCGTATTACGCGGTGAAAATAAGCAGCAGTTTGTTTTGCAATACCTTAAGGCAAATGCCAATCAGTCTGGCATTATTTATGCTGCCACCCGGAAAGAAGTTGACAGCCTCTATGAATTGCTTAGGAAAAAAGGGTATGCAGCCGGACGGTACCATGCCGGATTAGGCGACGAAGAACGCATGAGTCAGCAGGAGCAGTTTCTCTATGATGACGTCCGCGTTATGGTGGCAACCAATGCCTTTGGTATGGGAATTGATAAATCCAATGTGCGCTATGTAGTGCACTACAATATGCCGAAAAATATGGAGTCTTATTATCAGGAGGCTGGACGCAGCGGACGGGATGGCGAGCCTGGTGAATGCATCCTGCTGTTTGGGCCGCAGGACCCGTTATTGCAGCGGTTTTTGATTGATAAGTCTGTCGAGCAGCCGGAACGCAAGCAGCATGAGTTGAAAAAGCTGCAGGAAATGGTGGATTACTGCCATACGCCTGATTGTCTGCGGCACTATATCTTAAACTACTTTGGTGAATTTGCGGCCGGGCCGGGCTGTGGCCATTGCGGCAATTGTATGGCTGACGGCGAGCAGGTGGATATTACCGTTGATGCGCAGAAAGTGTTTTCTTGTGTTTATCGACTGAAGGAACGCTTTGGCATTGCCGTTATTGCCGATGTGCTGAAAGGCTCGAAAAATAAAAAAGTCCAACAGCTGGGTTTGGACCGTCTGCCAACC
>POVV01001000.1_pt1 | contig 12590 bp, 11 predicted proteins | sample 1560271 | NCBI WGS metagenome assembly POVV01 (sample SAMN08337232, study PRJNA429181) | Bioreactor metagenome, whole genome shotgun sequencing project. | biome: cows' rumen and soil; feature: anaerobic; isolation source: anaerobic chemostat enrichment culture, galacturonate as sole carbon... | reverse complement strand
ATCGACGAAACTTAACAATACTGAAGCTCGACAAGCTGTAAGAAATGCTTTTGCAACATGGTCAACGGCTTCTGTACTTACATTTACAGAGGTATCCAGTGCTTCTTCAGCCGACATAAAGGTAGGATGGTATACGGGAAGCCATGGTGATACATCTTCTTTTGATGGAGCCGGAAATACTTTAGCTCATGCATATTATCCACCTCCTTTAGGGGGAACATATGCCGGAGTAGTACATTTTGATGATGATGAAAATTGGGGTACTGATGGCTCTTACTTAAAATTTGATTTGCAATCTGTTGCTCTACACGAAATTGGACATGCTTTAGGTATTGCTCACGAAGGAACAATCTTTTCTTCTGTTATGTATCCGAGTATTGGTTCTGGTGAAATTAAAAGAACCTTAACTATGGATGATATTTTGGCTATACGTAATTTGTATGGAGGTTATAATGCTTTGACTATCACGGCAAATAATGATATTGCTTGCGTCAATGAAAATGTAGTATATACTTTATCCGGAAATATTCCATCTGATGCAACTATCAGTTGGCAGGGAACACAGAATGCAACATTGATATCTGGGCAGGGAACTAAAAATGCAACATTCAAGGTTTCAGGATATGCATATGCCAAAGTGCAGGCAGTGATAACAAAAGGAAATTCTACAACTATAGAAAATGCCGGAGTATGGGTAGGACCACCTCGCTTTATAGACTCTCCTAATTATCAGTCTACAATAAAGAGAGACCTTTTGGAATCATTTTTTCTCACAGCGATATTTAACGGTAGTCCGGGGTCATACAACTGGAAAGTTAACGGAGAGCCATTGTCCAGTAGATATCTGGATGCCGGTGATGGTACAATATCCATTCTCCTGAAGTATCTGCGTGTGGGTGACTATACTTATACTGTAGATGTAGATAATCGTTGTGGGACTGCTTCCGAATTGTTTTTTGTAACAATTACCAACTAAGACATCAATACACTCTTCACTCTTATTTCTGAGAAAGAATGTTTAATTATAAGACCCCGGAAAATATTCGGGGATCTTTTGTTTTTTAACTTTTTTGTGTTAAATTAGCTAGCCAATAGCAGATAGTTTAAAGTTGCAAAAGTGCCCACATAAATAAACTTATGTTGAATTTTAAATTATATGCTTATGAGAAAGATTTTACTATTTTTTGGAATGCTTTTATTATCTGTTTTTGGTTTTACTCAAACGAGTGTAATAATAACAGGTGAAACGAATCCAAGAGTTAGTGTAGTATACACATATCGAATAAATCAATTTATCGGTGTATCAGGAACAAATGCAACATGGAAAATCACAAATGGAAAATTTTGGGATGGAAGTACAACACTTGTTCAAGATGTAGATCGTACTAGTGTAGAAGTTGCTTGGACTAATTCTGGCCAGGTAGGTACATTGTCTTATTCATATCAAAACGGAAATACGAAATATGCAGGTTTTACTTCTGTGAATATAAAAAATAGTGACGGAGGAGTATATGAAGGCGTGCATGACTGGAAGTTAGACAATTATGGAGTTTCCGAAATGTCCCCTGGAGACAGTCAAATGTTTAGCTATCACGTTCCATATGTAAATTTGGCTGTCCACTGGAAATATGATCCCAACTGCTTCGAGTATGTACCTAATAATGCTCATGATCACCGTAGTATAACGCTCAAAGCTAAAGGCAAGATGGAAAAACAAAACACGAGAATTGAGGTAGAGGTGCTAGGTGTTGTTAAATCTGTAGACATGGCTATCAAGCCGATTGATCTGTTTATTAACAATCCGGATAAGTTTTTATGCGCAAACCAAACGACAGTATTTACTTTGCAAAATATTCAATATTTATCAGGTAGCTCTTTAATCAACTGGCAATCCACTTCGAATATGACATTGGTTTCCGGTCAAGGAACTTCAACGGCTACTTATCGGGGATCAGGAAGAGGATATAAAAAAGTAGATGCGACAGTTACATACAATGGAGTAAATTATCTGGTTGAAAATTCAGAGGTCTGGGCAGGTAGGCCAGGATTAGGTGGTACCCAATTTATATCACAAGTAACAGCGCCTTTAGAAGAGCCTCTTACTTATCACGCAGAAAAAGGTGCTAGCAGTTATATATGGACATGTTCCGGGAATTCATTCAATAGAAGTTTTACGACAAATGGAAGCGCTATAAATATTCGTTTCCACCAAGTCGGTATTTATACTATCATTTGCAGAGCAATAAATGTCTGTGGTGAATTTACTACGACTTACGAAGTTACGGTGGGGGGGATGACTGGACCCGGTGGACCTGAAGAAATGATTCTCAAGTCTTCCACCACTTCAGTTCCTTCCCCTGTCTCGATCAAGGTGTACACCTTCAACACAGGAACGCTGGTGTATAGCGAGAAGAATGTGATTGACTTTAATATCCAGAATACTACACTCAAAGAAGGCATCTACGTTGTAGTCACCACCGACCAAAACGGCGAGACCAAAAGCGAGAAAGTAGTAAAAACAAGAAAATAAAAATACTCAAAAACAAGGAGGTGTCTTAATTAGGCACCTCCTTTCGTTTTATCATTCAGTAGAACTACGGAGCGAGAGGAAATATATTCTTTTCACCCTTTTCCTCTCTCAATTATCTATAAGTACTTAGATAATTTTAGAACATATGATAAAACTTGAATTTGAGAACACATCGATTTTTATTCCCGAAGGTTGGCACGATATCAAGCTGTCCGACTATGAAAAATGGAGTGGGCAGAAGCCCGAAACCAAACAAGACTACGTACGCTTTGTAGCCGATGTATGTAATGTAGCAGCCGATGTGCTGCTCGATGCCCCGGCAAAGGTATTTGACATTATTACGGATGCTATCCGCTTTGTTTTCGACTCGGAGCCTGAACCGTCTAACAGGGTGAATGTGCGTGGTAAGGACTATTTTGTATCCTTTTCGGATAAGCTTACTTTGGGCGAATGGGTGGATATAGAAGGCGTTATAGGCAGCGAAAGCACTAGCAAACTATCCGAAATGCTGGCTATACTGTGTCGTCCGGCAGGTGAAAAGTACAACCCCGATTTGGCAGAGGAACGACAGGCTATGTTTCGCGACCTGACCTGCGACAAGGTATTGCCGCTGATAGGTTTTTTTTTACTCAAAAAGAGAAGGTCAGACGAGATTTTGAACCACTATTCAACGGTGGTGGATCAGGCAAACCAGTTTCTAAAGGATACCGAGACTTTTGTAATAAATGGGGGTGGTATAAAACTATTGCCGATCTGGCAGAGGATAAGATATATCTATTTGGTACGATCACTGAAAAAACAGTTGTCGAAATTTTCGGATTCCTCCTTTATCGCATAGACAAATCGCGAGCCGAAGAGGATCAGCATAAGTTCGAAAAACAGATACGGAGATAAAAATACAAGAGCGGTTTACTATCTGAGGTAAGCCACTCTTTTTTGTATCTAAGCTTCCACTCGTCATTGCGAGAGAAACGAAGCAATCTATTAGCATCTTTGTCTGGATTGCTTTGCTACACTACGTTGTGCTCGCAATGACGTGGGTGGTATTATTAGTTGCTTATTCTTCCCAAAACAGCTTATCGTTAGTTGTTTTATAATCGTTTCTTTCGGGATTGGGCGTGTAACCCACAGGATAGAGGTTGAGGTAGCCGCCCGTTGTACCGGCAGTTTCTACATTATATCCGTTATGCAAAGGCGATGTTAGCCAGTAAAGGTTTTTGGCCATATACGAATCCAGATAATATTCTTTTGTTTGCTTATTTTGATTGTTCCAGTTGGCATCTTCGTTCAGTACCACCGGTTTGTCGGTGCGCAGGCGTTCCCTTACTTCGGCTATACTGAGCAGGTTACCCTTTTCGTCACTCACATAAGCATTAAATGTAGGATCCATCCATAGCCATTTGTTCAGCGTTTTGGAATATACGGAGTTGATAACATGACAATCGGAGATATACTCTTCGGGCATGCATGTGATAAACCGCGACTTGAAGCCCATTGCCAGATAACATTCGTTGAGCATGGTAGCCATCATGCGGCAGTTGACACCCCTATTTTCGGCATCGCATACCTTCACGATGTTGATCGCATTTCTAGGAGACGGATTAGAGGAACTTCCATCATGTCGTACGCGATTGTGTACCCATGTCATCAGGTTTTTTATCTGCGATATTTCGTCACCCTTTCCGGCAACGCTGTCGAGGTTGAAATATTGGCGGATATGTACCAAATCCGAGTCGGATGCGTCGAGATATGTGAACTCTATTTTTTCTTTAGGCAGGTCGTTATTGTAGTCAGACGCATTTTTTAACACTTGAAGAAAATCTCCGGCTTTTTTCAGTTTCAGCATTGCCTCTTTGAATCGCTTTTCGTTGCGGATATTATCCAAATCAGAATCTTGTAATACATGAGCATAGTCGTTCCATTTAAACTCTATTGCTTTTTCGAAGCTGTCCAAGGCCCTTTCCTTATCGTTCAAAAGGCTGTGACTGCAAGCACTGTTGTAATAAACCAGTCCCAGAAACGGAAAAACGGCTTCTTTGTCCTTGCTTGGCAGGTTATTGTAAATGCTGATTAACGAATCGTACTTAACAATAGCTTTTTTATAATCCTTGTTCACTCCGGCAGAATTAGCATCATTATATAGCTTTTGCAGATTATTCAGTGTCGCTTTATCGACTGTTTGCGAAAATACCGACAGGCTGAATAATGAAATAATAAGGAGGTTAACTACTTTCTTCATAACGTTACGTTTTTTTATAATCCTATTAATTATATGACGTTTCAACTCAGAAATTGTTACAGCATTTTGTGAATAATTTTATTATTGCATCGCAGTTTGTTTTTTAGGTAATGGAATCTGGCTCACAGAAGAGGTTGTACTCTGATACTAATTCGCATTATTAATATGTACAGATAGTGAGGCGAGGAGAAGTTGAAAAGAAAACCCCCGAATATTTTCCGGGGGTATTCATATTTATCTCTTTTGTCAGTTTCTTGTTTTTACTACTTTCTCGCTTTTGGTCTCGCCGTTTTGGTCGGTGGTGACTACAACGTAGATGCCTTCTTTGAGTGTAGTATTCTGGATATTAAAGTCAATCACATTCTTCTCGCTATACACCAGCGTTCCTGTGTTGAAGGTGTACACCTTGATGGTGACAGGGGCGATGGCCGTAGCTGATTGTAACTCAAATTTAGGATCACCTGCACGTCCCACTTCGCCTGGATCCGGAAAGCCTCCTGCAACCACATAACCATTTTCTATTCGCTGAGGCGAAGTGCCGCATCTATTCTGTGCCGTTAGGTAAACAGAGAAACTAGTGGTTTTATTCGGTGACAAGTTGTCTGTTCTTAAAATTCTCTGTGAATAAACTCCATCAATTCCCGGCAGCAATGTAGCTCCACCTACTACACGCCAGTTAAAACTATCTGTATATTTATATTCCGAGACCAGAAGATAATCTGTATTAGGCTTGTAGTCACCAATCGCCAAACCTTCAATTAGAGGTTTGGCCGGTGGTCCTACCCAGACTTGACCTTCATAGATATAATCTATTCCTTTGTAAGAAATCGTAGCCTTAATTGTATTAAGTCCACTCGTTGCTCCAACTTGATATATAGCTGCTGCTGTCCCTTGGCCCGACACAGGTGTCAAGGTTGGTGTTGATTGCCATAAAACGGAAAAAGTACCAGATAAATTTTCAATATTCTTTATTGAAAATTGTGTTGTTGTCTGGTTGTTACAAATATAACCATCAGAATTAATAATAGATAAATAGATCGGCCTTATAGCCATATTTATCAATTTAATATTACCACCAAGCTTGACTACGATATCTGTACTTCGCCTTTCCATAGTTCCTTTAGCTCTAAGTGTGATACTACGATTATCAGCTGTATTTACAACTTTCTCGAAACAAGTCGTATCATATATCCACTCAGGAGTTAAAACAAGATTAGGATTAGAGTTAGAAATATGACAACTAAACATCTGAGTTTCTCCAGGAGACATTTCTGTAACACCATAATTGTCTAGATCCCAAGTATAACCACCTGTACTTCCACCACCTGTACTTCCATCACCTTTAATACTTACAGAAGTGGTACCTGCATAGCCTGCACTAGATCCATTCTGGTATGAATAGCTTAATGTACCTGACCCTCCAGCTTTCGTCCAAATAACATCAACACTGGTATTGTCTACATCTTGCGTCAGTGTTGTACTGCCATTTAAAAATTTGCCGTTTGTAACTTTCCATGTTGCATTTGTACCCGATACACCTATAAACTGATTTATTCTGTATGTATAGGTCTGGTTAGCATTTGGATTCGTTTCACCTATTATTATTACACTCGTTTGAGTAAAACCAAAAACAGATAATAAAAGCATTCCAAAAAATAGTAAAATCTTCTTCATAAGCATATAATTTAAATTCAACATAAGTTTATTTATGTGGGCATTTTGCAACCTTAAACTATCTGCTATTGGCTAGCTAATTTAACATAAAAAAGTTAATTAACGAAACAAATATTAGTTTAATATTATTATAAATATAAGGTTACTGTTTTCCCTATAATTTCCACTTCGTTTTAGCCCTCACTTTATTTTTTTTATTCTCTTTATGGAATTTTGTCGAAAAAACACTCTATAACATATCATAGGTTCGGAATAAATCGGTATATTCGTCAGATAGAGAATCAAACGGATATATCGGCCGTTCTTTGTTAACCCGTACAAATCGTGAAAGCATTATGATGAAATTGGTAAAATACATCGTACTTTCAGTTGCTATTCTAGTTATGACGATAGGCATGGTATCGTCGTTGCGTGAAAGTGCGTTCGTTAGGGAAACACGCATATTCGATGCGGAGAAGTTCAAAGAAATGAAATATACCGACCACGAACTGGCACTTTTCTGCGATGTGGCCTTTATGTCGGAAGATACGCGAATCCGCAAGTGGCGTAAAGATATAAAGGTGGAAATAAAAAATATAGATAAGTTGGACAGAAAAAGCATTGCCGAAGTAGATTCTGTGATTGCACTGCTGGCTCCGCTTATTGCTCCGTTGAAAATAGAACGGGTATATTCGGGCGGCAACCTGCTTGTACATCGGAAAGTGAAAAATATAACTCCTTCACGGACAAAGCATCTTCCTCATTCGGTATGTATCAATGGAATGACTACGATAGGCGCACGAGCATCTTATTCGTGGGCAATAGATTCGGCATCGATATACGACTGTCGTCATGCCGATCCGCAAACCCTGTTGCACGAGTTTCAGCATGCCCTTGGACTGGCACATCCGGTAAGGCTTTACCCCTATTACGTAACTATCGGCAGATCGGTAATCCCTCAATATCTCCGTTCTCAGAAGGAGACTCAAGCCTATCTCCGACAACCTTTCTACCTGTCGGAAGAAGAAAAGTCGGTAATCAAGATGCTTTATTCGCCCGAAGTGCGATCGGGACTTCATATCGAGACTTTTCTCAAGAAAATGGGATTCACCGAAGAAGAGAAATTCTGGCTGATACCCGAAGTAAGCAAACGAAGAGCAGTAGTGATATATCCGTCGCCAAGCCGTCATTGAAGTTTATTACCTTACAGTAATAGATAGGGTTAGATTACAAAATCTTGATTATAACCATCCGGATATATAACTTTGTAGTTTTTAAGTCCGATTCCCTTTTTATCTATTATGCATATTTGAATTGGAGGAGTAAGATCTAAATAGGCTTCATTTCCTGACTTGAATTTTATCCTATTATTCATAAGTTTAAGATCCTTAATATCTTTATTGACTGTATCCACTCCTGATGCTCTTATGGCATAATAATCAAAATTGCTATGCTTCCGCATATGCTGAATTATAAAAGAAACAGTAATCTTTTGACCGGGATTTTTCTTCTCTAATACTTCTTTATAGGCCTTCATTTCTAATACATGTTCTGTATCACCCAATAAATCAAATATTTTGTCTCTATTGTCCTCACATGAAGCTTGGCAAATCATATATGAACCTTGATAACCTTGCCATCCCCACCAATGAGCCAAATCTATAAAAGTATCCCAAAAGTAATAACCTTCGCCCAACCACGGATTTCGATTACACAGGAAAGGACCTGATAATTCTACATCATCAGGATTGTTGCGGTCTTTTACTGTCTGATATATATATTTAATTCTCATGGAAATACTTACAAGATGATTACTCAGCAACAGTATTTTCTCTTAGAGTATCTTGTAGAGAGGATAGGTTTAGAGTGGGCAATAATATGGGTTTTATATTAGCCTGAAGAGTAAGAGTGCTGACAAAGGCTCTTACATATGGGAATAGTATAGCAATACTATTAAGATAAAAGAAGCTAGGGATATTTTCCAATGATGTAACTCCATCAAATTTAAAATCGGCAACACAACGTACTCTTACAATGGGAGATTCTTCTTTTCCTTCTTCCCATGCTTTAAATATGAACTTTAATTCATATAAACTATTTTTCTCTTTATATATTCCCGAAGGCTCAAAACCAACAAGAAAAGCTGTGTCGTTTTTTATATCCTCAAGATTTAATACGGCTTGGTCAAATTTATAACTTTCAAGAGAAAATGCAGCTTTATTCATTTTTTACATTTATTTATAGTAGAAATACTTTTTTATTCAATTTCAAAGATAAAAAAAATCCGGAATAAAATCCGGATTTTCTATATTGTTTATCAAAGTGACCTCTGATATTAGATTGTCTATTCTGAATCTGCCCAACTCACAAGACTGTTCTATGAAACTATTTATTTCTGGCCCTATTTCGTTGTATTTTTCCAATTCTGCCCAGTCTTTGGCAAATTGGTCTTCAGATGTTCTAGCCAAATATGCTAGAAGGCCTTCTACTAATTTACTCATTGTTGTTTTAATTTAGTTTCCCGCAATCGGTTTGCAAAATTAATAATATATTTCCATTTAATGCAAATAATATGATTTTTTATTATTCAAACCTTTCGTTTAATTATCTTTATCAAATATAACAAAAAGATTTAATCATTGTTTGTTCGCTAATGTTTTTTATGCTAAAAAAGCTTTTCTCATGTGTGTTAGTTAATAATTATAGATAATTTCGTAGAAAAAACATGAGCAAAAGAACGCTGAAATATATAATCTCCCTGCTGATACTCCTTCCTGCTATTGCCATAGCAGCGATGTGCTTCTACCCGAAAGATGAAGTCGATGTGCAAACATTCGACGTAAAGGCTTTCAGGCAGATAGGATATACACCGGAGGATTTGGCTCTGTTCGGAGACATAGCCTTCAACCGAAAAGATTCGTGCATTCGCAAATGGAATACCGATATCAGAGTGGAGATTGACGACATAGACCATACCAAACAGTGGGCGATAGAGGAAGTGGATTCGGTGATTATTGTTCTGGCTCCACTGATCGCTCCTCACAAAATATACAGGGTAAACAAGGACGGAAACGTGAAAGTTTACCGCAATGTGCGCAGTGTGACGCTGACCGACATGGACGCCATCCGTCCTGTGGCCTTGCATGGACTGACGAAAAAGAATAAGGTGACCGAATCGTCGTCCGACATTACTTCGGCATCGGTATATGTTCGTCAGGGGGCAGCCACACAGACCCTCTTGCACGAGTTTATGCACGTATTGGGCGTGGAGCATCCCACGGTAGCACATCCTTTTTATGTTACAATCGGCCGCTCGGTAATTTCTAACCATCTCTACCCAAAAGGCGGAGAACCCTATATTCAACAGCGGTTCTACATATCGGAGCAAGAGAAAACGGCTATCCGCATGCTATATCATCCGAGCATCCGTTCGGGGCTGACAAAGGAGGTGTTTTTACAGTTGATATCGGATAGTCGGTAATTGGTTTGACTGAACTATGTTCGTAATGACGAGAACCCTTTCCTGAGAGCGTCCTTGCGAGTATAGCGAAGCAATCCAGAAGAAAGAATTGAAAGAGCAAAAACTTTGCTTGTGAATTTAAACCATTTGTTAAACAGAATAGTCTATATTTGTAGAGATACAAGCTCCAAACTAAAACAAGAACGCTATGAAACTACTGCGCTATATATCCGTCCTGATCCTTTGTATTGGCTTAGCCGCCTGTGGAGACGATAATCCTTATACTCCTACACCCACTCCGCCAAATCCTAATCCGCCTACACCGAAGGAGAATATTGTTTTCACCCTCGATGGCAACCTTATCCGTGCGGGCAAAGGGACGAAAGGCGATGCGGTTTTTAATATCGATGGAGATTATATCCGTGCAGGAAGTAGCAAGTCGGGAGACATTGTTTTTAATCTGGACGATAAGCTGATCCGTGCAGGAAGCAGCAGGACAGGTGATGTGGTCTTTAATATCGACAACAACTATCTGCGGGCGGGAGCTTCCCCCACAGGTGATATTGTCTATAATGTGGATGGGGAGTATGTAAAGAGTGAATACAGCACCTTCTTCAAAATAGAATTTTTGCATGATTCTAATGATAGGCTTGATTATGCTTTTGTGAAGACATACAATAGAGGTGATACCTTCTTCAAAATAGAATTTTTGCATGATTCTAACGATAGGCTTGATTATGCTTTTGTGAAGACATACAATAAAGGTGATACCTTCTTCAAAATAGAATTTTTGCATGATTCTAACGATAGGCTTGATTATGCTTTTGTGAAGACATACAATAGAGGTGATACCCTCTTCAAAATAGAATTTTTACATGATTCTAACGATAGACTGGATTATGCTTTTGTTAAGACATACAATAGAGGTGATACCCTCTTCAAAATAGAATTTTTACATGATTCTAACGATAGACTGGATTATGCTTTTGTTAAGACATACTAGTAATAGCTAGGTTAGTTAGCTATTACTGTTTTATATCTTTACACCCCTGTCCAACTATCAACACTAACCATACTATCCTGCACACGGTGTATATCGGATACAGCTACACGAGGTTCGATGCGGATAGATTGTATGGCTTGAATAAGCGTTTCATTGTCAATATTATTTGCGGGTTCAACAACCGGAAGCTGTCCGCCATTTTCGAACATACGACGGAATGAAGCCCCTCCAACCTCTCCGCGGGGGAGGCTATTGAAATAAGCAGTAGATTGCTTCGGAACAAGCCCTCGCAATGACAGTATAAGGTGTTTTCGTCATTGCGAGTATAACGAAGCAATCCATAAAAAAGGGGCATGAAAGTAAAAACTTTGCTTGTGAATTTAAACCATTTGTTAAAAAGGATAGTCTATATTTGTAGAGATACAAGCTCCGAACTAAAACAAGAACGCTATGAAACTACTGCGCTATATATCCGTCCTCATTCTTTGCATTGGCTTATCTGCCTGTGGAGACGATAATCCTTATACTCCTACACCCACTCCGCCAAACCCTAATCCGCCTACACCGAAGGAGAATATTGTTTTCACCCTCGATGGCAACCTTATCCGTGCGGGCAAGGGGACGACAGGCGATGCGGTTTTTAATATCGATGGGGACTATATTCGTGCGGGAAGTAGTAAGTCGGGAGACATTGTTTTTAATCTGGACGATAAGCTGATCCGTGCAGGAAGCGACAAGACTGGTGATGTGGTATTCAATATCGACAACAACTACCTGCGGGCGGGCGCTTCCGCCACAGGTGATATTGTCTATAATATAGATGGAGAGTATGTAAGAGGGGGAAAGGATGATAAAACTTTCTCTTTATACACCATCAATTTTACTTATGATATTGGGGGTGATAAATTAGATTATGCTACAGTTTGGGCTAATACATCATACTTGCGCACCATCAATTTTACTTATGATATTGGGGGTGGTAAATTGGATTATGCTACAGTTTGGGCTAATAAATCATACTTGTGTACCACCAATTTCACTTATGAAATAGGAGGTGATAAATTAGAGCGTGCTACTGTCTGGGCTAATAAATCATACTTGTACACCATCAATTTTACTTATGAAATAGGAGGTGATAAATTAGATTATGCTACTGTCTGGGCTAATAAATCATACTTGTATACCATTAATTTTACTTATGGAACGGGAGGTGATAAGCTCGACTATGCTACTATAAATATTAATTGATCCCTTTTTTATAAGTTTACACCCCTGTCCAACTATCAACACTAACCATACTATCCTGTACTCGGTGTATATCTGATACAGCTACACGAGGTTCGATGCGAATAGATCGGATTGCTTGCACAAGGGTTTCGTTGTCGATGTTGGTAGTCGGTTCTGTAACGGGCAACTGTCCGCCATCTTGGAACATACGACGGAATGAAGCCCCTCCAACCTCCCCGCGGGGGAGGCTATTGAAATAAGCAGTAGATTGCTTCGGAACAAGCCCTCGCAATGACAGTATAAGGTGTTTTCGTCATTGCGAGTATAACGAAGCAATCCATAAAAAAGGGGCATGAAAGTAAAAACTTTGCTTGTGAATTTAAACCATTTGTTAAAAAGGATAGTCTATATTTGTAGAGATACAAGCTCCGAACTAAAACAAGAACGCTATGAAACTACTGCGCTATATATCCGTCCT
>POVV01000999.1_pt1 | contig 12601 bp, 9 predicted proteins | sample 1560271 | NCBI WGS metagenome assembly POVV01 (sample SAMN08337232, study PRJNA429181) | Bioreactor metagenome, whole genome shotgun sequencing project. | biome: cows' rumen and soil; feature: anaerobic; isolation source: anaerobic chemostat enrichment culture, galacturonate as sole carbon source...... | reverse complement strand
TATCGGACCTGTCTTAATGTTCTTACTGGCCATTCTCTTTTTGCACGATTATCCTGAATACATGGTTGGGGTTATTCTGATAGGTCTTGCACGATGTATAGCGATGGTGCTTGTATGGAACGACCTGGCAGAAGGGAATACCGAATATGGTGCAGGATTAGTTGCATTAAACAGTATATTTCAGGTATTCTTTTATAGCTTTTATGCTTGGTTATTTGTAACAAAGCTACCACACTTATTTGGCTTCGAAGGTGTAATTGTTGATATATCCATAGAAACAATTGCCGAAACAGTAGCTATCTACTTGGGCATTCCATTCCTAATGGGCATTCTAAGCCGTCTGATATTAGTAAAAACTAAAGGGGAACAATGGTATAAAGAAAAGTTTATCTCGGCAATCTCACCCATTACTTTGATCGCCTTACTATTTACCATTGTATTAATGTTTAGTCTCAAAGGGGAACTGATCGTACAAATACCATTGGATATGATACGTATAGCCATACCGTTATTGATCTATTTCGTAGTCATGTTCTTCCTCAGCTTCTTTGCAGGAAAATTAATGGGAGCATCTTACGATAAAAATGTTTCGATAGCATTTACTGCTACGGGCAATAATTTTGAATTGGCTATTGCAGTTGCGATTGGAGTCTTCGGCTTACATAGCGGGCAAGCCTTTGCTGGAGTAGTGGGACCATTGGTTGAAGTACCTGTACTCATACTTTTAGTGAACATGGCTTTTTGGTTAAAGAAGAAATACTATAAATAAAATAACTACAATACTTTCATTATGAACACGAACGAAGAAAAGAAAGCTTTGGTAAAAGAAAGGTATAGCGAACTAGCATTGAATAGTAATGCTCTAAAATCTGGTTGCTGTTGTGGAACGAACCCTGCAACTCCTTCAAAAAAGGTCTTTACAATCATGAGCGAAGACTACAGCGGGCTTAAAGGATATGAAGCCGATGCTGATTTGGGTGTAGGCTGTGGATTACCTACTGAGTATGCAGGTATTAAAGAGGGTAATACCGTTTTGGATTTAGGCTCGGGTGCGGGCAACGACTGTTTTATAGCCCGAGCAGAAGTCGGAGAAACAGGGAGAGTAATCGGCATTGACTTTTCTCCACAAATGATAGAGAAAGCGCGAAAGAATGCAACGAAAAGAGGATATACCAATGTTGAATTTATTGAGGGAGATATAGAACATATGCCTTTGCCCGATAATTCCATAGATGTGGTAGTCAGTAATTGTGTTTTGAATTTGTTACCTGAAAAGGATAAGATATTTAAAGAAATATATCGGGTATTGAAACATGGAGGCCATTTCTGTATTTCCGATGTGATGCTGAATGGGTTATTTCCAAAAGAGTTTACGGATAATGCTTCTATGTATGCAGGCTGTATAGCCAGTGCCATACAAAAAGACGATTATTTAGGTGAGATTGAAAAAGCTAATTTTACTAATATTAAAATTGAACGGACAAAAACGGTAATCATTCCTGATGATGTCTTACAGGAGCATTTGGATGAATCAACAATTGAAAAATATAAAAATGGGAATGTCGGTATTTATTCCATTACTGTGACAGGAGTAAAGTAATAGAATTTATGAATAGCTTAAGCCATCATAAAGTGGCCTAAGCTATCAAATTTGTATTTCTCTATAACTTTATTTATTATTCAAACAAAAATGGTTTCGTATCGATAAGTTTATGACGGTCTTCTTCAAAGAAGAATTTGTCTTCACCGAATGCCGGTTTAAGCTGATTAAACCAAGTTGCTTTAGAATCATATTCAGCAAAAAACGGAATATGTACCCATTTAGGATTACGTCCCTGAATAAAACGAAGAACAAACAGCTTTTCTCCTTTAATTTCCTGTACACCTAGTACCTGTATCTTCCCGGCATGATCACTCATACTCGGGCCTCTTACCGTCCGGCATAGACCACTCACTTGCTGATATGCTCGGCGAAAGATATTCCAACATTTTTCGAGTGGAAGTTCAAAGTATTGCTTTGACCCTGTATCTCGTGCTATAAACATATAATAAGGAATACAGCCCAAATCAACTTGATTACGCCACATCTGCGCCCATATTTCAGGCTTATCATTGATATGCTTTAGTAGAGGTGATTGCGTCCGTATCTGTGCTCCGGTATTCTTTATTCGTAAAATCGCATGTTTAACAGCATCGGTAGAAAGCTCTCTTGGATGGTTAAAATGTGCCTGAATAGATAAGTTCTTCCCAGATTTGTTAATTTCTTCAAATAAACGGATAACATCATCACTATCAGAATCGGTAAGGTATCGATATGGCCAGTAGGCTAATGACTTTGTACCAATACGGATAGAACGGATATGATCAAAATCGGATGTCAATAATGGTTTGATGTAACTACCGAGAATAGCAGCATTCATTACCATTGGATCTCCACCCGTAAACAAAACATCTGTAACCTCTTTATGAACTCGCAAATACTTAAGTAACAGATCAACTTCTTTCATTGCAAATTTCAATTCGCTCATACCTGAGAATTGAGGCCACCTAAAACAAAATGTACAATAAGCATGGCAGGTTTGTCCCTGGCTGGGAAAGAACAATACAGTTTCGGGGTATTTGTGTTGAATACCTTTGAGCTTTACTTCTCCTAAAGATGGTACATTGTGCTCCTGCCCCGCAGGATTTGGGTTCAAAGAAAGGCGGATTTTGTGTATTTTATCTTCAATAATAGATTTTTCGACATTGTCATCTAGTAGCTGTTCAACTATAGCATAATGCTTTTTATCAAGCATTCCTTTTCTTGGAAAATTTAATGTAAATATCGGATCAGTGTCGATATTATCCCAATCTATCAATTCATCTATTACATAATTATTTGTTTTGAATGGTAGCACTCTTCCTACAACTTCAATATCCTTCACAAACTCCTTTGGAATATTGGCTATTTGAGGTATAGATTGATAATTGTGTAATGTGAACGTTTTTAGTTGATTTCGGGATTTATTCATATTATAGTTAAGTTTTTTAAGCTACACTTATTGATAATCTAAGCCTAGGCCATTTAATATATATTGCAGAGACATAAATGTCGCTAGCTGAATAATAACAATCAGTTAAGAGGCAAAGAGACAAGCTTAAATAATAATTAAGCTAAACTAGACAAGACTCAAAAATTTGTCTTATCTGTTTGTAAAATATGCCACAACGATATTTGTATAATCATATCCGGAGCAAACACAGGTACAGCTAAAAGGATGCTATTGCGTTTGTATAAATGATTCCGGTTCGTAAATATATAAAAAATAATCGGGATACTGATCTTAAAAAAGCAGAAAATGGGTAAAAGGCTAACTCCATATATGAATAGAAACAATTGATTTTCTAAATAAAAAACACCTCCCCTAAACAAATTCAAAAAATATTTTCCATTCTAAGGTAGGGTTTCCCTCAACATACGTGTCATAGTTGTATAAAGCATTAGAAGATGGAGATTCCTTACGAAATATTGATCAAATATTGCAAAAATGAATGCAATATCCAAGAAAAGCGATTTATTGAAGACTGGCTTGCTGCTGATGACAACAATCTAAATACCTTTCTTGACTTACAGAAAGAATGGATTTACATAAATCATCCATCATATGTTATTCCTGATAAAGAAGCTGTATGGAAGCAAGTCTGTAATAAAACAGATTACAAACAAAATCTCGAAAAAGGCACAGGCATAAGAAAGAAACATTCTATTCCGTATACTATGTGGGCACTTACTGCTGTATTAATACTGTCTTTGCTCACTATATCGGGGTATTTGATTAATAATGCTTACAGGCCCAAGTCTTTTACTCATATAAGTACTCAATGGGGCGAGAAGTCTCAAGCAATACTTGCTGATGGAACAAAAGTATGGCTTAATTCTAAGTCAGAGCTATCATTTGCTAGCGACTACAATGATGAAAACAGATCAATAGAAGCGCATGGAGAACTTTTTTTCGATGTTGCTCATGATCAGGATAAACCCTTTATTGTAGACATCGGTAAGGTAAAAATCCGCGTACTCGGCACAAGCTTTAATGTTTCCAATTACGATGGTGATGATTTTTTTGAAATATCCCTCATCGAAGGTGAAGTAGAAGTATTAGATGCAAAAAAGAACAAGCATATGTTTAATCTGTCACCATCTCAACGAGCACACATAAATAAACACAATCTGAAATACGAAATAATAAACGAAGATACAGAGGAAGCAAAACTTTGGACTGCAAATAAATTGCTCATTCATAATGCGACACTATATACTGCAATAAAGAAACTAGAACGATGGTATGGAGTCAATATCTCTTACTCTCAATTAGATGAAAGTAAAAGATACACATTCCTTTTGAATACCGAATCGCTGCGAGAGTTTCTCGACCTATTTAACAAGATAACACCAATAGAATATGAAATATATGACAACTCAGTGAAAATAAAAGGGAAATAGTTACTAACATTTTATTTAATACCATGAAAACAATAATCAGAAAATTGCTATTTACACTCATTTTGTGTCTAATGGCGCACTCAGCAATTCTAGCTCAAAAACCAATTAATATCAGTGTAAAAAATATCTCCATCAAAGAGCTATTTAGCGACATCCAGAAAAAATACGGCTATTCGTTTATATACAGCAACAGTGATTTGGACGACAAGCAAAAAGTAATCCTGAATGTCCAAAATGCGTCTATACAAGAAGTATTGACAGAAGTCTTTAAGAACAAAAGCGTTGGCTACGAAATAAAAGGCAACCAAATAGTTTTAAAACCCATTACGGTTCACCAACAAACCGTTCAAAAGAAAATATCAGGAGTCGTATTAGATTCAAATAATGAACCTATTATTGGAGCCACTATAAAAGAAGTGGGAACAGCAAATGGTACAATTACTGATATCAACGGAAAGTTTGAACTATCAGTAAACGAAGGCTCAAAAATTAATATTACATCTATCGGCTTTCAAACAAATACCGTAACGGTGGGTTCAAAATCGGCATTCGACATTATTCTGATAGAAGATGAAAGAGTACTTTCAGAAGTCGTAGTTACTGCATTGGGTATCAAACGTGAAGAAAAGGCTCTTGGCTACGCTGTACAAGGAGTACAGGGACAAGCCTTGCAGACAGTACGCCCATTAGATGTTGGAACATCACTGACTGGTAGAGTGGCAGGATTGAATGTACTAAACAGTACCGAATTTGGAGCTGCACCCGAAATAACTCTTCGTGGCGAAAACCCGTTAATCGTTATAGACGGTGTTCCTTATACAAATATGACATTGCGCGATTTGCCGGCTGACGACATAGAGTCTATGAACGTATTAAAAGGCTCTACCGCTTCTGCCCTTTATGGATCTAAAGGTGATGGAGGAGCCATCATGATTACAACAAAGAAAGGTTCGGAAAGACAAGGCTTATCCGTATCTATAAATAATGGAACTATGTTTACAGCGGGTTATCTTGCCATACCCGAGATGCAATCAACTTACGGACGTGTTGTGAATACAGCAACGAATACCTATGCACGTACAGGCGATGGTTCGTGGGGCGTACCGATGGAGGGGCAAGAAGTAGTACAATGGGACCCTATTTCAAAAACAATGACGCCAATGCCATACACTGCTAGAGGAAAAGACAACTTTAAAAACTTCCTGGTACAGGGCTATATACTAAACAACAATATAAATGTTGTACAACAAACTAAAAATAGTAGTTTACGAGCATCTGCGACATGGGTACAAAATAAAGGTCAATATCCCAACTCTTTATTCAATAAATATACCTATAGTCTTGGTGGAGAAATGAAAGTTGATAAGTTTACATTGTCCTCGAGCTTAGGATTCAACAAACAAACCTCTCCCAATCTAGGATTCAATGGATATGCCGGATATGATCCTATGTACAGTCTATTGGTATGGTCGGCTCCAGACTACGATATCAGAGACTATAAAGACTATTGGCTAATAAAAAACGAGAAGCAAAATAGTAGTTATGAAAGTGCAAATAACAATCCATACTTCGACAGATACGAGAGATTGCATACATTAAACAGAGATATTTTTAACGGGACGCTTTCTCTCAGCTATGATGTTACTCCTTGGTTGAAAGCTACATTAAGAACAGGATTCGACAGTTATAGTGACCGTCAGGATGTACGCATATCCAAAGGTTCGTTCACAGGAGGAGGTACATCAACCGTAATAAAAAATGGGACAGAGATATGGGGCGAATCAGCAAAAGGTTCATTCAATATGGGCGTAGGCAGAGGTTACAGCATCAACAACGACCTAATCTTTGCTGCAGACAAGGCATATAAAGATTTCAGATTCGACGGATTTGTAGGAGGTTCTATTTTCTACAACCAAGATGAAGGAATGGAAGCCCGCACACAAAGTGGACTCTCAACACCGGGATTCTACTCATTGAAGGCATCTATTAATTCGGTACTTACCAATTCAAGATTGTATAAGAAGCAAGTAAACAGTGTATTCGGACGTGTGGGTGCATCGTGGCGAAGCATGGCATATATAGAAGCAACTATGCGTAACGACTGGAGTTCTACCCTTTCAAAATCAGAACGTTCTTATTTCTATCCATCGGTAGCAGGTAGCTTTATTGCTTCTGAGCTTCTACCGGAGATGAATTGGCTATCATTCTGGAAGCTTCGCGGATCATGGACAACTTCCAAAAAGCCCGCTAACATATATGATATTAATTCAGACTATGCGATTACACAAAATGCTTGGGGAAATCTAAGTTCGGCTACATATCCTACATCTATCAGAAGTACAAGCGTAAGAGCAGAGTCTACATCAACATTCGAAGTAGGTACAGCCCTCAATTTTTTCAAAGGTAGAGCTTCGCTTGATGTCGCATATTATAATAAACGCATGTACGACTTTATAGTACAAGCGCCTATAAGCCCAGCCTCTGGTTATAAAAGCAACTATATCAATTCGGGAGAAGAAATCACACGTAGAGGTTTTGAAATTACAGCTACTGTAACACCAATCAAAACAAAAGACTGGGAATGGGATGTAACGCTAAATTGGTCGAAATATGCCCGCTATTATACAAAACTGGATGAAACATTTTCGCAAGATAAACCTTGGGTAAAAGTTGGAGAGAGAGTAGATCATTATATAATCAGAGAGTATCAAAAAGATGCACAAGGTAATATAATACATAGCAATGGTCTACCGCTTTATTCTGCATACGATTCTAAGTTTGGGAATTACGATCCTGATTGGATTTGGGGTATGAATACAAGTGTAAGGTATAAAAATTGGCACTTCAGAATGACGATGGACGGACGTGTAGGTGGTATTGCTCAAACAACTACCGAAATGTATATGTGGCGTGCCGGATCACATCCTAACTCAGTAGTTCCTGAACGTTATCTGGATGCAACCCAGCCAGGAACGAAAAACTATACAGGGCAAGGTGTAAAAGTAATATCGGGGAAAGCAACGTACGATACATACGGAAACATTACAAGCGATACTCGCGAATATGCTGCTAATGATGTAGCCGTTACTTACAAAACATATATCGAAAATCTACATAAAGGAACAGCATGGGGAGGTTCTCCTTCTTCGTTGGATGCTTACAGCACCACATTTTTCAAAATCCGAGAAATTGCTCTGACCTACAATCTTCCAAAAACACTATCGGCTAAACTAAGAGCGAGAGATATTGCAGTATCGGCTGTAGGGCAAAATATGCTATTATGGGCTAAAGATTTTAAATATTCAGACCCCGACGGAGGTATAGATAATTTTAGCGACCCGTCTCAGCGTTATATTGGATTTAATGTGAAAATAGATTTTTAAAACTTTAAACTGAAACGAAATGAAAACCATAAATAAATTCACGATTATAGCAAGCATCCTTCTTTTATCAATATTTATAGGATGTAGCAATTTCGACGATTTGAATACTAACCCCGACTCTACATCTCAGGTTAGTGCATCTTTGCTATGCACAAATGTAGTGTTACGTGTAGCCCGATTTGATGGACGAGACGCAAAGGTAATGATCTCCGATAACGCATTATCCAAATATGTAGGCTATGCTAACGAAGGACAAATGAGTACGCAATACAACACAATAGGAAGTAGCAGCTTCGAAATACTGACAGTACTTCCTAACATAGATAAAATGCTAGGATATGCGCAAGGCAGTCCGATGGAAAACTCATACAAAGGTGTAGCAAAGTTTGTTCGCGCAGCTGCATTTTTCAAACTAACAATGGAATTAGGGGATATACCGTATAGTGAATCGAATAAAGGTGCATCTGGTGTTTACAAGCCAAGCTATGACACACAAGAAGATGTATTCAAAGGTATTTTAAACGAGTTGAAAGAGGCAGATCAGTTCTTTGCGGACGGAACAAACTTCGATGGAGACCCAACTCCGTATAATGGTGATCCTGCTAAATGGCGCAGAGCATCAAATGCACTCGCACTAAAAGTCTTGATAACATTGAGCAAAAAAGAGAATGTGGCATCTTTGGAAGTAAAGAAACGTTTTGCTGAAATCGTTAATAGTGGCAACCTACTGGAAGCCTCAACTGGATTTTTCGGGCTTAATTATTCAAGTCTAAACAGACACCCACTATCAAGTACCAATGATTTGTTTACCAGTAAAACAATTATAAGTTCTTTGCTTGTCGACAATTTGAAATCTTTAGGAGACAGAAGATTATTCTACTTTGCAGAACCTGCAGGAGCAGTTATCGCTGCAGGTAAAACAGAATCGGACGAAGAAGCCTATATCGGTGTTGATGTTTCAATGGATTATTCTGCAATGAATGCAGGTCATAGCGCCAATAAATATTCGCTATTAAACAAGCGTTACTTAAAAGAAGATGCTTGTGAACCACGCATGGTATTAACTTATGCCGAGCAACAACTAATCATTGCAGAAGCAAGAGTTAGAGGCTGGATAACAACTGGTGATGCAAAATCTTATTACGAAAGCGGTGTAAAATCTGCTCTTGCCTCTATTATGGCGACTAAGGCTGAATATGCGCACGGTAAAGCTATTACTCAGAGTTATATTGACAATTACTTCACTGGTGACGCAGAATTCAAAGGCTCTACCAACGAGCAATTGAAACAGATATGGATGCAACGCTACATTCTTAACTTTATGCAGGAAGCTCAAAGTAGTTTCTTTGAATACAGACGCAACAACTATCCTGACTTCCCGATTAACCCTGAAACAAGTTTGAATGAGAATAATAAAAACGGATTACCTATGCGTTGGTTGTATCCAAGTTCAGAAACAAATTACAACCGTGATAATTTAAAAATAGCATTGGATAAACAGTACGAAGGCTATGACGAAATCAATAAATTGATGTGGTTGCTTAAATAACATGCAATTGTTATAAACTTTATCAATTATCCAGCTTGTTTTTGTATCTTCATCTATAATTATTATGTACTCTATGGTTTTCTTATAGTTATCAAACGAGGCTAAAGAAGATTGTGATAAAGGAAACCATAGAGATACATATATTCGCTAAAAAAAAAGGATTTAGTACGACGAGTAAAAAATCTTATAGTGGAGAAAGGAAGTATAACTAAAAAATTAAAGAAATGAATCATTATATCCAAAAAGGAATAATCTTAATCGCCTTAATTTTATTTATTTTACCTAAATCGTTATCCTCTCAAAGCGGTGACTGGAAATTAGTTTGGTCTGATGAGTTCGAATATACAGGTCTACCTGACTCTACAAAATGGAGTTTCGATACACATGGGAACTCATATGGCTGGGGAAACAACGAGTTACAATGGTATACCGACAGAAATATAAACAATGCTCGTGTATGTAACGGTGTATTAAGAATCACTGCCCTGAAAGAAGAGTCTAATGGTAAACAATATACTTCTGCAAGACTAAGGACAAAAGGGAAAGGAGATTGGCTATACGGAAAGGTAGAAGTAAGTGCAAAGCTACCGACAGGTAGAGGAACATGGCCTGCAATATGGATGTTGCCTACAGAGAGTAAATACGGTGGTTGGCCCAGATGTGGTGAAATAGACATTATGGAACATGTAGGGTTTTCACCAGACAGTGTGTTTTCTACAGTTCATACCGAAACATATAACCATACGAAAGGTACACAGGTAGGAAAATCAATTCACGCTCCACTAGTTACCGATAGGTTTCATGTTTATACTATGGAATGGAACGAGCATCAGATCAGATCGTATATCGATGGGATTCATTATTTTACATTCAACAAACAAGCGGGAATAGACGCCTGGCCTTTCGATCAACCATTTCACTTATTGCTTAACCTTGCCATAGGCGGAGGATTAGGTGGTATAAAAGGTGTAGACGATACGTTGTTTCCGCATTACTTCGATATTGACTATGTACGTATTTATCAGAAAGAATAGTGACTCCTTCTACAAATAAGAATATAAGATATGCGTAGTTATATAGAGTCTGAGTTTGAGGAAATCTTCAAAACATATTATGAACCAGTATGTTATTTCCTAAATCTTTATACTAAAGATGAGCATGTTATCAAAGATATTGCCCAAGATGTATTTTGTAGCTTATGGGTAAATAGAGAATTGCTCCAAATAGATGATATAAAGGCATATCTTTATACCGCTGCCCGTAACCGTATATTAAACTACTTTAGAGATATAAAACTTCACGAAGAGTTACTCGCCAAATGGATATCTGAAGAAAAAGAACTGGATGAAGCATACGATTGCGTAGACAGGACTGAATTTGAAAAAAGTATAGAAACAGCCATTGAAAGTCTAAGTCCGAAATGCAAGACTGTATTTAAACTCAGTCGCTACAGCCGTATGAGCTACATTCAAATTGCAGAGCAAGAAGGTATATCTCAAAAGATGGTGGAAAAGCATATTTCGGTAGCCCTGAAGAAGATAAAAGCGCACATCCTCAAATCAATGTTCCTCTGGATTATCTTTATCTCTTATGTGGAAAAAAACACTTAATAGGTATTAGACTGTGTATAAATATTAAAGTCTATTTTATTTCTAAAGTAATAAAAACCCCTTTGTGGTCAGTCGGCCAAACATCTTTAAATGGTTTAATAACCCGATCTTTTGTTTTATCCTCATTTCTCTTTCCCCTTACTATATACCCTTTTGGTCCAAATAACGCTGCTCCTTTTACCGTCAACCGCTTATCCGGATAATAGTATACAAAATCAATACGTTCCCGCTCATCTGCATCTGGAGTCCAAGTAATAGCATTCGGGGAAACATCTTTATTGTTAGCGGGAAATGTAAATCCGGGGTATTTTACGACATCGGGATATGTCTCTCGGTATGCATCTTTAAATCCATTCTCATATAATAAAGACGATACACCCCAATTTACCACGCATCCATTATGATCGAATAAATTAGCTGTTTCGGCTTGCCAATCGAGATGAGACGGTTCGTTGAAATCTCCGGCATAAATAACTAACCCTCCTTTGCTCATTTCGGTTTTAGCATCATTTATAAACTCTTGAGCTGACTCTATACGTCCCGAAAGGTTACATACTTTCAATATTGTAGCCACATCAGTAATAGGCGAGTTTAATTTATTCCAGTCTTTACTGCCATCGTTATAACCTCTCGGGTAGTAGCAAGTGTAGTATCTATATTCGGAATGGGCGGGATAAACCGCAACACGTTTACCGTCTACATTCAGCACAGCCTTAAACTGCCATTTGTTGATCCGTTGCTGTTCTACAATCGGATATTTGCTTATAATAGCTCTACCATCTATACGCGCACTGTAATAATTAAGCCCTTGTTTTTTTAACGCGTCTATCAATTGAGGCATAACTGGATTATCTCCCTCCCCTTTATACAATTCACAGAATGTGGCGACATCGGGCTTCAATCCTGCTATCTGATATATTAGTCCCTGAACCGCATTGGGCACTTTGGTACATTCTACCCAAATATTAAGCTGTAGCAGAGTAAGCTCGATTGTTTTCCTTTTTTCTTCTTTACCGGTATCAGGTTTAATTGACTTTGAACAATAAGTATTCGATAAGAAAAAAAAGGGCAATAAAGAGATTAATAGCATTTTACATATTGGAGAGAACTTCTGATTCATAATAGTATTCTTTAATTAGAAATAAGAAGATAGTACCATCATGAATCATTATCAAATAACAATTATTCCGGTACTATCTTTTGCAATAAATATTAAGGCTTTATTTCAATCTTCATTAAAAGGCTGGAGCGAGGTTGATCCAAAGTAATTTCAAACCCTTTGGCAAGTTCACTTCCCTTTTTCACAAGGACAGCTCCTGTATCTTTATTTGTTAATGTATATTCTCTATCCAACTTTAACCCTTGCAACTTTACCTGATAAGTTTGGTCGGGAGAATTAGCTCTACGAAATCCAACGATATAGCCGCTGTCATCCGACGGACGGTATAATTGATATACCATCCATATATTATCGGCTGTAATGTCCACATCACCCGATCCGCTTAATGGATAATAATCTTCATAAAAGTAAGGACGTACTTCGTTAAACTCAGCCTGTTTGTTGCGCATATCAACT
>POVV01000998.1_pt1 | contig 12615 bp, 10 predicted proteins | sample 1560271 | NCBI WGS metagenome assembly POVV01 (sample SAMN08337232, study PRJNA429181) | Bioreactor metagenome, whole genome shotgun sequencing project. | biome: cows' rumen and soil; feature: anaerobic; isolation source: anaerobic chemostat enrichment culture, galacturonate as sole carbon... | reverse complement strand
TGACATATTCTGTTCGGACTTTCTCTGTGAATCCTAGACCCATGGGAGTTCCTGCGTTGATAACAACAGCCCTCTTATTGCTGTCAAGCAATTGAACCAGACTGTTAAAAACAGTATTATCAGTGTTCCTGTCAATATTTCTGGTCCCATCTTTAATGTTGAATGGACCTCCTGCATGCCACGATTCACGATCAGACTCTGCATAGGAAAGACCTTTTCCTTTAATTGTCTGGATATGCAGAACAATAGGATGATCAATGTCTTTTACACGTTCAAACAGCTCCACAAGTGCCTTAATATTATGTCCGTCGTTCAGATAAAGATAATCCAGACCAAAACCCTTGAATATGTTGTTACTGCTCTCTCCATTAGTTTCCCGAAGATTTTTCAATGACTTATACATACCTCCATGATTTTCAGCAATGCTCTGATCATTATCATTAACAATAATAATAAGATTTTCATCATATTCCCCTGCGTAATCAAGTGCCTCTAATGCCTGCCCGCCAGAAAGAGAACCATCACCGATAATGGCAATTATGTTTTCTTTTCCCCCGGTAAGATCACGCCCTTTTGCAAGTCCCGTGGCAAGAGAAACTGATGTGGACGTATGACCAATGGTAAAAAAATCATGTGAACTTTCCAGTGGATTGGTAAAACCGGTTACATCATCATAATGCGCAGGATCAAGAAAGGCTTCTTTTCTTCCTGTCAGCATCTTATGAGGATAGCATTGATGTGATACATCAAATACAAGTTTATCTATAGGTGAGTTAAATACATAATGCATAGCAATCGTCATCTCTACAATACCTAAATTAGGTCCTATATGCCCGCCGTGTTCGCTCAATTTCTTTATCAATGTTGTTCTTAATTCATCCGCTAAAACATCCAGCTCATCTATGGACAGTCCCTTTATGTTTTCCGGTGATTCAATATGTTCTAAATACATTTTATGCTCCTCTAATATTCTGATTTAAATTTAATTTATTATTTACAGTTATCCCAGGTTAATTTTCCAGTTTCCAGCGCCGCCTCATATCTGGAAATCTTATAATTAAGGCGATTGATTGTTGTTTCTATATTTTGACGCTGTTTGACTAAAACCTCCCTTTGTCCCTGTAAAAGCTGAAGACGAGCAGCTATTGTTTTATCCCCTTGCTGATAAAGCTTTAAATACTCTATAATCACTTCAACCGGAAGTCCTGCACTACGCATACATATAGCTAGTTCAACCCACCCCTCATCTTCGGGAGTATAATTGCGAATACCACTTTCCGTTCTATGAACAGGCGGAATCATACCTACACGCTCATAATATCTTAAAGTATCCTGGGAAATATTATATTTTTCACATACTTCCTTTATTGTCATAAGATGCCTCCTTTCCCTGACAGAAAAATTATAAACCCTTGAGTCAACTCCAAGTCAAGGGTTTTAATACCTTTGTTTATAATTTTGTTGTACTATGAAGGTTATTTTTTTTATTATATTTCAAAAATCAACCCCTTGAATCAACCAAATGGTTGATTTACTTTTCTTTATTTTTCGTTATACTAAGCCTGTATTAAAAAAAGGAGGCTATTAAATGACGAACAAACTATTAAACGTTCAAAATCTATCTAAAAGTTTCAAAGATGTCCAGGTACTTAACAATATTAGTTTTTATGTAAAACCTGGAGAAATTTTCTGCATTCTGGGGCCTAACGGAGCAGGAAAAAGTACCACTATTAATCTTCTTTCTGCAGCACTAAAAAATAATACAGGTGAAATTTTATTTCAAGGTGAGAAGATACAAATGAATTTAAAAAAATATAAGCAGTCCATTGGCATTGTTCCCCAGGAACTTACTTTATATGAAGAACTAAGTGCGGAAAGTAATCTTCGCTTTTTTGCAGCACTCTATGACCTTAAAGGGGAAAAATTAAATCAGGCTGTAGACAAAGCCCTTGATTTTGCAGGTCTTAGCGACCGCAGAAAAGACAAGGTAAAAACTTTCTCAGGTGGGATGAAGCGAAGGCTGAATATTGCGTGTGCAATCGCTCATCACCCTCGTATGGTGATTATGGATGAACCAACTGTTGGAATTGATCCTCAAAGTAGAAACCACATTCTAGAGTCTATTATCAAGCTGAAAGAAGAAGGAATGACCGTCATATATACAACTCATTATATGGAAGAAGTTGAAACCATTTCTACCAGAATTATGATCATGGATCATGGAAGTATTATAGCAGAGGGAACAAAAGAAGAACTGAAAGCTGATATTGAAAATGAAAAAAAATATTTGATTGAACTGGAATCTTCACCGCAAATGGAAAAAGATCTTTTGTTTGCAATAGAAGGGGTGAAATCTGTACAAATCACAGAAAATGTTATTGAAATATCTACATTAAAAAATATTGAGAATCTTGACCATATTATTACACTTTTTACAAGCCATAAAGAAAAAATTCTCAATATTACTACTTTGGAAGCTAATTTAGAAAGTGTCTTTTTAAAACTAACCGGACGGAAACTTCGTGATTAAGAAAGGAATATATGCTATGTACGGATTTATCACTATATTTAAAATGGATTTAAAGAATATTTTTAAAAATCCTGTTTTAGTCGGATATAATTCTATCTTTATTTTATTACTGACTTCTATCATGGGTTTTCTAACAAGCGGTGGGTATGCCGATAGTAAAAGTGCTTATCAATACTATACCATTTCTTTTATCATTTATGGAATGCTCAATGGTGCGATGACAGCCTCAAATTGCTTCATGGAACGAGATATTAAAAGAGCTAATCTGCGTATTATTTATTCTCCTGCAGGCTCTTTTTCCATTTACTTTTCTAAAATTGCAGCCTCTTTTATATTTGATTATATCCTGCACACTACGTTTCTGATTCTTTATTCACTTGCTATGGGATTACAACTTGGATCCAATCCGGTATTTTTCCTAATACTTATGATACCGGTCGAATTTACTTCCGCTGCACTGGGCATTTTTTTCTGTTGCCTTCTTCACAGTGAAGAAGCTACCAGTTCCCTTCTCAGTACTTTAATCAGCCTGCTGGCAGTATTGGGAGGTACTTTTTTTTCATTGGAAGGACTTGGTAATACTGCTTCGATAATTTCTCATTTTTCTCCTGTGAAATGGTTAAATAAGGCGTTTTTTCAAATTGCAATTGACAACAATCTGCATTTGTTCTGGTATATATTTGTTGGAAGTATTTTAATATCTGCACTACTAATCACAGGCTGCAAATTTACATTTAAAACGGAGGATTATTTATGAATACATTTTTTCCAATTCTAAAAAATAACTATCAGAGGTTTTTGAATCGCATCATTCCTTATATTGTGATTACACTAATTTCTATGACTTCTATTGTTTTAGGTACTTATATATCCAATAAGACACAACAGTTCGCGCATATTGCAGTCATAGATACTAATGAATATATGAAAAGCATTGCTTCTAACGCCCAGGTGAAAGTTACCCATCTGAACAAGATGCCTGCTTTATCTACTCTTTATGACCAAAAATATGATGCTTTCCTTTATTTAGATTTAAACGGAAACTCCCACATCAAAACTTTAAAAAATGATGAGTTCAAAGAGAATTTATCAAGTCTTCTTAAAAATCCGGATACTTCCTTAAGCGGTAGTTATGCATCTCGAAGTACAGGTGTTGCCATTATTGGTTTTATGCTAATGTTTTTATTGGTTATTTCTTTTAGTAATATGAGTAGTTTTGCTGACGATAAAGAGTTGGGTCAGTTAAGTCGAATATTCTTGGCACCAGTTTCCTTCTTTTGGTATATGATGAGTAATCTCTTTTTTTCCATAAGTATGTTTACGCCTCAATTCCTATTACTAGCTGCTATGAAACTGATTGGTATTTCCATTGGTCTGTCGCTTCTACAATTTTTAATTATTATCCTTGTTATTGGTTTTTTGGGAAGCAGCTTTTCTCTATTATTGTATACATTAATTGAAAAGCCTGATAATGCCAACATGCTTGGAAGTTCTATTACTATATTAACCTCCGTCCTTGCAGGAACTTTTTACTCTTTTTCTAGAAATAATAAAGTTTTGGATGTGATTACAAGAATTCTACCACAAAAACAAATTCTCAATTTTGCAGGAAAAATTGGAAGTATCAGCAAACTAAGTGATGTTTTTCCACTTTTATATGTTTTACTGCTTTCTACAGTACTATTTTCCTTAGCCTGTTTTATTTTGCAAAAAAAATATGTAAAAGGTATCTGATTTTCTGCATACAATTGCAAAAGCACACTTCATGGATTAAAATAAGAGAAAATCAAACTAGAAGAGGATAACGATGGACTTCAATGAAAATACAGTTTTATTATCAACTAAATTAAAAATTCCCACGCCAAGAAAAAATTATATAATACGGAAGAATTTGTTTGTGCAACTAGATACCGCAAAGGATATGAGTGTTATCTTTATCCAAGGTGGAGCGGGAACCGGTAAAACCACCCTGATCAGCTCCTATATCCGAGAAAAAAAATTAAATAATACTACTTGGCTGTCACTGGATTATGGTGTTTCAGGCTTATATTCCTTCTGGCTCTATTTTACCTCTGCCCTATGTCCCTTTTTGGAGGATGGACCGCAATTCCTTCAATTTTTAAAGAATACAGACTTTAGAAATCTTAATCAACTTATTATCATGCTGATTAATAGAATAAAAACAAATCAAAACTACTTTATTATTCTTGATGATGTACACAACCTGTCTGACAGCGAACTGTTAAATTCCCTTGAATTTTTTTTGCAATCTATTCCTGAGAATCTTCATCTTTTTATGCTGTCCCGAGAGGAGCCGCCTATTTATCTTGGTGCTCTAGCAGTATCCGGTCGGCTTCTATTCATAGACAGCAGGCAAATGTACCTCTCACAAGAAGAAGGCATGGATTTTCTGGTTCATACACTAAACATCCATGAAAGCACTGAACAACTTGAGCAGCTGAACAATTATGCTGAAGGATGGATCGGCGGGCTGCAGCTTATTGTTGCAGCTGACCCAAAAAGAAATTGTCCCAAGGAATTGTTAAAGGCTGGGGGATGTATTGCAACAGCCTATCTTAATCGAGAGCTTTTTGAAAAACTTAATGTTACAGAAAAGGATTTTCTAGTAAAAACAAGTATTCTCACTTACTTTGATTATGAAATCTGTACTGCTGTTTTCCCAGATCTTTCACAAAATGATTTTCATATGATGATTGAATCACTGATTGTAAAAAACCTTTTTATTATCATTTTAGATGAAGAAAAGCAGATATACCGTTACCACAATATATTATCAGAATTTTTAAAGCAACTTTATGAACAGCTTCCTGAAGAAGAAAAATATAAACTAAGGAATCAATTAGGGAATCAGTTAGAACAACGTGCAGACTATGAAGAAGCAATTCGCCTATATTCTGATAATAAAGATTTTCACAGCATGATGAGAATTGCCAGAACCTGTGATAACAGGTTTGAGACAGTAACCTATCTGGATTTGATTCCTGTGGATATCTTAGTGGAAAGTGCAGAGCTCACCGCACTTTCTTTTATGTATAATATATGGAAAATGACGGATCTTGAACGTACGAAAAGTCTGTACTTAAACTTCAAAGAACACTATGAAGATTCTGCCCTGTTTCATATGTTGAGTTATGCCGAAATATTTGTATCCAGCAACAAACATATGCTGCCCTTATTAAACCCGGTTACTGTAAACGAAATTGAACTGCTAGATTTAAGCAGGACAGCAAAAGCGATTATCCTGATTGAAAATGCCATTGCACTTGTCGACTGCATGAAATACGAAGATGCTGAAAGCTGTATTCGTCATTCCCTTCAAAATATTGAACCTGATAATGTCTATGTTGAATGTTTTGCCATGAATCAACTCGCTCAAATATATGAAGAAACAGGAAAGTTAAATGCCAGCCTCGAATGTTATTTTAAAACGAAAAATATAATAGAAAGCTCCTCCTCCATGCTTGGTATGGAATCCAATCACTATTTTGGACTTTTAGGAGTCTACATGAGACGAATGGAGTTGGAGAAAAGTAGAGAAACACTTTTTCTGTGTGAAAATTTATTAAACGCAAAACAAACAGGTCTTCAATCTGAACTGGCACTTATTACACTCTACTTTCATCAAGTGGAGATGAATTTTCTGACAGGTGAAAATGAAATTGGAAAAAAAGAAACGCTCCATCTTATTCAACAGTATTCCCATTATAATATTCTTACCTTTTCCAGGCTTCTATATGAGCTTTCCTGCCTTGATTTGATGGATGAGGCGCTGAAAGAAAAAATTCTTAAAGAAATAAAAGCTGAAAGCAGAGTCGCAATTCAGCCTTTTTATAAGATTTTATATGCCCGACTTGTGTATCAGCCCGGCCACCCACTAGAGGCAATGAAAAAAACAGAAGAGGTACTGCTCTTTTCGCGCAAAAACAATAACTTTCTCCGTCTGGTGGAAGCAGGAATTCTAAAGATATATATACTAACAAATGAAAGAAAAGATTATAGTACAGCACGTGAAATCCACAGCATGACACTGGAAGTGATTCATTATGCACATGAAAATAGGATTTTTCTGCCTTTTTATATTGATCGCGTTGTTATGCTGCCTCTGCTTTTGGAACTGGAATCAGAATTTAGACAGAATAATAAGCTGATGCCGCCACAGGAATATGTGTTTCTTCAGGAAGTTATTTCAATTTGCACCGAAAAGTCCCTGTCGCCTGAGAATACTAAAATTCTGACACAGCGAGAGGTGGAAGTGCTAAACGAACTATCGCTGGGCATAACCAACCGTGAAATTGCCGATAAGCTATGTATATCTCAAGCTACAGTGAAGACACATGTAATGAGTATTTATAGCAAGCTTGGTGTTTCATCTCGACTTATGGCAGTAAAACAAGGAAAAACAGATGGTTTAATCTAGTAAACCGGTATACTTACAATTTGTCAACACACCCCAAAATCACGTTTACTTATTCATCTTATTTGTTTTGCATCTATACATTTTTTGATCTGCCACCTCTAACAGATCAGCAGCTTTTATAGCAGAATCAGGATAAAATGACGTAATACCATGGCTGAAAGACAGTATGTAAGGCTTAGGTTCTTCCTCATAGTGTTTTTTTATTTTTACATACATCCGTGAGATAACTTTTTCTGCCACCCTTTCTGTACAGTTTTTGAAAATGATAAAAAATTCATCGCCACCATACCTACATACTATATCGGAACTGCGGACGGTGGAGATGAGCACTTTGGCAATACATTTAATTGCATAATCCCCTTCGCCGTGACCGTAAGTGTCATTTATTATTTTTAACCCATCGATATCAATAAAGGCTATACAATAAATCTGAGATGGTTTCCCCCGAGTCAGAATCCTGTCCAATTCCTCAATACCTTCTGTACGGTTAAGAGCTCCAGTCATCCTGTCCATGGATGCTGACTCTCTTAATTTGTGTTCGTTTAATTTCCATGCACTGATGTCTTCAATCATATGCTGATATAGCATTTGACCATTTGGAAGCAGAAATTTATCGGATGTAATCTGATACCATGTGCCACTGCCTTTCTCATAGACTTCTCGAAATACTGGATAATTACTCTCTTCTTTACTTAACCCAGAGATAATACCCAGCAGATTATTTTCAGTCTGCGCCGAAGGGATAAACTCTATATCTCCTAATACTTCTTTTGCCGGACGATTTGCATATACTACTCGACCTGCACTGTCTACTTCCAAAACAAGTATATGCAGCAGGTTCAGTGCCTGCAAGATTTGGTGATAACGCCAACTATTAACAGATAAGGGCGTTTTAGAACTCAAAGTGTCTAGATCCTGGATTGAAGATTCTGCCACCTGATCTATCATCCCGTTAAATGCAGTAAATAATTCTCCGGTACATTCTATTTTACTGACCACATACCCCGACTGCAGCTTTTGTAGGCTCAATGACAAAATAGACAATTGAGAATGAAGCTGTTTTAAGGGCGCAGCCATATAGTTATGCCGCGGAGGTGTCGGACCATCAAGCCGGCCCTCCGAAACATCAACTGCCAGCTGATTCATTTCATTCAGGTTCCTAATTAATTGATTAAAGTTGTGGGAAAGTTTCTGTAATTCAGGTATGGGTGAATAGACTTCAATCTCACCACACTGTTTGCCAGCTAATAACTCATCTAATTTAGTAAGAATTATTTCAAGTGCTTTTTGACTTTCATCATCCATACTTTATCACCCCTCTTGTGGAAAGAACGCTTATTTTATATGCGCTGAAAATTGACATATTCTGCCCCCTGCCGCCCAACAGTCGATTTCCTTCACTGCAAACTGACACCCTTTATATGTTTCCAGTATCCCGGCAATAAACCCTTCATCGTAATAACAGACTGTTTCTCCAGTTACTGGTAATCCTGAACAATTCAAATCTTCTGCTATTGTTATGGTAAAAGAAAATTTGTTGAAATCTGCTTTCTCAATGCCCAATATTCCTATCTTCATTTCCTTTAATTTATCTACCAGATTCTTCATAAAACTGTTGATATCCAGGCTGATATCCAATACATTATGTGCAAAAGATATACCTGCCAGATGACCTGCTGCTCGATAAAGGCGGCCTGATGTCTCTTGGTCATATTCCCGCGTCAGAATATCTTGAAGCGTATACTGAAATAATCGATAAACAAGTACAGGCATTTCTGATTTTAAGCTTATTTTGCCGTCAGTTTTAATGTGAGAATGTTCCCAGGTATATTGGGATACCTTACGTTCATATTGCATGAGATACCTCCCTATACCACTTATGAATCGGCTTTTGCTTTAAACCGGCAGGTTCTGTCACCTGTAGACCAACAATCAATTTCCTTTACCTCAAATCGATTTCCGCTGTATGCTTCCAAAATTCCTGCAATAAATCCTTCATCATAATCGCAAACTGTTTCTCCTGAAACAGGCAAACCAGAACAATCTAAATCCTCTGACATGGTAAGCGTGAAAGACAGCGTATTCAAATCAGCCTTCTCAATTTGCAAAACGCCGATTTTTAGTTCTTTAAGTTTATTGATCAAATTGGCAATAAAAAAATCAAAATCTCCGGAAAGATCAAGTACATTTTTAGCCAGTTCCTTCCCGGCCAGATGACCTGCTGCCCGATACAGATTTCCAGCTGTTACTTCGTTATACTCACGGGTCAAAATATCCTTAAGCGTGTACTGGAACAAACGATAAACAAGTACCGGCATATCCGGTCCCATGTTTTTTCTGCCTACATTAATATCTCCAAGACCTTCCCAGGTAAACAGTGATGGCATATGTTCGTATTTCATATAATACCCTCCTTTAACTTTTGTTTAAAGTAAAACACAAAACTGTGTTTCTATGGTATTATTATAAAACTGTTTTATGATCAAATGTTAAACGATGTCTTTAATTTATGTTTAGGTGTTACAAATAAATGTAAAAACATGGATTTTTCAAAAATGATGTAATACTAAAACAGCCTTTTGCCATTTAAAATATCAAGTTCAAGTTCTTTGGCCCGGCTTCCTTGTTTGAACGGATTTATTTTTTCTAAGTTTCCGTTACATTTGAAAAATGTTCCTGTACTTTTGAACCAAAAAGTTACACCTGCCTGTACACACTGTTCCCGAATAGTCAAAACCCAATTAAGGTCACATGCTCTTGCATCCCGTCCATTTTCACCGCTCACGGTGACATGTTCTACACCCTTAAGATAAGATGTCAATTTTATTTCTTCCAACAGTGGGGAGCATGCAATAAATCTGTGTTTTATTGGATAAGATAAAAATAAGGGAAGCCGGTAATCAGCCGTAGCCTGATTTTCAACTGTACAACCTATATTTACGTTTTCATATCCCTCACCCCAATCAGAAGGAAGAGACACTAAAAAGCGATCAATTCGTTTGGTCAAGATTAAAAAATCGATGTCTTGCCTCTCTCTTATCATGGCCCAGACTTCTTTTCTCCACTCATCTGCTTCAGGTAAAAAGAAGTCCGTTGCAAAACATGTGGCTAGGATCTTATTCCCCTTTATATTGTATTCACCTTTTGCATTTTTTCTTATAGGCCAATCGAACTTGTCCATTTTCGTAATCGTGTTCTGTCCGTATCTTTTTGCATTAGGCCCATAAAAATAGCAATTATCACAGCCCTCACTTGCTTTATAGCACCCAGTCCATGGCTCCCAGTTCATTATTATTCCTCCAAATTTCGTTTAAACACCTCGTATACGCAGTTATACTATTACTAACTTTATTATCATAATTATATCTCTTTTACTTTATGAAGTAAATAGAGCCTTTCTATAGATAAAGTTCACAATTTTACTGCACTTAACAAGTATAAAAATGAACCTACAATGATATTAGTAACATTGCAGGTTCATTCATAACAAAATTTCTTATTCTTATAAGTTAAATTCTTTTTGCATATGTAAATCCATCAAGCACAGCAGTCTGGATATTTTGCGTCTTTCCAGAACAATCTCCCAATAAGTAGCTGTGGGAAACAACCGAAACAAGACTCTCTGCAGTACCTCGATCAACAGCCATCCCCAAAGCATTAACAACATTGTCACAATCTATTGTATGTTCCGTCTGCTCTACTTCATCAAAGTAAGTGACACTCTTTTTGGTAACATTTTTCAACATTGACTGAAAATGAATTTCTACCCCATATTTCTGAAGCATTCTTGTAAGTGACAAAATAACAGTGCCGCTTACGCCCTTTAGGAAATCCTGTGGCTTAATCATATCAATCAAAACAACTTTTTTCCCCTCCTGCGCCAGACCAATTGCACATTCTACTCCAGTTAACCCTGAACCTGCCACAACAACTCGATCCCCTACGGCTACTCTCTTCGTATCCACATCACCAGCCCACACGATATTTTCCCTTGTCATGCCAGGAATTGGCGGATAAGCGGGAATAGAACCAATGGCCACAAACACGACATCAGGGTTTACCTCTCGAATTGTTTCTTCGGTCACCTCTGTATTCAAATGAATATCAGCTCCGGATTCCATCGTTTGTTGAATCATCCATTCCATATAGCTTACCAAATCCTGCTTGAAATCCAACGCTGCTGCCGTATGAAGCATCCCCCCCAGAGTAGAGGCTTTGTCATATAACATTACGGTATGTCCAAGCTCTGTCAATCGCTGACAGGCTTCCATGCCCGCCGGACCACCACCAATAATCATAACTCTGTGTGTTTTAGCCGGCATAGTCAGCATATCAGGATATTCCAGCTCCCGGCCAATCAGCGGATTCACTGCACAGCGGATACTTTTGAAATTAGGGGGCTGGATGCGTCCCGCACAATAAACACAACGAATGCAGGGTCTAATCTCATCGTCCCTTCCCTGCTCTGCTTTGTTAAATATCTCATTATCAGCCAGACTCGCCCGGCCCATTCCAATCATATCCGCGTTGCCCTGAGCAATAAACTCATCTGCCTCACTGACCGTTACAAAAGAACCTGCTACAGAAATGGGAATATTCAGATACTTTTTTGCCTTTGCGGCAAACTCTGCATTCGTCTTATGAGGAAGCATATAAGGAGGAATCATATATTCACCGGTTGTAATTACCGGAATATATCCAGCCGAAAAATTCACCATATCAAGATAAGGCTCAGCAGCTTTAATAAATGAAATCAATCCTTCAAAATCGTCTTCCTCCGGCAGATATCCTTCTGGAAGGCGAGGATTACCCGACACCCTCATATCAAGTGCAATCTGGTCGCCATAAGCTTCATGGACTGCCTTTATAATCTCAAGCGGAAAACGCATCCGATTCTCCAGACTGCCTCCGTACTCATCAGTTCGCTGATTAAACGTTGGGGAAAGAAATTGACCCATAAGCCACCCATGGCCTGCGTGAATAGTTACCATATCAAAGTTTGCCTGAACACATCGTCCAACCGCATCAACAAAATTATGCTTAACCTGTTGGATCATTTGCTGATCCATAATTTCAACATCAAAGCCTTTGTACAACTCTTGCAGATAATCTGGTGCAGGAGATGGCGAAATCCTCGTCTTTTCCTTTAACAGTACCTGGTCAGCAAGAATTCCTGCATGGCTCAGTTCGATGGTAGCCTTTGCGCCATATCGGTGCACCTCTTCTACTGCCATCGCCAGCGCCGGAACATAAAGATCGGTACCAAGATTTAACGTGGCAATGTGATCGTAAGCCCGGTCCATATCAATACTGGATTCTCCGAAAGAAACAAGTCCTGCTCCTGTTTTGGCAAGTCGCCCCATAAATGCACTCAGTTCGACAGTACTCCGCCCTTCGGGAGTTGCGAGACATGGCATCATAGGAGGTATGACTATTCTGTTTTTCAGTGTCATCCTTCCTACTCTGATGGGCTCAAAAACATGTGCATATTTCGTGTTTTTGTTCATAAATTGACCTCCATTCTACTACAATAGTTTTATGGTTAATATCCCTTGCATCCAGTAAGGAATTATCCATCTTGTTACTTAAGCTGTTAGAATGTATGTAGCAATGGTATATCGGCTCCCTTTCCTGGACTTCGCGTCCG
>POVV01000997.1_pt1 | contig 12617 bp, 9 predicted proteins | sample 1560271 | NCBI WGS metagenome assembly POVV01 (sample SAMN08337232, study PRJNA429181) | Bioreactor metagenome, whole genome shotgun sequencing project. | biome: cows' rumen and soil; feature: anaerobic; isolation source: anaerobic chemostat enrichment culture, galacturonate as sole carbon source...... | reverse complement strand
CTTTCTGGTGCCCATAGGTGTCATTGTAATGTTTGAAAAAATCGAGGTCCAGAAACAGAACCGACAGTTCGCTGCCTGTTCTTGCTGCCCGCCGCCATTCCATGTCATAGATTTGTTCAAAATGCCGCCTGTTCGCAATGCCGGTTAAACCGTCCAGCGAAGACAGGCGGCTTAATTCTCTATTGGCATTTTCCAGCTCTTCCAGCACCTTTACCAGTTCAGCCTTCCTCGCTTTACGCTGATCGATTTCATATTTGATTTTCAAAGCTGAAAGCACCCTTGCTTTGAGTTCCAGCGGCTTGACCGGTTTGGTGATAAAATCCATAGCCCCGGCAGTAAATGCCCTTTCCAGCGTCTCTGTGATATAACTGGCTGTAATGACAATAATCGGAATGTCTTTTAAGCATCGATTGCTTTTTATCAGCCGGCAGGCTTCAATCCCATCCATATCCGGCATAAACACATCCATGAGAATAAGATCAATGTGCGTGGGCGCACAGGCCGTCTGGTCCATTCCCAATAAGTCAAAAGCGGCAAATGCCGTTTCCGCGATAATTACCTCACTAAATCCGTTTTTTTCCAATAAGTGTTTAAGTAACATCCTGATTGACATCGAGTCGTCAACAATTAAGATGGCCATTTGCGCCCCTCTCTTTCTAACCTTTCAGTGTATACCAATTACTGTATTTCACATCAGGTTCCTCCTCGCAAAATGTGCTATAGCATTTAACAGGACACGCTTCTCTATGTGTTTATTTATAGTTTAAATTTGCGTATGGAGTTTTGTAATTCGCGGGCCATTTCCAGCAGATACTGGCTTGAAGCTGTGATTTCTTGCGCTGCAAGCAACTGCTCCTGGGTGGATTGGAAAACGGCTTGCGTTTGTTGAGCTGCATCGGTGCTGATTCCATTAATTTCTTGTACTTTGGCCGAAACTTCCTGACTTTCGGCAGCAATTCGGCTAAGTGATGTCGATATCTCCCGGACTTGGACAGAGGCTGAAGCGACCTGTTCGGCAATTTCAGTAAAGGCTTGTCCGGCTTGATTGACAACAGTGATTCCTGTTTGGACGTTTTTTGTTCCTTCGGCAATGGAAGATACGGCATTGTCAATATCCACTTTGTTTTCGTTAATCAGTGTGGTGATTTGTTTTGCAGCCGCCTGAGAATCTTCCGCCAATTTACGTACCTCCTCCGCAACGACGGCAAAGCCTTTACCAACCTCACCAGCCCGTGCTGCTTCAATTGCGGCATTGAGAGCAAGTAAATTTGTTTGACCGGCAATGTTGGCAATCATATCAACAATGCGGGTAATTTGGCCTGAACTGGCTGTTACTTTGATGATTGCTGTCTCGATTTGCCGCGAACTCTGGTGAATGTGATCCATTTGAGCAACTGCTTGCCGGACTGCCTGTTGGCCGACTTTGGCTTCGGCTACGCTTTTATCGGCAAGGCCGGCAGCTTCACTGGAGCTTGCCGCCAGTGTATCCATATCATGGGAAAGTTTCTTCACGCCACCTGCTGTTTGCTCAACTGCCGCCAGTTGGCGCTCTGCGCCGCTGGATACGGCTGCCAGAGCGGATGCTACCTGCTGAGAGGCAGTGGATGAACTAGTTGAACTGACGGTAAACTGTTCAGAAGACTGCGCTATCTTTTCAGCATTTACCGAGACCTGCTTGACAATAGTCCGTAAGTTGGCGGTCATGATATCGAAATTTTCAGCCAGCATCCCGATTTCATCGCGTGGTAATTTAGCGGCACTTGAACTTTTGTTTATACGCAGATTTCCAGCTGCAATTTGTTCAGCAGAATGGGCAATTGTTCGAATCGACCGAACGACTGCTTCTATAACAAAGAAAATAATGCCGATTAATAACAGTAAGCCGACCACACTAATAATCAAATTGCGACGGTTCATGTCAGTGGCATCTTGAAAAACCTCATCGACTGGGACGGTCCCGACAAGAATCCAGCCGGTCTGACCCACTGTGGCGTAGGCATTGAAACGCGGTATGCCAGCAAAGACAATGCGTGCAACGCCTGCTTCTTCCTTCTGATAGACAGGCATTAGTTCTGCTGCATTGGGCAGCTGATCGGTAATTTTAAACTTGGGATGTGCTAAATAGTAAGCATTGCGGTCAAGCGTAAACACATAGCCTGTTTCGCCGATTTTGACAGGCGCAGTAATTGTTTTGATGTAGCTTAAATCAAGTTCAATGGTGAGAACTCCGATCGGATTCCCGTTTACTGTAACAGATTGTGCAATTGCAATGGTTGGCGTTTGGTCAATGGGGTTTTTGTAAATATCGGAATACACGCATCCTGTTGTTATCAGCGCTTTTTGATACCAGGACGATTGGCGAAGGTCAATGCCGCCGGCATGGTATTGCGCCTGCGCATCTAGTATGCTGCCGTTTTCACGACTGAGTATGACATTGCGAATGCCGGGACTGACATTTTGAGCAGCCGCCAGAAAATTAACAATTTCATTGTCGGTGTATTGCTTTTGTCCCAGCAATGCAGTCTGGTTAAGTACCAGCACTTCTTTTTCCTTGGTCCATATTTCCAGGTCTTTTGCCACACGCAGCGAAGAAGCCAGCATCATTTCCTGCGTCTTTTTGTCTAATGTGCTATAGACCGATTGATAGGTGATATAATTAGTTACAGTTAAGATTAAAATCATGGGAGTCAATAAAAAAACAAGCAGTTTTTTTCGTAAGCCAAAGTATTTTAGCAAGTCACACAACCTCATTTCTGTTTTTTCATTTCTAATGTGATAAAAGCTTTTATTTGATGATATATCTGATTAATCATAGACAACAGTAAGAACCCGTCTAAGAATCTACAGAGGTTTCGGCCAAATCAATCAGGGGAATAGGGTGGTGCAACATTTTTTGTGTTTAGGTGCACAAGGCCTTACTTGAAATTGAATTGTTTATGCTATTCAGGCTGTTCATCAATTTGCCGGCAATACCGCACACTCCATTCCAGTGCTTCAAGATATAAGGCAGGCAGCCATTTTGCCGGAACAGAACAACTTTGGGCATAATGGGAGACCGCCTGCCAGTTGTATTGTTCGTAGGCGATTATGAGGGCTAACATGTTTCCCAGGTGGGTGTCGGCACCCTGCAGGGCCTGCTTGATGTCGTTATGTATCGACAGTTCTTGTAAAATAGAAATTAACGAGCGGTTTAGCAAACAATCCAGCAATGAAAACATGCCTGTCATAAAAGCCTGGGCGGCCAGTTCTGGCCGGTTCATTTTTTGTGCCAGCAGTTCTCCGAATTTGGCCCGTATGTTCGAAGTGTTCATTAGCTCGTTTGTTCTATCCGATTTATCCTCAGCAACAATATCCCTGAGAATCAGTAAAGTCAGCCAGCATTCAATTTGGTGCTGACCCAACAGAACGAGAGCTTGTCTGATTGAGGATATGGGACGCTTCAGGCCAAAATAAACCGAATTAATATATTTTAATAATTTATAAAATAAAGAGACATCTCCTTTGATTAATTCTTCCAGTCGGACAAAATCAATATCTGTCTTCCGAACTTCATGTAGCAACTGGAAATACTGCGTATCAAAGCTGACGAGTTTTTTTGCGGTGAAGGTTTCCGGTTTGCTGAAAAAATAGCCTTGAAAATAGCTGTAGCCTGAGGCGATCGCTTGTTCAAAATCAATCCGGGTTTCCACCTTTTCCGCCAGGAATTTTATGCCGGAATGACTGAGCCTGCGTATTATCATCTGGCGTTCTTGGACCGGAGTGGCAAGAAAGTCAATTTTGATAATGTCGGCCAGCTCGATGAGTTCCCGGTATTGATCGGCAAAGACAAAATCATCAAGGGCGATGACATAGCCGCGCTGTTTCAGTTGCCGGCAGATGTCAAGGATTTCCCGGTCCGGCTCAATATCCTCCAGGATTTCAATGACGACCGACTGTTCGGGCGAATAAGTTGTCAGCATCTGTTGCAGACCCTTCCGGGTAAAGTTGATAAAAGCCGGCTTACCGCCTGTTAGTTTGTCAATTCCGAACAGCAAAAAAGCATCTGACAGAACACTGAAGGTGGCTGCATCCGGGTCAGTAGCGGTATAGGCGGTAGCGTCGGCGCTGGAACGGAACAGCAATTCATAAGCGTATACATTTTCCTGCGAGTTGAAAATAGGCTGTCTCGCAATATATTTATCCATAATATCCTTCCTCATCTTTGTAAGTTCGCCAGTAAAATAGTTACACAGTATAACACCGCCTTCATTGCTGAAGGCGGTGCTTTATATTTTCTGGCAAGAAACCGGAACCCGGTTAGATCTGAAACTTCTGGACTTCGGTTTGCAGTGTTTCGCCCAGTTTGGCCAGTGCGTTGCTGGCGGCGGCGATTTCCTGCATGGAGGCAAGCTGCTGCTCTGTGGCTGCTGTGATGGCCTGAGACTGGGAAGAGGCATGTTGGCTAAGTGTTTCCGATTCTTGGGCGGAGCGCCGCACTTCGGTAATATTACCGACCATCTGACTAACGGCTTGGGCAATTTCACCAATTTGCACCGAAACCTGCTCGATGGATTGGAGGATAACCTGAAAAGCCTGGCCGGAGGCATTGACGCTTTCGACACCCTGCCTGACTTCGGCGGTGCCGGTCTGCATATCGGTTACGGCTTTTTCTGTGTCGGTCTGGATTTCACCAATCAGGGCAGCGATTTGTTTGGCGGCCTCCTGGGACTGTTCGGCGAGCTTTCTTACTTCTTCCGCGACGACGGCAAAGCCTCGTCCCTGCTCGCCGGCCCGGGCGGCCTCAATGGCGGCGTTCAAAGCCAGGAGGTTGGTCTGGCCGGCAATGCCGGAGATGGTGTCGACAATTTGGCCGATTTCCCGGGAGCGATTTCCCAGTTTGGTGACGACATCGGCTACGGCGGTTGTGGTTTGCTCGATTTTTCCCATCTGTTCGATCGAATGATTAAGGGAAAGCTTGCCCTGTTCGGCCTGTTGGACGCTGTGGGCCGAACTGCCGGCGGCGGCCTGGGCATTGGCGGCGATTTGTTCGGCATTAGCCGCCATTTGATCGATAGCTGCCGCCGATGCAGTGGTGCAGGTTAATTGGTTCTGAAGGTCGCCGGCTACTTCGATGACCGAGGCGGCAACACTGTTGGCCGTTTGAGCAACCTGGTCGGCGCTGGCAGTCAGCTCTTCGGAAGAAGAAGACACCTGCTCGACCGTTTGGTGAATATGTTGAAAAAGGATTTGTAAGCTGCTGCGCGTAGCAGCCAGGGTATCGGCCAATTGACCGATTTCGTCGTGACGGGCGGTCATGGACTGTTTGTCGCGGAAATCACCTCTGGCGAAGTCCTGGCAGATAGCGATGATGCCGGCTAAAGGGACGGTAATACTTCTGGTAATGGTAAGGCCGCTGACCAAAAGGAGCAGGAAGGCGGCAGCGAGGGTGGCAATTAGACGGTAAATGGTCTCATTAAACTCGGTCTTGCTGTCAATGGCGGCTTTATCGGCCGCTTTCGAATAATGCAAGACCAGGTCCGTTCCCGCCTGGGAAAATGCCTTGGCCCGGTCATCCGCTTTTTCCATATAGAGAGCATAGGCTTCGGCGTTTTTATTCTGAGTGGCTAGGGCGAGTACCTGCTCCCGTACTTCATGGTATTCTACCCTGGCTGTTTCTAAGGATGCCAGAAGAGGTTTGGCTCCGGGAATCTTATCGGCATGCGCCTTGATTTCGGTGAGGAGAGCATCGTTTTCATTCACCAGAGTCTGAATTTTTTGCGTTAGCTCTTGAAACTTCCGGGGATCGGTGGTCAGCATGGTTTCCAGCAAATCGCTGTCAATCTGGCTGATCCGCACCCGCAGTCTGCCAATGTTGTCAATCGAGTCAAGAAGATCGTAATTGACATAATTGAGGGTAGTGTTGGCCTTGTTAAGGGTGGTAAAGTTTGTCCAACCGACAACCGCCAGCATGATAAGGGCTACAGCAATGAGCAGGCCCAGCTTATAAAATAGTTTCAGATTATTAAATGCTTGTAAGATGTTTTGCATGGCAAGAATGCCTCCTTGAATATTTTGCTATATAACTATTTAAATAAATGCTAATAAAAAAATAGGGGGGCGTCAATTTTGCTATTGGTATAATACGGAACGGTCCAGCTTATACCCGGCGGCAGAAAGACTTATTTTTTGTACCCTAGCCCCTGGTATATATTGCTATGTGGAAAGATAATGTTGTCAGTCAGTGCCTGCACCCGGCGCGCCGGACGAAGCTGGCGAGGAGTATGCCGCAGCTGTCGGGGCTGATGCTGAAGGTGGACATGGAAATGAAAGGTTGACTGGTCTGTGTTAGTTTTAGGACAAATATGGCAGCTGATATAAGGAGAGCGGTACATTTTTATAATGCCGGTCTAATTGAAATCACGGCATGTGGGTGATACACTAAAAAATGGAAAACATATTGTGTGTTGCTTAAATTATGAACTGGAATTTAACAACCGGACGGCATGCCGGTCTAACCGGCAGGCAAACATATGTAAAGAAAGAAGGAAAAAATAATGAGGGACTGGATGCACAAATCAGAAGCGTTGAAAAAAGCAGAGGTGTCTGCTTTTGACGCTAAGCGGTATTTGTCGATCTTTTCTCAATTTATTCCCTCCAGCAGTCCGATTATGCAGGGCAGCATGGTTTCACCCCGTGTGCCGGAGCTTTTGATCAATTTCAAAATGCTGGAGGAAAACGGATTGTCAATGGAACAGATTAAACAGGCGATTGCCGAGACTATTGCAAAGGGGAAGCCGGTTGCCACCAGTTCTGTAAACGGGATGGGAAGCCCTGTCATACAGCCGGGAGCAAATGGGTCTGCTTTGATTGAGTTAATGAAACAGTTGGCGGATAACCAGGCAAATATACAGTCTATACAGTCCGAAATACTAAAAATGGTACAGCAAGTACTAGGCAGTATTGAGGAAGAAGTGAAGATGCTGCATATCCGCATTGAAAAATTAGAAAAAACAATGAAAGACCCCGAGTAACCTGTAGAGCACGAGTCTTTGTTGTAAACACAGCGGTGCAGTCTGAAAGAAGCTATAGCTTTAGCGAAAGGAAAAGGAAGCAGCATGAAAACCTATAAATTTTCTTGGGACTTGCTTGGTGTGGAAGACGGCAGGCCCAATTTGGGAACTCAGGTTGATTTAGAATTGTACCGGTTGATGCACTTTACCCTGCGGGATGTGCTTGAGGACAAATTCGGCAGGACGGTGACGGACGAGGTTCTTTTCGCAGCCGGGAAACTGGCCGGAACTGAGTTCTATACCCATTATATTGAGCCGGTTGCCGGCCTGGACGAATTTATTAACAAGACACAGCAGGTCTTGAAAGAGAAAAAAATCGGCATTTTGAAAATAGAAGAAGATTTGCTGGAGCAAGGCAAGGTGCTGTTGACCATTGATGAGGACCTGGATTGCTCCGGCCTGCCGGAAACAGATTATGAAACCTGCATTTATGATGAAGGTTTTATTTCGGCTTTATTTGAACAGTTTACAGAGAAAAAATGGCGGGCTAAAGAGATTGACTGCTGGTGCACAGGAGCCAGGACCTGCCGGTTCATCGTCAAAGAAACAGAATGATTGAACCTATCGATGAAAACCATGGAAGAGCCGTTGACAGGGAATTCATACAACTGCTGCTAACGCTGCTTTGCAGCTCGCGCTTGCCGTCCGATTTACATATTGAACCAGAACTGGCCGAAGATCCGGATTTCCAGAAATTACATTCCTATATTCTGGCTTTGCGGGAGTTAAGTTTTGCCCTGCGCAACGGGAATTTACAGCACTTTGTTGACGGTAAAGGTTTTATCCTGGGCAATTTGAAAGCATTGCAGTCAAATTTGCGGCATTTAACCTGGCAGGCAAAAAGAGTTGCGAAAGGTGATTTTTCCCAAAGGGTAGATTTCCTGGGAGAGTTTTCCGAAGCGTTTAATGAGATGACAAACAACCTTGAGAATGTAAATAAACAATTACATAAACTTGCCAGCTTAGACTCGCTGACTCAGCTTCATAACCGGATGGCTCTTGACCAGTTTCTTGCCGCGGCGTTTGCCAAGGCGAAGCTGGAGGGCAGTGAGCTTAGTATTTTAATGATTGATATTGATCGTTTCAAAAGAATAAATGACAATTATGGTCATCAGGCAGGGGACCTGGTTCTAGTCCAAATCGGCAATGCGTTAAAAAAGCAGTTCCGGACGACAGATATGCTGGCCCGTTACGGTGGCGAAGAATTTATGGTTGTCCAGCCGCAAACAGGTATTGACCAGGCGATAAAAATTGGCAACAGAGCTTTGGAAGCTGTACGGAACACTGTGATTCAGTTTGAGTCCGAGCAGCGGTTACTTGTTACGGTTAGCATTGGTGTCAGCTGTATAGTACCGGAAGACCAGAGTTTTGAAGATATTGTCAAAAGGAGTGATGCCGCTTTATATGAAGCTAAAAACAGTGGCAGAAACCGGTTGTGTGTATTTAAAGAAGGACGAGCCCTGGAATTCAATATGACTTGCTTATAGGGGCTTCCCACACCGGCTGCTGGCGGTATGGCTGGCCTCACTAATTTTTCTGCTGCGATATAATTCTGGACCGGTATTATATAGCACTGAGGTGAAATATTTTGTTAAGAAGCATTAAATCAAGAATGATGGTATTCTTTCCGCTGATCATCCTTATCAGCATAGTCGGACTGTGTTTTTTTATTACCCATGATTATCAGGAAATGATTAATGATACATTTGGCATGAAGGCAAAATTTGCTGCGGAAAAAGCGGTTAGCATTATTGATATCGAAGATTTTAAAAAAGTACAGGCTGAAATCATGAAAAATCCCGACAGTCAGGAGCATAAGGCCAAAGTATTGCAAATGCCGGAATTTATTAGAATTTATGAACGGCTGAACGAAATCAAAGAAATGGCCGGTTTAAAATTTGTATACAGCCTTGTCGAACTGCCGGACCAAACTTTCATGTATATTATTGACAGTGAAAATATCCAAAGCGAGGATTTTTCTCTTCCGGGAGATATTGAGGAGATTGACCGCGAAGCGACAGCGGTTTATCAAGTGCAAAAAACAATAACCAGCGACCTGATTGTGCATGAGCGATGGGGGGCATCGATAGCGGCTTATGTTCCCATTAGGGATAAAGACGGAACTATGATTGGGGCACTTGGGGCAGAATATGACGCGGCGGATATTTATGCAAAAATGCAGGAGACAAGACAAAAGATTGTGAGCGGGACAGTCATTGCCCTGCTGGCGGCCATTTTGTTAAGTTTTGTCTTTGCCGCCCGTATTGTAAAACCTTTGCAATTGCTTGTGAACCATGTACAGAGCGTTGCCGCGGGTGATTTGACGGCCCGGTTAAGCTTAAGTGATACAAGTGAGATTAGCGACATCTTTGGAGCGTTTAACAAAATGACGGAAGATTTGCGGATACTGATTGAACGGGTGTCTACTTTTGCCGACGGATTGGCAAGAGGGACTTACCAGACTTCGGTTACGTCAGATGCGGCTGCTCAGGCAGCCAACCAAATTGCCTTCGCTATTACCAACGTAGCCCGCGGCTCTGATCAGCAGCTTCAAGCCGTTCAGTCAACACGCCTAAATATTGAGGAGGTTGCGGCAACTGTTGAACAAATGAGCCGGAATATGAATATGGCAACAGATATTTCGCAAAAGGCAGTCTTTTCTGCCAATGACGGTTCTGAGGCCGTTGCTGTAGCTATAAATCAAATGAACAAAATTGAACAAGTGGTAGCTAATTCTGTGCAGCTAGTTGATGATTTGGACGAGCATTCCCAAGAAATCGGCCAGATTGTTACTGTCATTTCCGGTCTTGCCAAGCAAACGAACCTGTTAGCTCTCAATGCCGCGATTGAAGCAGCCAGGGCCGGAGAACAAGGCCGCGGTTTTGCCGTGGTGGCGGCAGAGGTCCACGCCCTTGCCGAGCAATCCCAAATTTCAGCCAAACAGATTGCTTTTTTAATTAGCAAAATCCAAAATGAAACCCGTCATGCTGTAGACAGCATGAATACAGGTGCGCTGGAAGTCCAAACCGGGCTGGATGTCGTCAATAACGCAGGGATTAAATTTAATGAAATTGCCAGGCTTATTGAGCAAGCAGCCGCAGAGGTTGCCAATGGTTCATCCTTTATCCAGCATGTAACCGCTACCAGCCAGCAAACATTATTGTCGGTGCGGGAAATCGAAAGCATTGGAAAAGCGTCGGTCGAGCAGACAGAAACCGTATCAGCCGCAATTGAGGAGCAGTCAGCCTCTGTCGAGGAAATTGCCGCACTTAATCAAAGTTTGTTAGACCTGGCCGATGAAGTTAAAAATGCAATTCGTCAATTTAAACTGTAGTTGTTAAAAAGAATAGGCCGATGTCAGTGTGGATAGAAGGGGCAGGAGAAAGGACCTCTACCACTACAAATATTGATACAATAAAATTTGCAGAAATTGGCGTGAATTTTGCTAGTACAATATAACAGACGAACACCAGGTAAATAGCAGTCAATGGACAAAGGTACTTGCAGAAAATAATGAAAATTGGACAACAAGGGGTAGGTAGAGTGCTGGCAGGGTGTTTTTACAATGACGGAAGAATTAATAATGAGGAGTTTGAAAAAATAGTATCCAAATATAATAAAATAATTCTGCGCTATGTCAAGGTCTATTATTTGCCTGGCGGTGACTACCGTGATCTGTACCAATGGGGCTTAATCGGCTTGTATAAAGCCGTTTGTTATTATGATGAGGCTCGCGGCAGTTCCTTTCGTCTGATTGCCGAGCTTAATATCAAGAACACAATTAAATCGGCGGTTACCATGCACAATCGCAAAAAACACGGCATTCTTAATGAAGCAATTTCACTTAACGCCATAGTTGAGTTGTCAAACACAAACAACCGAAGCCAACTCGAATTACAAGGGGTATTTAATACGAATTCTGCCAATGACCCTGTCGATATGATTATTGAAAAGGAAAGCATCACTAGGATTAGTGGTGAACTGGCAAATGTTTTGTCGCAGTTGGAGAAAAGAGTTATTGGCTTATATATTGAAGGCTATAAACAGCGGGAAATCGCGCAAAAGCTGGATTTGCAGGAAAAGGTGGTAGATAATGCTATCCAAAGAGCACGCAAAAAGATGGCGTTACACATGAAAGAATGGAAAAGTTTTTGCAAGAAGCATAAAAAACCAGGCACCTCCGGCTTGGTACAAACAGGACTGCTTTGCGTAACCGTATAAGCTAAAGCAGCTCATTTTTCAAGTCAGCCACTCTAAACTCCCTGCTTGATACAGAAGGGAACTTAGAGTGGTTTACTTTATTTGGGTTGTTTCTTTATGAAGTTCCGGTCATAAAAAAATCACCTGCTGTATGCTAAAGCAAAGCACCAGGTGATCCGCGCGGGTGTGATTATGATCCATTATCGCTAGTTATTTACTTTGTCCTATGCCCGGGTCTTTTTGTACTCATTGCCATCTTTGAATACTGTGCCGGCAACCTTGCCTAATTCAAAATATGAGGGATACATCATGACCATGGGGTTTATTTTTACAGGATCGATCTGTCCAGCGGTTAAGCCTTTTTCATCTGCATAAACGGCCACTATTTCGCCCAGAAACATAACGAAGTCTGATAGAGTAATCGTTTGGGTTACCTTGCAAAGCATATTAATTGGGCACTCGCGGATCATCGGCGCTTTGCCTGACTCATCGTAAAACGGAGTGAACAATTCGGATTTATCTGTTGTTTTCCCTGATACCACGCCACAGAAATCAGTTTTCTCAGCCAAGTCCGGCGAGGGCAGATTTACGCTGAAAAAGCCGCTCTCTTTAATCCCGGTGGTGGTATAATGCGTCTCTTTCAAAGAGACATACAGCATTGGCTCCAAATTCACTACCCCGCAAGCGCCAACTGTGCAATAATTGGGCCTGCCGTTAACATCCGCGCCTACGAGGATCGTTGGAAAGAGCATAGCAGGTCTGTTTGGCATTTTTATTTTTTTCAGTTTCAGCACCTCCCTTGGAAATCTTTTTTATTATGCCACTGAGAACTTGAAATATCCTTTACAGTCTTTTGAGTACACTGCGACTAGCTAATGATAATCGGAGGAAATACCGCATGGCATGGATAGTCACCAGGTAGATGATTTATGGTTTTTATATTTACATAATTGTGGTAACAAGTTACATTACCTGGAGATTTTTATGTTCACTAATATCACCATACTGTTTCACTAGAAAACTAATAAAATATCGGCTAGCGATAGGCAATGCCTTAAAATTTTTGAATGCGATACCGATGGTACGGACAATGGCAGGTGATATCTTTTTGGTTACAAGATTATAGCTGATTCGATTTAATATCAATTCCGGCAGAATAGAAATTCCCAGCCCTTTTTCAATCATCGACATAATTGTATAGTCGTCATGAACGCGATAGTGGATGTTAGGCTGTAATTTATTTTTTTTGAAATATTCCAGCGGCTCGCATAACTGACCTTCATCCAGGAGAATGAACGGTTCGCTTGACAATTCTGCCAAAGAGACCTGCTCACAGGCACTTAGTGGGTGATTGTATGGCAATACGGC
>POVV01000996.1_pt1 | contig 12621 bp, 10 predicted proteins | sample 1560271 | NCBI WGS metagenome assembly POVV01 (sample SAMN08337232, study PRJNA429181) | Bioreactor metagenome, whole genome shotgun sequencing project. | biome: cows' rumen and soil; feature: anaerobic; isolation source: anaerobic chemostat enrichment culture, galacturonate as sole carbon... | reverse complement strand
CTTTTACGCCCATCTTTGTCAGGCGCTTTTCTACCTTGCCGGACAGCTTCTCCGGAAGAATGGGCACTGCCCGCTTTAAAACATCTACGTTATACATGGATACGAGAGACGGTTCTATTTCATACTCATCACATAGGAAGGGCACATATTCTGCCAGTTCTCCAGCCATTTCCACACCGGTAAAACCTGCTCCTACGACGTAGAACGTTAAAAGGCGGCGTTTTTCCGCCTCGTCCGGTTCACAGGCAGCTTTGCGGAATACATGGTGAATCCGTTCTTTTAATAATACAGCATCTTCATAAGACCAAAGTTTATAAGAATTCTTCTCTGCGCCTTCCACACCGAAATAGGTGGGCTTAGAGCCAGCGGCCAGGATCAGATAATCATAATCGTATTCGCCCTGGTTTCCTGTCAGCTTCTTCTCTTCAATGGAAATCTGGCTGATGGTGTCAGTAATGATTTCCACATTCCTTCCGGCAAATACTTTTTTCAGGCTGATGCGGATACTGTCTTCCTCTACCCTTCCAGCGGCCACTTCGTGAAGTTCTGTGAGCATGGTATGGAACGGATGCCTGTCTATGATGGAGATACTTACCTCGTCTTCCATCTTCATCTTGCGGAATTTTTTTTCCAATTTTTTGGCAGTTAAAATACCGGCATAACCGGCACCTAACACTACTATTCTTTTCAAGTCTTCCCCTCCTTGTATGATAGCGGCTCGCAAAATGCCACTTTGATATTATTATAACATATGGGAATGATTTTTACCATAATTTTATCGCAAATCGATCACTTTTTCCACTTTTTGTAACTTATTACATAGATAGAGAATCGTCTTCCCAAAGGAGCCGATCATTCGATTCCAGATCTTCATGAGCGAAAGGAATCGGGCCGGCTATGCAAGGTGTTCTATAATGATTTTGGACTAATTTTTATTTTATAAACAAGTCAGTTATGTTATAATAAAATCTCAGGATATATACATTTAAGAGAAATAAGAGGTAACAGATGAAATTTGTAAAAAAATTAACAGTAATACAAAAGAGAGAGCTGATCCTGATTGCCGCCATTCTGGTGATATCAGGACTGCTCTCCGGGATATTTTATGTCAAAAACAGAAAGCCGGCGGAACAGGTGGTGGTCACTGTAGACGGCAAGACCGTGGCGACTCTGGATCTTCATAAAGATATTGACATGGTTATTGATGGGTATGGCGGTACGGATCATCTGATCATTAAAGACGGCTATGCCAGCATTACGGAAGCTTCCTGCCCTGATAAGGTATGTGTCCGCACAGGTAAGATCCACAGAAGCGGGGAACTGATTGTCTGCCTGCCTAATCGGGTGGTGGTCACAATCGAAGGGGAAGATTAAGGAATTGCCGAATATATCTCCTGTTTCTGGAGAATCATATCCAATATCGGAATAAAATGTACCGTTATGTAAAAATATTTACGGGATTTAGGAGCTAATTGATCCTGGGGATCAGGGAAGGAGCTGATATGGGCGTGGTTCAGACGACGGTTCGCATAAGTGAGATTGAATTAAAAGGATTTAAGAATACCCAGTACGGCAGAATTATAATGCCGTCTGCAGGAAATAAAGATTATTTCTCAAAAACAGCGGACATTCTCGGCATTTATGGTCAGAATGGTTCGGGGAAAACAGCGGTTATTGAAGCAATGGAGTTCGTTCAGACTTTGCTGACGGGGCGGCCCCTGTCCAGGGAAGTGGTTCATTATATTTCCAAAGACATGGAAACCTGTACAATTACCGCTAAGTTTATAATCCAGACAGACAGTAAAAAAACCATGGCTGAATATTCTGTCCAGTTAAAAAAGATTTCCAAAAGCGAGTTTGAGATAGTACACGAAGCCCTCTGTTCCGCTGCCTGGACCGGAGAAAAGTTTGAAAGCAAAAAAACCTTGATCGATTACGGACTGCATTCAGAAGGGCCGGCATTTACACCGAAATACCGGCTGGAAGATTTAATACGGGAGAATGATGAAAATAAAGTAAATTTAAGCGTTGCAAAAAAAATCGCCCGGAAGGATCTGGTTTCCTTTATCTTCGGCCCGGAAGGCAGGGGGGTATTTTTATCCGCTTCTGAAGGTGCATCTGAGGATTACGCTTATATCATCCAATCACTTTATCAATATGCAGGCATGAACCTGTTCGTAATTTCCAATGCCCGTGCAGGAGCGATCAGTATGGATTTCATGATCCCGTTTGCGTTCCGGCTTGATCTCGGTGAGAGGATTGCAAAGGGTGATTTGCTTATAAGGCTTGATGAACCCTCAGTGATCAGTAAAGAACATTTTGAAATGGCCAGGAAGATCCTTCATGAGATGAATGTGGTTCTTGACGCCATGATCCCCGGACTCTCCATTGGAATTTATGATTTTGGAGAGCAGCTTCTTGAGCGGGGAGAAACAGGACACAGGGTCGAATTAATTTCAAAACGCGGAGAAATTACGATTCCCCTGAAATATGAGTCGGAAGGGATCATTAAGATCATTTCCGTTCTAAATGCCCTCATGTGCGTTTATAACAACGCCTCCATGTGTTTGATTATTGATGAACTGGATGCAGGGGTATATGAATATCTTTTAGGGGAACTGCTTTCTGTCTTTGAAAAGGGTGCAAGGGGGCAGCTGATCTTCACATCCCATAATTTGCGGGCATTGGAAATGATAAATAAAAGCAGCATTGTTTTTTCCACCACAAATCCTTCCAACCGTTATATCCGTCTGCAGAACATAAAGAGCAATCATAATTTGCGGGATATGTATTTGCGGAGTATCATATTGGGCGGTCAAAAAGAAGCTATTTATGAAGAGACAGACAGTGTGGAAATTGGCCGTGCATTCAGGCGTGCCGGAAAGGCGGTAAGGGATGGCGGCCAAGACTAAAAAAGTAATCCTGTTTATCGTAGAAGGACCCACTGACGAGGAGACATTAAGTCCGGTTCTTAAAAAAGCATTTCAGAGAGAAGATGTCCGTTTCCATGTGGTTCACGGCGATATGACAAGCAACTGGTCGGTATCAGGCAACAATGCCGTTAAAACGGTTTATGAGCATATAGAGGTGGAAAGAAAGCGGTATGGCTTTGATAAAAAAGACATTCTTAAGGTGATTCATCTTGTTGACATTGACGGCGCGTTTATTCCGGCGGACAAGGTCATAAAAAGCACAACGGGGACAATCCGATATTTTGATGACCGGATCGAATCGGCAGATCCTGAGGGGGTGATTGACCGGAATTCAAGAAAGTCCCAGGTGCTGTACCGGCTTAGTACGGCCGACGCAGTCGGTAAAATTCCGTATTCTATTTTTTATTTTTCCCGGAATCTTGAGCATGTGCTTCATAACAATAATGGAAATCTGACTGACGATGAAAAGATAAATTATGCAGATGCTTTTGCAGATAAGTATGGTTCCGATCAGAAAGGCTTTCAGGCATTTATTTCATCGGATGATTTTGCAGTGCCGGGGGATTTTCGTGAGACATGGAACTTTATTATGCAGGGCCTTAATTCATTACACCGGCACTGTAATCTCCATCTGCTCCTTAAAGAAAGTTAACAGGAAGGAGAAAGTGGTATTTATTTGAAAAAACCGGAATGATGGTTAAGGAGAGGGAATAACATAGAATAAACATATTGTGCAGAGCGAAATCATGGGATACTATATAACCGTTGAAAAGAATGTAAACATTTACGTAGAGGATCTTAATCCGGATTGCGAAAATACCATTTTATTTCTTCATGGATGGCCGGGAAGCCATAAGCTTTTTGAATACCAGTTTGATGTGCTTCCTGCCATGGGGTTCCGCTGTATCGGTATTGATACAAGAGGATTCGGGGATTCCGACAAGCCGTTTTGTGGGTATGATTATGACCGGCTGGCTGATGATGTCAGAGTGGTCATTGACGTACTGAAACTTAGGAATATTACCCTGGCAGGGCATTCCACCGGAGGGGCGATTGCCATAAGGTACATGGCAAGGCACAGGGGCTTTGGGGTAGCAGGACTTGCTTTATTCGCTGCCGCGGCGCCAAGCCTTATTAAACGCCCGGACTTCCCTTATGGAGTTGATAAAGACGTAGTAACTCAAATCATTAACGGAACCTACGCCGACCGTCCCAACATGTTAACTAATTTTGGAGATATATTTTTCTTCCAGCATATTACTTATCCGTTCTCCCAATGGTTTTTCCAGCTTGGTCTGCAGGCAGCTGGCTGGGCGACGGCAGCCATTGCAAATACATGGCTCGAAGAGGTATTGTTTTCGGATCTGGAGGCAATTGATGTTCCAACTCTGATCATTCATGGGATCCATGATCAGGTTGTCCCTTATGCTCTGGGTGAGATCCAGCATCAATTAATTAAAAACTCCAGGCTGGAATCCTTTGAATTCAGCGGTCATGCGGCCTTCTATGACCAAAAGGACGAATTCAATAAGGTTCTGGCCGAATTCGCCAGCGGGGATTGTTAGAAAGAGGGTAAACGGTAACATTTGTTAAGGACATAAAAAAAGGGCGTTGATTTTTATAGATCAACGCCCTTTTATATGACATTCTGGATTACTGTTTTAATTAATACTTTTCAAAGGACGATTCCGTCCTGGCTTCATATTCGTACTCTTTTGTGTTTTTTATCTCTGGCTTTTGTTCTGTATCCAATTGGAATTTGTCTACTTCTTCCCGCAGTGTATTGGCCTGGGCGCTCATTTCCTCACTGGAGGCAGAATTTTCCTCAGCTGTTGCTGCATTTGCCTGTATAACGGCTGATACCTGCTCCAGTCCTATGCGGATCTCATCAATGGAAGAGGCCTGCTCAGAAGCCGATTGGTTGATCTTATTAACGATATCATTGATAAAGCCGGTGGTTTTATCGATATCATTAAGAATCTGGGCGGTTTTCTCAGTGATTTCAGTACCTTCCTGAACCGCGTTTACGGAATTCTGTATCAGCTCCGCTGTCTGCTTTGCGGCCTCCGCGGATTTGGCGGCAAGGTTACGGACTTCGTCAGCTACTACGGAGAAGCCCTTTCCTGCGGTTCCTGCCCGGGCGGCTTCAATGGCTGCATTGAGGGAGAGGATATTAGTTTGGAACGCAATGTCCTCAATAACCTTTGTTATATTGGTTATCTGATCGGAAAAGATAGAGATATTGTCCATTGCTTTTGTAAGCTGTTTCATATGAGCACCGCCGTTTTTAACGTTATGGCTGGTTTGAACTACATACTCGGTTGCTTTTATAACATTTTTTGAATTTTCTGAAGCCTGTTCCGTGATGCTTGCAATGGAGGCGGAGAGTTCCTCTACGGAAGCAGCCTGTTCTGTAGAACCGGCTGCAAGCTGCTGTGCTCCTGCCGATACCTGCTCTGTTCCTGTATTTACCTGTTGTGCGGCAACATCGATCATAATGAGGGTATGATTTAAAGAGGAAACGGTTTTTATAATTGCCTTTTTAATGGCTTCAAAGTCCCCTACATAATCTAAATCCATGGAGAAACGCATATCTCCCTGTGACAGAAGGTTTAGCTTTTCCGTAATGTCGCGGATATAGGAGGTTATGGCGGCATTTGTATTTCTGATGTTTTCAGCCATGCTTCCCAGCTCATCTCTGCTTACATATGTAATCTGGGCCTGTAAATTTCCCTTTGATATTTCCTTGTAAACCAGTTCAATTTCTTTCACAGGATCTAAAATTGATTTTCTGATGATCATGGTAATAAAAAGGGTAAACAGCAGGGAAATCAACAGAGACAAGGAGAAGGAGAACCAGGCTGATTTCATGAAGTTCTGCGCTTCCTGCTTTTGGGAAACAGCAAACTGCAGCTGGATCGTTGAAAAACCTGATAAGATTTCTTCGGCCTGATCAATGGCAGATGAATAATTGTTTTTATAAGACTCATAGGCCTTGCTGCTGTTTCCTTTGGAGGAAGCTTTTAATAGCCCTGAAATCTCTTCTCTGGCGGACTTGGTCTTTGATAACAAATCTCTTAACTGTGCGATATCATTATCTCTTGCATTGGAAGTCTGGTTGCCTGCAAATGCCTCCAATGCGCCGGAGACGCTTTCTTCCTGTTCCTGGGCCTTGGCAAGACTATCCTGTACGGCCTGAATATCATCGTCAAGAATTGCCTGAAGAAGATATTTTTGTGCCGAGGCCAGCCCGGATCTCATGGACCATGTGCTGTTGGAGTTTGGTACGGTATAGCGGTAATAGCGTTCTACCTGGAATCCAAGATTTTTCGTGTTCCATGCGGATATTGAAGTAGATGCTATAATGATCAGCAGTATTATGCCAAAACCTAGAATCAGTTTTTTACCGACAGATAAGTTTTTAATCAGAGAGCCTGCTTCTTTGCCGGAATCATCGGCATTTGTATTCTGTTTTTTCATCTTATCGTTCCTTTCCCGATTTTTTAACCGGAATGTATATAGATTGGAAGGTGCGTTTTGCATCATATTATATATCGGAACGATAAGGCTAATCATAAGAATCCACTTATTATTTTTTAACTGTACAGACTGCTTTCATGATCTGTTAAAGAAGGCGGGGTCCTGAAGGAAAGGGATAGAAAAAAAGCCTCCGGCTTTTGTGCCGAAGGCTTTTTGATCTTTATTTTGTAGATGAATTATAGTTTGCAATGGCTGCATTTACTTTTTCAGCCAGGAAACTTACCGCCTGCTCCGGAGTGTAGGTGCCGTCATAGGTCTTCTCCATTGCTTCGTTAAAGATTGTTCTGGACTCGGTTGCTACTCCGGATAATACACCTGAGGTGTATCCGTTGACAGGGGTAGCCTTTAACTGGTTGATGGCTGTGGTAAAGTTGGGGTTCTGAGCAATGAAATCCTTCATGGCAGGAGTTTCATAAGCCTCCGGGTTAACTGCGAAGTATCCGGTGGACATACTCCAGGTGGCCTGTGAATCCGGTGTGGTGGTAAATTCGATGAACTTCCAGGCAGCGTTCTTTTTCGCCTCATCCTTATTGTCCATCATCCACAGGGATGCGCCTCCAATGATGACACCGCCATCGGCAGCAGATGCATCGATTTTTGGAAGATATCCGGTACCGATCTCAAAGTCGCTGCTTGCCGTAGCATTTTTAAGAATTGCTGTGGATTCAATGATCATGGCAGTCTGACCTGAGAAGAATGCGGTCTGGGTATCAGCGGTGGTGCTGCCGTAGTTAGCCACATAACCGGAATCCATGAGCTTTTTCCAGGTTTCAAAGATCTTAAGCCCTGCTCCGTTGTTTAAGAAATCCACTTCAGTAGCTGGTGCTTTCCGCCCGTTTTCATTGTTTGCATAAAATTTTCCCTGGCCGGCGGTCTGCTGTTCAAAGAACCAGCCGTAAATGGCCTGGGCATAGCCTACAGGAGCAGCTTTGCTTTCCACGATTTTTTTGGAGAATTCCAGAACCTCGTCAAATGTTTTGGGCGGGGTGTTGGGGTCCAGACCGGCAGCCTTAAAAACGTCCTTGTTGTAATACAACATTGGAGTGGAGACATTAAAAGGCATGGACATCTGCTTTCCGTTTACCGTATAGTAGCTGGTGATGATATCCATAACCGTAGAAGGATCAAAGTTTGTGGAGGCAAACATATCCTGTACCGGAATGGCATGGCCGCTGTCGGTCATAAACTTTGTGCCGATGTCGTACATCTGGCATACGTCCGGCATGCTGCCGCTCTGCATGGAGGCCTTCAGCTTGGTGATCAGGTCATCATAGTTACCCTGATATTCACTTTTTATCTCAATTTCATTCTGGGACTCATTAAAGGCTTTAACAAGAGCTTCGGTTGCCTCTCCGTTTACACCTCCCATAGCGTGCCAGAGGGTGATGACTGTTTTGCCCCCCTCAGCCGGAGCGTTTGCGTCAGCAGCCGCTTTTGTGGTTGCGGCTTCTGTGGAGCCTGCCGCTGTGGTTCCCCCGGAAGTAGCACTTCCACCGCATGCAGCAAGAGTCATGGACATGACAGCAGCCATAATCGCCGCAAGCCACCTTTTTCTTCTTTTCATAGATATCCTCCTTTAAATTATATAGTTTTATCTCTATACATTGCCCTTTGGGCATGCATGAAATACTTACCCTTTTACGGAACCTGAGGTGAGGCCGGAAATCAGCTGCTTCTGTCCCAGTATAAATGCCAGGATCGAAGGGACGAGGATGATCATGGAACCGGCCATGACTGGACGGAAGTCTGTGGATTCCGCACCCTGAAGCATTCCAAGACCGATCTGGACTGTTCGCATGTTCACCGAATCTGTAACAAGAAGCGGCCATAAATAGTGGTTCCAGCTTTGAAGAAATGTGTAGATCCCCAGAGCACCCATGGAAGGCTTTACAAGGGGAAGGGCAATGAAACAGAAGAAACGGAAGTTACCGCATCCGTCGATATCCGCTGCCTCCTTTATCTCCATTGGAAGCTGCAGGAATGCCTGCCTCATGTTAAATACTGCAAATGCAGATGCCACGTTTGGAAGGATCAGGGCCGTATAGCTGTTCTTAAGCCCCAGATCGCAGATGATTAAATAGTTTGCAATGATGATGGCCTGGCTTGGGATCATCATGGTAGCCAGCATCAATAAAAACAGGGCATTCCGACCCCGGAATTTCATCATGGAAAATGCATAGGCTGCCAAAGCCCCGGTAACGATCTGTCCTAAGGTAACGGCACAGGATACGATCAGGGAATTCTTGATGAAGGTAAAAAACGGAGCCAATTGCAGGGCTTTTATGTAATTGTCCGGGATCAGCTGCTTTGGCCAAAACCCCCCGGAAAACACTTCCTTCATGGTCATCATGCTGACGTTAAAACAGTAAACCACTGGTGAGATAATGATGACTGCAAAAAGGATATTTAAGGCATAAAGTAAATATTTAGCCAGTTTGTTTTTCATCAGTAGGTCACCTTCTTTTCCAGTCTAAATTGAATCAATGTCAAGACCATCAGGATTATAAACAGGACAATGGATTCCGCACAGGCCATGCCGAACCGGCTGTTCATAAATGCCTCCTGATAAATCTGGTACACAATGACATTGGTGCTTCCGGAAGGACCTCCCTGAGTCATCAGCTTGACCTGGGCATAAGCCTGAAGGGCGTTGATGACGTTTATGATCAAAAGGAAAAACAGGGTAGGGGATATGCATGGGATGGTAATATGCCTGTGCTTGGCAAAAAATCCGGCTCCTTCAATGGCTGCACATTCATACAGATCCACAGGAACACTTTGTAAGGCGGCGGTCAGGAATATAAAATTTAATCCGATGTTCATCCATACGGTCACAAGGGTTACCGCACTTAAGGCGTATTTGGGATCCGTCAGCCATCCGATGTGGGTTCCCAGGACCTTGTTGATGATGCCAAGGCTGCTGTGAAAGATGAACATGAAAACAACGGAAGCCGCTGCTGCGGAAATGGCCATGGGAAGGGCATAAACTGTCCGGAACAGATTTTTTCCCTTAATATCCTCGTTGCTGATGATGGCCAGGACAAATCCGATCACAATGGAGCATGCCACAGTCATCACGGCATATTGAAAGGATACCAAAAGGCTGTTTTGAAAGGCCTGGGAGGTGAAGATCGTAAGATAATTCCCAAGGCCGACAAAGGAGGAGACTGCCCCAAGGGGAGTCGTCATGGCAAAACTGAGCCAAATGGTTTTGAGGAACGGCCAGAACAGGAAGGCCGAGAAGAAAAACATGGCGGGCAGCAAATACAGATAAGGCTCGATTGCCCGGAAAAACTGTTTCTTTTTCATAAAAAAATTATCCTCCTTTACCTAAAAAGAAAAAAAGAACCAGCATTACATTTCGCCTTAGAGATAATGGCGGAAATGTAACGTCTGATTTCTCTTGCTCTCTAGCAAATGTTTCATTGACGTTAGTTTATCATATTAATTGTTATAATGCAACATATATTTGCGAAAACTAACCATAAAATTAGTGATATTTCGATATATTATTAACGAACAAGTAAAAAATGAATTAATTTTAATAAAGTTATTGAGAAATATAGGCATAAAAATATACTTAGTACACAAAGGTGACTCCTGGCGGGCTTGCGTTTTCAAAAAATGGATGGATTATCCAGATGCTGATCCGGTCTTCTGCTGTTAGGAATAGCCGCAAAACCTTACGAAACCCGAATGGCTATTCACAAACGCCTGGGAATGGGGTATAATAAGCCTATTGCACCGCAATCAGAAATGATATAGAAAGATGGGGATTGTTTATGAATGGTAAGAAAATTTTGTCTCTGGTGCTTGCTGTGTCAATGGCAACAGGGCTTAGCTGCATGACTTCCATGGCAGCAACCAGAAAGAAAATCACAACAGTAAACTTAACCGTGACAGCGGATATTGTGCCGGGCGGTTCTGTTTTTGGACAGCAGGCTGAGATAACGACAAAAAACAGCAAGATCGATGTGGGGGAATGTGAATTTACTAACAGCGGATTTCAATGGTATGAGCAGGATATACCAAGGCTGGAAGTGAAGCTGTATGCACAGGAAGGATATTATTTTTCCATAGCAGAATCCGGCTTCACAATTGATGGAGGAACCTACGTAAAGCAGGCGAGGGAAGATTTCAGCCAGACGCTGAAGGTGACCATAGATCTTCCCAAGGTCGGAGAGTTTACCCAGCCCATAGAAAGCGCAGCATGGGGTTCTAAAACTATGGCTGTGTGGAGTCCTGCCGCCGGGGCAGGAAGTTATGAAGTAAAGGTGTTTCGTGATGGAAAGAACACGGGAGGGGTAAAGACCACCGCGGGGACGAGTCTGGATCTCGGGCTGTTAATGGGAAAGACCGGAAGCTACACATTTAAGGTGCGTCCGGTCAATAAGCAGAATTCTGAAAATAAAGGCGACTGGGTGGAGTCTCCTGTCAATTATGTTGACGGGGCAGGGGCGGAGCAAAACCGTACATCCTCTCAAAGCAGCGGCGGCTGGAAACAGGATGGAACCGGCTGGTGGTATGAAAATCCCGACGAAAGCTATCCGGCCGGCACCTGGCAGAACATCGATGGACAGTGGTATTTCTTCAGTGAGAATGGCTATATGGCTACAGGCTGGGTCGCATGGAACGGAAAACAGTATTACTGCGATCTCACAGGAGGGCAGATGCTGGCAAACACCATAACGCCTGATGGGGCTAATGTTGGAGCCGACGGAGCGAAACTTCCTTAGAATAAAAAAATGGCGGGCTGCTTTTAGCGGTCCGTCTTTTTTACCGCCTGGAAACGGACCATTTGAAAAATACTTGTAGGATTAAAGATTCTATCATATAATAACAGGGCGGAGGCAGACATAAATGACAGTGAAAAAGACAGGAAAATTTTATAAGCGGGTATTGATAGCGGCGGCAATCCTCCTGGCCCTTTGTATGGCAGGATGCAGCCCAACTGCAAGCTCTTCCCCATTAACCCAAAGAGAAATGGGAAATGAGGCGGGGACAGATCTAAGGGTTCATTTTATTGATGTGGGCCAGGGAGACAGCACCTTAGTAGAAAAAGACGGTCATTATATGCTGATAGACGCAGGGGAACGGGACCAGGGCGAGACAGTCGCTTCTTATCTGGAGAAACAGGGAGTGAAGAAACTGGATTACGTGATCGGAACCCATCCCCATTCAGATCATATCGGCGGGTTGGAGACGATCATCCGGAAATTTGATGTACAAAAGGTCTTTTTACCGGAGAAAGAACATACCACAAAAGTTTATGAACGCCTGTTAGATGCCATAGCTGATAAAAATTTAAAAATAACCCTTCCAAAGCCAGGGGAAAGCTACTCCTTAGGAGATGCATCTTTCCAGATCATCGCTCCCAACAGGGATTATGGAGATAATTTAAATAACTGGTCCATAGGCCTGCGCCTGGCTTATGGAAAGAATAGCTTTGTCTTATGCGGAGATGCAGAAAAAGATGCAGAAAAGGATATGGTGGCTAACGGCTTTCCTTTAAAGGCGGATGTATTGAAGCTTTCTCATCATGGAAGCACCACTTCATCCTCGGAAGGCTTTATGGATATGGTTGATCCTGAATATGGAGTGATTTCCTGCGGAAAAAATAATGATTATGGCCATCCTCACAAGGAAATCCTGAGTATGTTAAAAAAGCGGAACATTAAGGTTTTGCGGACAGACCAGCTTGGAACCATAGTGGCAGTGAGCGACGGATCAAAAGTCACCTTCCCTGGAATTACGGAAGGAACCGATGGAGACAGGATACAAAGCACGGCAGCAGACCAGGATTATGTAATAAATACCAATACCAAAAAATTTCACCGGCCGGACTGCAAATCTGCAGCTTCCATGAAGGAAGAGAACCGGAAAACCTATCATGGCTCCAGAGAGAATTTGATACAGATGGGATATGATCCGTGCCAAAGCTGCAACCCTTAGCCTGGCACAGAAAGGGAAGGGAAAAGGTTATGAAGTATACCATTGACAGAATCGGGGAAACGGTAATTGTCTGTGAGGATGAGAACGGAGATATGTTAAAGGTTCAGGCCTCTGAACTGCCGGAAGGTGTAAGGGAGGGAGATATCCTTACAGAGACTGAAGGGACGTGGACACTTGAGAAAGAAGAGACGGAGAG
>POVV01000993.1_pt1 | contig 12661 bp, 10 predicted proteins | sample 1560271 | NCBI WGS metagenome assembly POVV01 (sample SAMN08337232, study PRJNA429181) | Bioreactor metagenome, whole genome shotgun sequencing project. | biome: cows' rumen and soil; feature: anaerobic; isolation source: anaerobic chemostat enrichment culture, galacturonate as sole carbon... | reverse complement strand
GGGAAAATGGCAGGCTCCGTCAGCCTGGACTTTCAGACCTATGTCCAGAGGCAGTACTTTAACCAGATGATCCATGCGGCTAACAAACGGCTTGACGTTATGACGGACGGCCAGTTCCTGCTTCAGTGCAGGGATTTGGAGACCCTTGGAAAGCAGGGGGAGGTAGGCCTGGATTTGGATGTATACAGTATGGCAACAGATAAGGTACGGGATGTTAAAACTCTTTCCGGCGGAGAATCCTTTATGGCAGCTCTTGCCATGGCCCTTGGAATGACGGATATCATCCAGCGCACGGCAGGAAATGTGAGTATGGATGCTCTTTTTATAGACGAAGGCTTTGGTTCTCTGGATGAGGAATCCAGGCTTAAGGCAGTCCGCATCCTTCAGGAGCTGGCCGGAGGACAAAGGCTGATCGGGATTGTTTCCCATGTAACGGAATTAAAGGAACAGATCGGAAAGAAGCTTCTGGTGAAAAAAACAGAAAAAGGAAGCAGGATTTTGTGGGACTTCGATGTCCTTCCTGATGGCATATGACAGGAGGACAGGAGAAAATCCGGTATTTTTCAGGTGAGTAATAACTTGACAACAGAGAAGAAACCTGTATAATAATTGTGAAACGGGAATGAAGCGCTCCCATGATAGGATTATCAAAACCGCAATTTGCTGATGGCTTCTGTATATTTTAATGAATATGCAGAAGGTATCAGCTTTTTTAATTGTCAGGGTTTGATCATCTTTAAAAATGCAAGAATATAAATGACCGGACCTTTTGTAAGTGGCCGGTTTCAGGGAGGAATTGTTGATGCTGGATAAAAAGCTGAAAAAGTACAGGGAATTGATGATCTTAGGAATTTGCGGAGTGATGATCGGCGCAGCAGTGGGGATACTGGATACAGGATTTGGAAGGGTTTTGCTTTTTGTAACAGAATTACGGGAAGAATACTTTATCCCCCTGATCATTTTTCTTCCTGCCGCAGGAGCCTTGGCAGTCTGGCTGTATCACTGGGATGAGGGTAAGTGTGTTAAGGGAATGGGATTGATTTTTCAGGTGGGTCATGGAGAAGAAGACAGGATTCCATTGAGACTGATTCCACTAACGGTTTTAAGCACCTGGATTACCCATTTGTTCGGGGGAAGTGCCGGAAGGGAAGGTGTTGCAGTACAGATAGGAGCCACCTTATCCCACTGGGTCGGTCTTAAAATAAAAGTGAAGAACAACTCCAAAATCTTCCTGGTAACAGGTATGGCAGCTGGTTTCTCCGGCTTATTTGGAACGCCTGTCGCAGCCTGCTTTTTTGCTTTAGAGGTTTTGACGGCAGGAACTTTGGAGTATTCTGCCCTGTTTCCGGCCATTGCCGCCTCCTTTACAGCCAGTACGGTTTCAAAAGCCCTGGGTTTGGAAAATTTTCATTACGCCCTGAATTCAAAAATTCAGATAGACGTTTTATTTGCTCTGAAATTAATGGTGTTGGGAGCCTTGTTTGGTCTGGTAGGTTCCCTGTTTGCTTACGGTCTGGGTTCTATGAAAAATAAGCTTGGGAAAACTTTTCAAGATCCTGTAAAAAAAATAACCATTGTAAGTATCTTTCTGGCAATATTGTTTATTCTATTGGGAATGGGAAGATATTCCGGTCTGGGAACGAATTTGATTTCAGCCGGTTTCCATGGAGGCCGTATCTATGGCTGGGACTGGATTTTAAAACTTGTTCTGACTATTATTACGATTGCAGCAGGGTTTCAGGGAGGAGAGGTTACTCCTCTGTTTGCAATAGGTACAAGCCTTGGAGCCGCTGTTGCAGGGATTCTGGGATTGCCGCCTGACCTTGTTGCCGCAATGGGATATGCAGCGGTTTTCGGCAGTGCTACAAATACTCTTTTAGCACCTGTTTTTATAGGAGCCGAGGTTTTCGGCTATTCCTATTTGCCATATTTTTTTGTGGTCTGCAGCATTGCATATCAATTTAATGGAGGCAGATCCATATATACGGCCCAAAAGAAATTATATAATTAAAGATTTTTTGAAAAATAAATCAATGGATGAATCGGGTATTTTGCTCTATAATGAATAGAGCCATGAAACAAGAATTAACATACAGAAAGGAAGATACCATGTTAAACTGCGAAAGAACCAGTGTTATGAACATAGAAAATGCCATTCGGGGTGCAAGAAATCCCATGAATAGCTGGGACCGGATGGACAGCGGATATAATGAGAAGGGTGAATACATCCTTGGACCCAATGATCTCGGCCTTGCAAAGCGGCTGAGAAAAGCAGGAAGCGACCACCGCAAATACATCCGCCAGATCCTGGTATCTGTGGATATTACGGCGCCGATTTACTGGTGGAAAGAATACGATACCTACAAAGTGGCTACTGTGGCCAATTCCACCAGTACCATGCATAAGATTCACAGCAAGCCCTTTGAACTGGAGGATTTCAGCCATGACCATATGTCGGAAGGAACGTTGGTTTTTATGGAAACTGTGGTGTCTGAATTGGAAAAGATCCGTCTGCGCTACATAGAGAATAAAAAGAAAGAGGACTGGTATGATCTGATTCAGCTCCTTCCATCCAGCTATAACCAGATGAGGACATGCACCTTAAATTATGAAACCCTGATCAATATTTACTTTGCAAGGCGCAGCCACAAGCTGGAAGAATGGCATGACTTCTGCCGGTGGATCGAATCACTTCCTTATGCAAAAGAACTGATCATTGGAGAAGAATAAAGGAAAAGGAGGGGTTGACCTATGAATATCATTGTTGCAGTGGATAAAAACTGGTCCATCGGCAATCAGGGCCAGCTTCTTGTTTCCATCCCCGAGGATAAGAAGCTGTTCCGGGAGGAAACCATGGGGAAGGTGATCGTCATGGGACGAAAGACGCTTGAGAGCCTGCCTGGAAAGCAGCCGCTCTATGGAAGAACCAACATCGTATTGACCAGGGATCCGGATTACAAAGTAAAGGGAGCGGTTGTCTGCCACAGCCTTTCAGAGGCCCTTAAAGTGCTTGGCAATTATCCTGAGGAGGATTGCTTTATCATAGGCGGGCAAAGTATTTACGAACAGTTTTTCCCGTATTGTAATACGGCCCATGTGACTTATATTGACTATATGTACAGTGCCGATACACATTTCCCCAATCTGGACCAGGATCCGACATGGGAAATGGCGGCGGAAAGCGATGAACAGACCTATTTTGATTTATGCTATACGTACCGCATGTATCAGAGGAAAGGTTAAATTCAGGTGCTTTTCGGCCTTTTGCCTGTGAATTAACTGGATATACATGCATATCCAGTTGCTTCATCAGGATACAAAGTCTGTAAGATTATAGGCAAAATTCGACCTAATCTATAAATTTTTATTGATATTTTTTTAATAAATGTTGTCAGTGCCATTTAAAAATGGTAATATGGTACGAGTACTATTTCGCCTGATTGTTGGGGAAGGCCATCAGGAAAGGTGTACAGGTATATTCACGAAGACATTAGGAGGATGAAGATGTATAAGATTTTAAAAGCAGAGATGTTAGCTGACAAGATCTATCTGATGGATGTGGAAGCACCTCGGATTGCCAAAGCCTGCCAGCCCGGAGAGTTTGTTATTGTTAAGATGGATGACAGAGGGGAGAGAATTCCCCTGACCATTTGTAATTATGATCGTGAGAAGGGAAGCATTACCATTGTATTCCAAACCGTAGGTGCAAGTACGGAAAAGATGGCTGTTTTAAAGACAGGAGACAGCTTTGAGGATGTGGTAGGGCCTTTGGGCAATGCGTCTGAATTCGTACACGAAGATATAGAAGAATTGAAGAAAAAGAAATATTTATTTGTGGCCGGCGGTGTTGGAACTGCTCCTGTTTATCCCCAGGTAAAATGGATGAAAGAGCACGGCATTGACGTGGATGTCATCGTGGGGGCAAAGACCAAGGACTTATTGATTCTGGAAGATGCCATGAGAGAGCAGGCCGGAAATTTATATATAACCACAGATGACGGCTCTTATGAAAGAAAGGGCCTGGTAACTGAGGTAATCAAAGACCTGGTTTTAAACCAGGGGAAGAAATACGATGTGTGCGTAGCCATCGGACCGATGATCATGATGAAGTTCGCCTGCCTTATGACCAAGGAGCTTGGTATTCCTACTGTTGTCAGCTTAAACCCGGTCATGGTAGACGGAACCGGCATGTGCGGTGCCTGTCGTGTTACGGTCGGCGGTGAAGTGAAATTTGCCTGCGTAGATGGACCGGAGTTTGACGGCCATCTGGTTAATTTTGATGAGGCCATGAAGCGCCAGATGATGTATAAATCAGAAGAAGGGCGCGCGGTTTTAAAAGAGAGTGAGGGCGATACTCATCACGGCGGCTGCGGATTGTGTGGAGGTAACGAGTAATGGATGTATTAAAGAAAGTACCAGTAAGAGAACAAGACCCTAAGGTAAGAGCGACGAACTTTGAAGAGGTTTGTCTTGGATATAATGAGGAAGAGGCAAAAGAGGAAGCCAGCCGATGCATTAATTGTAAAAACCCAAAATGTGTAGCAGGCTGCCCGGTATCCATTAATATTCCCGGATTTATTAAAGAAGTGGAAAACGGAAATCACGAAGAGGCTGCAAGGATTATTGCTGAGTCCTCTGCACTTCCTGCTGTCTGTGGCCGGGTCTGCCCCCAGGAGAGCCAGTGCGAAGGCAAGTGTATCCGGGGAATCAAGGGAGAACCCATTTCTATCGGAAAGCTGGAGCGTTTTGTGGCGGACTATTCCAGAGAGCACGGTTTTGTACCGGCTGCCCCGGAAAAGACCAATGGCAAGAAGGTAGCCGTCATCGGTTCCGGTCCTTCCGGATTAACCTGTGCCGGTGACCTGGCTAAAATGGGCTATGAAGTTACTATTTTTGAAGCTCTTCATGAGCCGGGCGGCGTATTGACCTACGGCATTCCGGAATTCCGTCTTCCAAAGGAAGGTGTGGTTCAGCCGGAGATTGACAACGTAAGAAAGCTTGGCGTTAAGATTGAAACCAATGTGATCATCGGTAAGTCCGTGACCATTGACGAACTTTTGGATGAAGAAGGATTCCAGGCCATATTCATCGGTTCTGGAGCAGGTCTTCCTATGTTTATGGGAATTCCGGGAGAGAACGCAAACGGCGTCTTCTCTGCCAACGAATATTTAACCAGAAGCAACCTGATGAAAGCGTTCCGCAGTGATTATGATACCCCTATCGTAGCAGGCAGGAAGGTTGCAGTGGTAGGCGGCGGAAACGTTGCCATGGATGCAGCCAGGACGGCCCTTCGTCTTGGCGCAGAGGTACACGTTGTATATAGAAGAAGTGAGGCGGAGCTTCCGGCAAGAGCGGAAGAAGTTCACCACGCAAAGGAAGAGGGAATCATTTTTAATCTTTTATCCAACCCGTTAGAAATTCTCACCGATGATAAAGGCTGGGTAAATGGAATGAAATGCATTAAAATGGAGCTTGGAGAGCCGGATGCTTCCGGCAGAAGAAGACCTGTTGAGATAGAGGGATCTGAATTCGTCATTGATGTAGACACCGTTATCATGTCCTTAGGAACTTCACCGAACCCGCTCATATCCAATACAACAAAAGGACTGGATATCAATAAGCGCAAATGTATCATTGCTGAGGAATCTACAGGAAAAACCAGCAAGGAAGGCGTTTACGCCGGAGGAGATGCGGTAACTGGAGCTGCAACCGTTATTCTGGCTATGGAAGCCGGACGGGCTGGAGCAAGAGGGATTGATGAATACCTTTCTTCTAAGGAATAATCCAGATAGTAAGAAATTAAAGGGCTGCCAGTTCACTGGCGGCCCTTTTGAAAGGTAGTTGCATAATTTATGAATAAAAAAATTGATTTATTAAATGGACATATTTTTACATCGTTGACCGGTCTGGCCCTTCCCATCATGGTCACCGCCCTGGTGCAGATGGCTTATAATTTAACGGATATGGCCTGGATCGGGTTCGTCGGTTCCCCGGCAGTTGCAGCGGTCGGCGCAGGGGGGATGTATGTCTGGCTCTCCCAGGGCGTTGTCGCTCTGGCAAAAATGGGCGGCCAGGTAAAGGTGGCTCATGCGCTTGGAAGGGGAGACAGGAAGGAAGCGGCAGTCTATGCTTCCGGTTCGGTTCAGATGGGGCTTTTATTTGCACTGCTGTATGGGGTAGTGACGTTTTTCGGGGCAAAGCCTTTGATCGCATTTTTCGGGTTGAACGATGCTTTCGTTGCCTATAATGCCCAGGTCTATTTAAAGATTACCTGCGGTTTGATTGTATTTTCCTTTATGAATTCGATTATTACCGGGATTATGACAGCGATGGGCGACAGTAAAACACCGCTGCTTGCGAATTTTATCGGCCTGGTTTTGAATATGGTACTGGATCCTGTCCTGATTTTTGGGGTAGGTCCGGTAAAGGGCTCAGGAGTATCGGGGGCGGCCATTGCCACGGTCATGGCCCAGGCAGTGGTTACCGCAGTGTTCCTCATTGCCATTCGAAAGGACCGGGTGCTGTTTGATAAGGTGAAGGTGTTTCATAAGGTTCCCTGGGATTATTTGAAAGCAATGATCCGGATCGGTTTCCCTGCTTCCGTTCAGAACCTTATTTATACCAGCATTTCCATGATTCTGACCCGGTTTGTGACTGGATTTGGAGATATTGCAGTGGCAGTGCTGCGGGTGGGCGGTCAGATCGAATCCATATCATGGATGACGGCAGATGGATTTGCAGCAGCCATTAATTCCTTTGTGGGGCAAAATTATGGAGCAGGTCAGTATGGAAGAGTGAAAAAGGGTTATTTTACGGCGATTGGAGTCATGTTTGTCTGGGGATTGTTCTGCTCAGCTCTTTTAATTGGCCTTCCGGAGCATATATTCGGATTATTCATCCATGAACCGGAAGTTATTCCAATGGGAGTGCGCTATCTTGTGATCCTGGGCTTTTGCCAGATGTTCATGTGCATTGAACTGACAACAGTAGGGGCACTTTCTGGTCTTGGCAGGACCCTTCTCTGCTCGGTCATCAGCGTATTATTTACTTCCGCCAGGATACCTCTTGCCATGATTTTAAGCAGTACAGCCCTTGGGCTTGACGGAATCTGGTGGGCTTTTACCATTTCAAGTATCATCAAAGGGATTCTATTTTTCTTCTCCTTCCTTCTGGTGGCAAGAAAGCTGCCACAGGATAAGCGGCAGGCCCGGCTGGAAGCGGAACTTGAATAGATTACCGGAAGTTCATTTGGCAGTATCTTACAATTATCAAAATTTTCCAAAAAAGACTTGAATTTCACCCTGGTTATACGGTAACATATAAGGTAGAAAAAAGGGGAAAAGGAACTGACGATGAAACGAAAAATGCAGAATATGTATGAAAGAAACAGGAAAACGATTAAAAAGCTTCTCTGCGGCCTGTTGGTAAGTGCTATGGTCTGCGGCCAGACTGTTCCCGCCTGGGCCACGTCAAAAGCGGAGAAAGAAAAACAGGAAGCGCAAAAAAAACTGGAAGAGGCAAATAAAAAAGCCCAGGAAGCTGAAGGCAAAAAGAGCGCTGCCCAGAATCAGGTATCAAAGCTGACTTCTGATCTGACTGCTCTTCTGGCTGATATCAAAGTTCTGGAAAGTGATATGGCCAGCAAGGAAGCAGAGATCAAGCAGGCAGAACTGGACTATGCAGCGGCTAAGAAAGAGGAAGAAAAGCAGTACACTTCCATGAAGAAGCGAATCCAGTACATGTACGAGAAGGGAGATACTGAATATCTGGATATTTTCCTTCAGGTAAAGAACATGTCTGATCTTCTTAATAAGGCGGAATACGTAGAAGGAATTTATACATATGACCGGAATATGCTGATCACCTACCAGGAGACAAAGCAGAAGGTGGCCGATTATAAGTCAGACTTAGAAGAGGACAAGGCTGAGATGGAGGTCATGGAGCTGGAGTACAAGGAACAGCAATCTGCACTTGAGACACTGATCTCCACGAAGAAAAAGGAAGTTTCCAATTTCGACAGCCAGCTTGCACAAGCCAAGCAGGATGCTGCGGTTTATGCCCAGACAGTAGCAAAGAAGAATGAGGAGATCCGCAAGTCGAAAGAAGAGGAGGCCAGAAAGAAGGCAGCCGAAGAAGCCAGGAAAAAGGCGGAGGAAGAGGCCAGAAAGAAAGCTGCGGCGAACACCAGCTCAAAACCAAAATCATCCAATGCCAACAACAAGTACACCGGACCGTCTGCCTCCAAAAGCAGCGGAGGATCAGCGCAGGGCCGTGCGGTTGCGGATTACGGACTTCAGTTTGTGGGGAACCCCTATGTATTTGGAGGTACCAGCCTGACGAGCGGTACGGACTGCTCCGGGTTTGTACTGTCTGTGTACAAGCAATTCGGTTACTCCCTGCCAAGAAGCTCTTCGGAGCAGCGCTCTGCAGGGCGTGAGGTATCCTATTCTGATGCACAGCCGGGAGATCTTATCTGCTATGCAGGACATATAGGAATTTATATCGGCAATGGACAAATTGTTCATGCCAGCTCCCCGTCCACCGGAATTAAGGTAGGAACAGCCACCTACCGGACGATTTTATCCGTCAGAAGAATTGTATAGAGAATCTGTTTAACAGGGGGGGATCCGTTGATCCCCCCCTGTTTCCTTAAAAAGAGCTTGCGGAAATCGACATTATATGAGAAAATGTAATCAAGTATGATGTGATATATTTAACAAAGTACTGTTCACAATTATTACTTATTCGAAAGGAGTTTTAACATGATTTATTCACAGGAAGTAGAAGAGATGTGCACAGTGGCACAGGGCGTTCATCACGGCGCTGCTCCAATCCCAGAAGAAGCAAAATGGGTAAAATCTAGAGAAGTTAAAGATATCTCCGGCCTGACACATGGCGTTGGCTGGTGTGCTCCTCAGCAGGGTGCATGCAAGCTGACTCTTAACGTAAAAGAGGGTATTATCCAGGAAGCATTAGTAGAGACTATCGGCTGTTCCGGTATGACACATTCCGCTGCTATGGCAGCAGAGATTCTGCCAGGACTTACCGTTTTAGAAGCATTAAATACAGACCTTGTTTGTGACGCTATCAACACCGCTATGAGAGAATTATTCTTACAGATCGCATACGGCAGAACACAGAGTGCATTTTCTGAGGATGGACTTCCGGTAGGTGCGGGACTGGAAGACTTAGGAAAGGGTCTCCGTTCACAGGTTGGTACCATGTATGGAACATTAAAGAAAGGTCCTCGTTACTTAGAGATGGCGGAAGGCTATGTAACCGGTATCGCTCTGGATGAAGAAGATCAGATCATTGGCTATCAGTTCGTAAGCCTTGGTAAGATGACTGACTTTATCAAGAAGGGTGATGACCCGACGACTGCTTGGGAAAAGGCAAAAGGACAGTACGGACGTGTTGCCGAAGCTGCTAAGATCATTGACCCAAGACATGAATAATCGGATTGGCAAAAGCCTGTCGGTTATCGGTTATCAAAGCGAAGATATTTGGCCAATAATAAGGAGGACAAGATAATGGCATTATTTGAATCATATGAGAGAAGAATTGACAAAATCAATTCTGTATTAAACAGCTATGGCATTGCTTCTGTTGAAGAAGCTGAAAAGATTACAAAAGATGCAGGTCTGGATGTATACGAGCAGGTAAAGAAGATCCAGCCGATCTGTTTTGAGAATGCCTGTTGGGCTTACATCGTTGGCGCAGCAATTGCAATTAAGAAAGACTGCAGAAAAGCGGCAGACGCAGCAGCAGCTATTGGAGAAGGTCTTCAGGCTTTCTGTATTCCAGGTTCCGTTGCCGACCAGCGTAAAGTAGGTTTTGGACACGGTAACTTAGGAAAGATGCTTCTGGAAGAAGAGACAGAGTGCTTCTGCTTTTTAGCAGGTCATGAGTCCTTTGCAGCAGCAGAAGGCGCAATTGGTATTGCTGAGAAGGCAAACAAGGTTCGTCAGAAACCATTAAGAGTTATTTTAAATGGTTTAGGAAAAGATGCAGCTCAGATCATTTCCAGAATCAATGGATTTACATATGTAGAAACAGAGATGGATTATTACTCAGGCGAAGTAAAAGAGCTTTGGAGAAAGTCCTACTCAGAAGGTTTAAGAGCTAAAGTTAACTGCTACGGTGCAAACGATGTAACAGAAGGTGTTGCAGTTATGTGGAAGGAAGGCGTTGACGTTTCTATTACAGGAAACTCTACCAACCCAACCAGATTCCAGCATCCGGTTGCAGGAACTTATAAGAAGGAATGTTCAGAGAAGGGCAAGAAGTACTTCTCCGTAGCATCCGGCGGCGGTACAGGACGTACCCTTCATCCGGATAACATGGCAGCAGGTCCAGCTTCCTATGGCATGACTGATACTATGGGACGTATGCACTCTGATGCTCAGTTCGCAGGTTCTTCCTCCGTTCCGGCTCACGTGGAAATGATGGGTCTGATCGGTATGGGTAATAACCCAATGGTTGGAGCTACCGTTGCTGTTGCCGTTGGCATCGAGGAAAGTGCAAAAGAAGGTAAATTCTAAGGAAAACCTTGATTTTTAAGGTGTTTTACTCTTAGAAAAGGAAAGAGGAGTCGCTTTGCCGGTTCCTCTTTTTGCTTATTAAATATCCAGACTGATGGAAGCTGCATGACCAATGAAAGATCTTCCGGTGGAAGAATGAAAACCTTCAAACAGACAATATTATAATCATCGGTTTGAAGGTTTAATTTTATAATCCGGAGTATCCATATTAAGAATTAGCATTGATGCATGCTTTGTAACGATCGTCCGCTGCCTCCCAGCTTACCACATGGAACCAGTCTTCTATGTATGCGGCCCTGTCATTAAACCGCTTCAAAAAATAGGCGTGCTCCCAGCAGTCGATGCCTGCAATAACGCAAAGGCCATCTGAGATAGGGGAATTCTGGTTAGGTGTTGTTACGAGTTTCAGTGCGCCATTTGAATCCACCACCAGCCAGGCATACCCGGATCCAAATATAGCCAGTGCATACCTTTTAAATTCATCAAAAAACTGTTCCACCGTCCCAAAATATTGTATAATGGCAGGGTACAATACTTCAGCCTGAGACCGGGTCATGGAATTGGTCATCCCGAAGAAATAGATGTTGTGATTATAAACTCCGCCCGCATTATTAATGATGCCTTGACGGACTTCCGAAGGAAGGCTTTCCGTGTCCGAAAGCAGTTCCTCCAAAGACTTGTTTTGCAGCTGCGGATAATTCGTCAGGATCCCGTTAAGATTCGCCACATATCGTTGCTGCAGCCTGTCGTGGTGCAGGTACATGGTTTGCGTGTCTATGTAGGGTTCCAGCGCATCGTATGGATACGGCAGCGGCAGGTTTACAAAGGGGTAATGTTCATTCATAGGTTATTGTCCTTATTATTATTTGTATATATATATTCAGTACTCAGGGATATATGATGGATAAGCAGGAAGCTTGTAACAGAAATCTATGCTGGCCCTGGCTATAGGTTTTTTCTATAACCAGGTCATAATTATATCAATTAACACTTAGCAATGAAACCAGGTATAATACCAACTAAGAAGATACGAAATAAATAATCACTATAACATTTGGGAGGAAATTCATATGGCTAAGAAGATAAGAGCTGAGAGAAATTTAAAATTTGAAACATTGCAATTACATGTTGGGCAGGAACAGGCGGATCCGGTTACCGATGCCAGAGCAGTACCCATTTACCAGACATCTTCCTATGTGTTCCATAATAGCGATCATGCTGCGGCCAGATTCGGCCTGTCAGATGCAGGTAATATTTATGGAAGGCTGACAAACCCAACCCAGGACGTTTTTGAGCGCAGGATTGCAGCTTTAGAAGGCGGAGTGGCTGCCCTGGCAGTGGCTTCCGGAGCTGCAGCAGTTACCTATTCCATTGAGAATATTGCAAAAAGCGGGGATCATATTGTAGCAGCAAAGAATATCTATGGCGGTACTTATAATCTGCTGGAGCATACTCTTCCAGAATACGGAGTTAAAACGACCTTTGTGGATCCTTTTGATTACGAAGCCTTTGACAAAGCCATTCGGGAAAACACAAAGCTGGTATTCATTGAAACTCTGGGCAATCCCAATTCCGACGTGGTTGATATTGAAAAACTGGCAGGCATCGCCCATGCACATAAAATTCCGCTGATTGTAGACAATACCTTTGCAACTCCTTATCTGGTGAGACCCATTGAATACGGAGCGGATATTGTAGTCCATTCCGCTACAAAATATATTGGGGGCCATGGTACAGCCATTGGCGGCGTCATTATTGACGGCGGAACATTCGATTGGGAGGCTTCCGGAAAATTCGCTTTCCTTACAGAGCCGAACCCAAGCTACCATGGAATCAGCTTTACCAAGGCGGTAGGAGCGGCCGCTTATGTAACAAAGATCCGCGCCATTTTACTCCGTGATACAGGAGCAGCTCTTTCTCCCTTCCATGCGTTTTTATTCCTCCAGGGCTTAGAAACCTTATCTCTTCGTGTTGAACGACATGTGGAAAATGCGCTGAAGGTGGCTCAGTATTTAAAGAACCATCCTCAGGTGGAGAAGGTGCACCATCCTTCCGTTTCAGAGGATCCGGAGCAGCAGGAATTATACGGCAAATATTTCCCCAATGGCGGAGGCTCCATA
>POVV01000992.1_pt1 | contig 12676 bp, 9 predicted proteins | sample 1560271 | NCBI WGS metagenome assembly POVV01 (sample SAMN08337232, study PRJNA429181) | Bioreactor metagenome, whole genome shotgun sequencing project. | biome: cows' rumen and soil; feature: anaerobic; isolation source: anaerobic chemostat enrichment culture, galacturonate as sole carbon source...... | reverse complement strand
CTGGATCTTGGACTGCCGGATATTGATGGCGTAGAGATCCTTAAAACCATACGTCAATGGTCAAAGACTCCTGTGATTGTGGTTTCCGCCCGTGGTCACGAACGTGAGAAGGTGGCTGCCCTAGATTTTGGAGCTGATGATTACATTGTAAAACCGTTTGGAACCTCAGAACTCCTTGCGCGGATCCGGACGGCTATGCGGCACAGCCCTCAAACAGCCGCCGCAGAAGCTCTGGGGGATGAAACGTTTATCACTGGGAAGCTTGAAATCGATTATAACAAACGGGTCGTATACAAAGATGGAGAAAAAATCCACTTAACGCCTATTGAATATAAGCTGTTGGTTTTACTGTCCAAGAATGCAGGCAAGGTGCTTACCCATGATTTCATCATACGGGAAATATGGGGGGTTTATACCGATGAAAGCCATACCCTTCGCGTCAACATGGCGAATATAAGGCGTAAAATAGAGGAGAATCCAGGAGTACCTCAATATATTCTTACGGAAATGGGTGTTGGGTATCGGATGGTGGAGGAATTAGAGGAAGGGTAATTTTACATTTGTTATATTTGGCATCATATTTATATAGACTCACACAATAGGCGGCTGTCGAGCGAGTTACTCGTGTCAGTCATACCAGCGGTTTTGGGATTGCTGAAAGAGAAAATGAAGCAAAGAGAAGACTGAAGAGAAGAACGAATATAATCATGGAATAAGGCGCCCTGTCTAACAAGAAATTTTATCAGACAGGGTGTCTTTGTCATAATAAAGTGTAGCTTACAGGGAAAAACGGCTCTTAATCTTCAGGATAAATAAGCTGGTCGTCATCAATTCCGTACAGCACAGAATCAAGGAATTTTCCAGCCAGGTATTTTGCCATTCCCAGATTCATGTCCAGGTAATTGCCGCAGTCTCTTGCAGCTGCTCCTGGCACCTCGCCTTCAAAATCCCGGATGAATTCGTACATTTCCGTGATCAATGGAACAATGTCTCTGGACCTGTAATCACCGGACAGCAGAAGGTAAAAGCCGGTACGGCAGCCCATAGGACCAAAGTACAGGATCCGGGCAGCAAAGAATTCATGGTTACGCAGGAAAGTGGCTCCCAGATGTTCCATGGTGTGGATTTCCGCTGTATTCATAACAGGCTCAAAATTGGGGCGGGTCATGCGGATATCAAAGGTGGTAATGACAGAGTCCCCGGCCTGATCCCTGCGGGAGACATAGATGCCTGGAAGAAGTTTTAAATGGTCGATGGTAAAGCTTGTTATTTTTTCCATGGTTATCATGTCCTTTCTTAACATGGCTGCTTACGATTTGCGGGATGCTTATCCCATGGTAAAATTATAATAAATAAAACGATCCCATGCAATAGGAAACAAATGATGTTTATTATCTTTTGGAATGTTGTGGGAAATAGACAGAAATTACCCGGATATATCTGGATTATTTTCTATATTGACAGGATTTCTTCATGCTGATAAAATGATAATATGGTAATACCTTATGAAAGCGAGAGAGAATATGGAACTTCACCCAATGATAAAACCCAATTTAAGCAGCTCAGTTAAGAACTATCTTTATAAGTATATTCGAAGTTTGGATTTAGAGGGAAATACGAAGCTGCCGCCGGAGAATGAACTGTCTTCGAATCTTGGAGTCAGCAGGGTAACAGTGCGCCGGGCATTGGATGAACTGGAGAAGGAGGGGATAGTCCTAAGAATTCATGGAAGAGGAACATTTGTCAATCCGGAAGCTTTAAATATCCAAGTGAATCTTATGCCGGGAGAAGAGTTCTCGAGGCTGATTGAATCCTGTGGTTATAAAGCAACCGTTGAAGTTGCGGATGTCAGGAAATTGAAAGCCGACGGTAAGGTTGTACGGATTCTTCAACTGGATGATGGGGAAGAAATCTATGAAGTTGAAAAGATTTATTTAGCGAATGGACATCCAGCCATTATAAGCATCGACCGTTTTGCATGCAGTTTGGCAGGAGATGACTTGCAGCGAGAGGCTGCCGAAGGGACATCTACCTTTGAGATTTTAAGAAAATCTGGCGGATGCTTTATTGTTAGAGATAAGATCCGGATAGAAACCATGAACCGCATGGAGATGGAGCAGGAAACTGTTTGCGGACGGAAGATGGAGTGTGACAGTGTTCTGGTATTTCATGGGATAAATTACAATCAAGATAACAGACCGGTTATTTATGATACTGAGTTTTATGATACGAAATACATAAAGTTCAGTCTTCTAAGAGTAAAGAATGTATATGAGGATGAGATTTAGTGAAAGAATAAAGTGCTGTAAAGGTACTTTATTTTTTAAAGAATGATAAGGTAATACCATATTATCATACTAACATATAAAGAGAGGACAAAATTATGGGGGATAAGCTGAATCAATTTTTTCATCTTTCAGAGAGAGGGACGAATATTAAAACAGAGATATTGGCGGGAACCACAACATTTTTAACCTGTGTCTACATTGTGGCAGTAAATCCTGGAATCTTATCGGCCGCAGGAATGGATACAAAAGCAGTTTTCTGGGCAACCGCTGTGGCATCGGCCATTGCCTGTATCTGGATTGGAGTCTGGGCGAATCTGCCGTTTGCACTTGCACCTGCCATGGGACTGAATGCCTATTTTACATATTATGTATGCAACACGCTTGGGCTTCCATGGCAGAATGCATTGGCCTGCGTAGCTATATCTGGAATTTCGTTTATGTTTTTAAGTATATTTAAGGTACAGCAGAAAATTGTGGATGCCATGCCGGACTGCATCAAGCATTCCGTGGGTTCGGGGATTGGCTTTTTCATCGCATTTACTGGGCTCATGCAATCGGGAATCGTTACATCTTCACCGGATACGCTGCTGACGCTGGGAGATTTAGCCAATCCTGGAGCCCTTCTTGCACTCTTTGGGATTTTCCTTACGGCAGTCCTGGTGATCAAGAGGGTCAGAGGAGCGATATTGATTGGGATCCTGGTTGTGACTGCCCTTGGCATTCTGGTAAAGGATCCAGTGACAGGTATTGCATATACAGTGATTCCGGACCGCATCATTTCCTTTGATAATCCGGTGGCGGCTATGGCGCCTACATTTGGTAAGCTGACGTTAAAGGGGTTGTTTTCAGGAACACCGGAAATGGTGCTGGGAGTAATTTTCGCTATTGTCAGTTTCCTGTTTGTGGATCTGTTTGATAGTATCGGTGTTCTTCTTGGTGTTTCATCAAAGGCCGGCCTGATGGATGAGAAGGGGAATATCCCGTGCGCCGGTAAGGCGTTGTTTGTAAGTGCCGGCGGAGCGGCTGTCGGGGCACTGTTAGGAACGAATACGGTGACGATTTATGGAGCAGAAAGTGCAACTGGGATTAACGAAGGCGGTAGAACCGGTCTTACCGCTTGTGTGACAGGAGTACTGTTCTTGTTCACACTGTTTTTATCGCCGTTGTTTCTTATGATTCCATCGATTGCTACTGCACCAGCCCTGGTTATGGTAGGGATATTTATGATAGAGCCGTTAAGAAAACTTCCGCTTGATGATGTTTCCGTCGCACTTCCGGTATTTCTCACAGTGGCCTTCATGCCATTTTCCTATAATATTGCATATGGAATCCTGTTTGGATTAATCGGATATACCATAGGGCAGGTTGCCGCAGGAAAGGCAAAGGAAATGACAAAGACAGTATGGGTGCTGACGGTTATCTTTATTGTGTATCTGGTACTGGAGATTATTTTATAGGAGGGAAATGAATATGAGAACATTTGAGGAAATTAAGAATACAATTGAGACAGGTTTGGGAATGCATCCCTGCGATTTAAAGCTGGAACATGTAAAGCTGGTAAATGTATTTTCCGGTGAAGTGTATCCCACCAATATATATATTAAAAACAAGAGAATTGTTTCCATCGACCCTGACGCAGTCTTAGAAGCGGAACGTGTACTGGATTGTAAAGGGCAGTATGCGCTGCCGGGGTTGATTGACGCCCATATGCACTTTGAATCCACCATGCTTTCCCCGGAAGCGCTGGCTTCCGTAGTGGTTCCCCAGGGAACGACCACACTATGTGCAGATCTGATGGAAATTGCAAATGTAGCAGGTGAGCAGGGGCTAAGGGCAATGCTCCAGTCTATGAACCGTCTTCCTTACAGAATGCTGATTGAGGTCTCTTCCCGGGTTCCGACTGCGCCGGGACTTGAGACGACGGGAGCAGTTCTTGGAGCAAAGGAAGTGGCAGATATCATGGATTGGGATGAAAGCGTCAGCCTGGGAGAACTGGACCCATCAAAAATTCTCTTTGTAAAGGATGAGTATCTCCATAAGATAGCGGATACACTTTCACGAAGGAAGCTGGTAAACGGACATGCCATAGGACGTCTGGGGCAGGAACTGAATGTATATGCTTCTTCGGGAATATCCGACGACCATGAATGTGTCAATACCAATGAAATGATGGGACGCCTGAAAGTAGGAATGAAGGTGTTTATCCGGGAAGGAAGCAGCGAGCGGAACGTGGACGAACTGGTAAAGGGAATTGTAGACAACGAGCTGGATACTTCAAATATCATGTTCTGCACTGATGATAAGCATGCCCGGGAGATACAGGTGGAAGGACATATTAACTATAATGTTTCTAGAGCTGTAGAACTGGGGCTGGACCCCATGGAAGCGATTCAGATGGCAACGGTAAACACGGCGAAGCATTTTCGAATGGAAGACGAAATCGGAAGCATTACTCCCGGACGATTGGCGGACATACTGCTTGTGGAAGACTGGCGTATTGTAAAACCTACCATGGTTATATTTGAGGGAAAGGTTGTTGCGGCAGACGGTGAACTTCTGGACGAATGCAGGGTGAGCGATTATCCCGAGTGGATTAAGAATACGGTAATCCTAAAAAATAAGATTACTTCAGATTCCTTCCGGGCAGCATCAAAAAAAACAGATGGAACAACGGATATTCATGTAATTGATATGATTCCAAGGCAGATCATCAACCATCATATCATAAAAGAGATGAAGGTGAAGAATGGTTCTGTTTTAACGGATGTGGATCAGGATATTCTTAAACTTGCAGTGGTAGAACGGTATGGAAAAAATGGCAATGTTGGCATTGGATTTGTCCGTGGATTCCAGCTGAAGAAAGGGGCACTGGCCTATTCCATGTCCCATGACCACCATAATATCGTTGTAGTTGGGACGAATGATGAAGACATGGCGGTGGCAGTGAATGAAGTTGCCAGACGGAATGGTGGGCTTGCAGTAGCATGTGATGGCAGGATATTAAACAGCATGGAGCTGCCGATTGGAGGCCTTATGAGTGAAAAACCAGCGGAAGAAGTGATGGCACAGCTGGATATTCTGAATGAGGATGCAAAAAACCTGGGCTGTGAGATGGAGGCCCCGTTTATGTCCTTAAGTTTTATTTCACTTCCGACGGTTCCCGATCTTGGGCTGACGGATCTTGGGCTGGTGGATGTACTTGAACATAAACTGATTGAACTGGAGTTAGAATAGAGAAGAGTTATTAATACCTTAAGGCTTCTGCATCTTTTTGCAGGGGCCTTATTGAGGCAGTAGATATCCGGTGTGCCCCCTGAAAAACCAAAAGTTTCCAGATAACGAAAATCCTTCACGCTATCCTATGAGGATTGACCGGAACCGGAATGCATTCATGTGTTTGTCGTGAAAAAATCAGTAAAGCTGTTGACAATAATCATTTATAATAATATAATGTAAAAAAGTTAGTGGTAACTAACTAAATATATTATTAATGAGGAGATGAAATGAAAAAAAACAACGTACTAAAAATAACTACCATTATGGCAGCGGCCGTTTTAATGATGACAGCCTGCTCAAGTCCAAGCACTACAAAAACTAATGAAACCATTGAGACCGCTGAAACGACACAAGCTGAAACCACTGCAGCTGCTAAGAGTGAGGAAGCTTTAACGGTTGAAATCAAAGATATTCATGGTCTGGTGACAGTTCCTGTAAATCCTCAAAAGGTAATTTCTTTGGATAACAGAACTTATGAAACGTTATCAGACTGGGGAATTGAATTAGTCGCTGCCCCAAAGGGTGTAATGCCGGCGGATTCCCCATATGTAACCGATGAGTCTGTTCTGGATATCGGAAATCACCGCGAACCGAATCTTGAGATTATAGCAGCTTCAGACCCTGACCTCGTAATCGTCGGTCAAAGATTTGCGTCCTATTATGAAGAAATAAAAAAGTTAGTGCCAAATGCAGTTGTTATTGATTTAAATTTTGATGTTTCTGAGGAAGCGGATACACCTGGAGAAAACTTAGTAAACGGGCTTAAGGATTCCACTGTTGCACTTGGTAAAATCTTTAATAAAAATAAAGAAGCTGAACAATTGACAGCTGATTTTGATCAGGCGATCGAAGCTGCTAAATCTGCATATAACGGAACGGATACCATTATGAGTGTTGTAGTTTCCGGTGGAAATATCGGTTTTTCAGCTCCTCATTCCGGACGAGTTTGGGGGCCGATGTATGAAGTGTTCGGCTGGGTTCCGGCATTAGATATAGACAATACGACTTCCGATCACCAAGGGGATGATATTTCTGTTGAAGCAATTGCACAAAGTAATCCAGATTGGATTTTCGTATTAGATCGTGATGCTGCGGTATCTTCTACTACGGATGCGGTTCCTGCTCAGGATGTTATCGATCAATCACCTGCTCTTAAAAACGTAACGGCTGTTACGGAAGGACATATCGTTTATGCACCGGCTGATACTTACACAAATGAATCCATACAAACCTATCTGGAGTTATTTGGAGACCTTGCTAAGGCATTGGCTGAATAGTATATAGGAGTATAGCATAGTGTTGAAAAATACAGCGAAAAAAATGATTGGGGCTGGGAATTCTCAGCCCCAACGTTATTATAACAATAAGATATGGACAAAACCTTTTATATCAGCGATTTTCGTTGTTATTATTTTAGGTATTATATCACTGTTTACCGGAGTTTATGATATACAGGGTCAAGTGGATGGAAGGGATATGTTTTTCATAACACGGGTACCTAGAACAGCTGCACTCATGCTTACCGGAGCTGCAATGTCAATGTCAGGACTGGTCATGCAGCTTATTACACAAAATCGTTTAGTTGAGCCTACTACAACAGGGACGATTGAATGGTCGGGTTTGGGACTTCTTATTGTCTATTTATTTTTTCCGGCGCCAACTTTAGTTTTAAGAATGACTGGGGCAATCTTGTTTTCGTTTATAGGAACTATGATTTTCTTTTTGTTTTTGAGAAGAGTGAAACTTCGTTCGTCTTTAATTGTACCGATTATTGGAATGATGCTTGGAGCAGTTATTTCTGCATTTTCTACTTTTGTAGGACTTACCTTCCAGATGACGCAAAATATTGAAAGCTGGTTTGTAGGTTCGTTTGCAGCCGTTCAAGCCGGAAGATACGAATATTTATGGCTGATTATTATAGTTACCGGCCTTATTTTTATTTGTGCGGATAAGCTGACGTTAGCCGGTCTGGGGGAAGATGTTGCTACAAGTCTTGGAGTAAATTATAATAAGATCATTATTTTGGGGACCGGCCTTATTTCTTTTGCAGTTGGAATTGTAACGGCTGTTATTGGAAATTTACCTTTCTTAGGTTTAATTGTGCCCAATATTGTTTCCATGTACAGAGGAGATAATCTTAGGAGTAATCTGCCTTGGGTATGTGTGTTGGGAATGGGTGTAATAACTCTTTGTGACATAATTTCACGAACAATTATAATGCCTTTTGAAGTACCTGTCTCTTTGATCCTCGGAACAGTAGGGTCAATTGTATTTATTGTTATCTTATTGAGGCAAAGGAGGCTAAGATGAACGGAATAGAATACAATACCAGCCTTCATCAGGAACGCAGATCAGCGAGAGCTTTTCGTTCTAAGAAAGAAGAAAAAAAATATTGGATTTTGTTGATAACATTGATTGTTTTGGGCGTTTTTGCTTCCTATGGACTATTGGTTTATAATAATCCGGTTCCAATTGATTCTCCTTCTTTTCTCCCTGTTGTCAGAAGAAGGATGTTCGCTCTTACGGCAATGATCATTGCTGCAGTTTGTCAGAGTTTATCGACAGTCACTTTCCAATCGATTACAAGTAACAGGATAATAACCCCTTCCCTTTTAGGCTTTGAAGCACTTTACTCAACCATTCATACCAGTACCATATTTTTCTTTGGTGCCAGTGCCTTTATAAATTTTAGCGGGATTGGATCCTTTGTATTTCAAGTTGTAGTTATGGTCTTGATGTGCCTGATCCTTTATGGCTGGCTGCTATCCGGAAGGTATGGAAATTTACAGCTTATGCTTTTAGTTGGCGTTATTATGGGAACCGGGCTGAAGTCCTTATCATCTTTTATGAGAAGGCTTCTTGCGCCGTCAGAGTTTGATATTTTACAGGCAAGATTATTTGGCTCTGTCAACAATGCGGATTCGGAATATTTTCCTCTTGCAATTCCGGTTGTTATAATTGTAGCACTACTTCTTCTTGCTTATTCTAAGAAGTTAAATGTTGTGTCACTTGGAAAAGATTGCTCTACTTCTTTGGGTGTCAAACATCAGGTCCATGTAATTTATGCTCTGATTTTAGTATCTGTATTAATGTCAATTTCTACGGCTTTGGTTGGGCCGCTTACTTTTTATGGATTTTTAGTTGCAACTTTAAGTTATCAGGCGGCGCCGACATATGACCACAGATATATTTTTCCAATGGCTCTTGCGATTGGATTCTTGATAATAACAGGAGCATACTTTTTCATGTACCATATATTCAGGGCTCAAGGTGTAGTTTCAGTTATTATCGAGATGTTTGGCGGAATAGCATTTTTAATCGTGATTTTAAGGAAAGGTACTCTATGATAATAATTGATAATGCCAGAAAATCGTATGATGAGGTAGAAATAGGACCTTTGGATATCAAAATACCAAAAGCAGGTCTCACTTCTTTGATCGGACCAAATGGTGCTGGAAAATCCACCACACTTTTGATGATAGGAAGACTTTTGGATATGGAAGAAGGCCATATTAAGGTGGCTGATATGGATGTTACTGAATCGAAATCAGAGGACTTAGCAAAAGTATTAACTATTTTGCGTCAGGAAAATCATTTTGTAACGAGGCTTACTGTCAGACAGCTGGCTGGATTTGGGCGTTTTCCTTATTCAAAAGGAAGATTAACAAAAGAGGATGAAGCCATTATTTCTAAATATATTGATTTTTTAGAGTTGACTGATTTAGAAAACAGATACTTGGATGAGCTTTCCGGCGGCCAAAGGCAAAGAGCATATGTGGCAATGGTTTTGTGCCAGGAGACGGAATATGTACTTTTAGACGAACCTTTGAACAATCTTGACGTTGCCCGTTCTGTTCAGATGATGGAGCATTTGAAGCATGCGGCCAATGAATTTGGACGAACAATTGTTGCTGTTATGCATGATATTAATTTTGCGGCCAAATATTCTGATCGAATCTGTGCGATGAAAAACGGACGAATTGCCGCTTTTGGAACGGTAGATCAGATTATGGATTCAAACGTTTTGACCGATATTTTTGAAACAAAAATTGAAATTATCAATGGACCCTATGGGCCAATAGCAATTTATTGAGTTAGTGCCTGCTATCCGGTCCAAGTGAACAGCAAGCTAAAATCATTCATGAAATTCACTACCTGTCTCATAACATAGTATAGGTTATCAGAAATGGACTTCAGATTTCTGATAGAAGGGCTGCCTTTCAGCCCGCCCATCTGATTATCGGAAGCAGTCCGATAACATGAGAAACAGGAAGGAGCGTCAGAATGGAAGAATGGTTTCGTTTATCAGAGGATGAGGCCCTTGCTAAGCTCGGCGCAGGCAGGAACGGCCTGGATTCCAGAGAGGTCCTGAAGCGCAGGCAGTTATATGGTCCAAATACACTAAAGAAGGCGGAACGCAAAAGCGCTTTCCAGGTGTTTTTGGACCAGTTTAAAGACCTGTTGGTCATCATCCTGATTATAGCAGCAGTGATTTCTATGATATCCGGTGACGTGGAAAGCACAGGAGTGATTTTTGCAGTGCTTCTGCTGAATGCGGTTTTAGGGACCGTGGAGCACCAGAAGGCAGAGAAGTCCTTAGACAGTCTTATGGCCCTATCGTCACCGGTAGCAAAGGTGATAAGAGAGGGAAAAAAGCAGGAAATTTTTTCAGGGGAGATCGTCCCTGGGGATCTTCTGCTCTTGGAAGCAGGGGATATGGTAGCGGCAGACGGCCGGATCCTGGAAAATTATTCTCTTTTGGTCAATGAAAGCTCCCTGACCGGAGAATCGATTAATGTGGAGAAGCAGACGGGAAGGATACGGGAGAAAAAGGTACCTTTGGCCGAGCAGACGAATATGGTGTTTTCCGGTTCCCTGGTGGCAGCAGGCAGGGCAAAAGTACTGATCACAGGTACCGGAATGGATACGGAAATCGGCAGGATCGCTTCCCTTATGAATGACACCGGGGAAAAAAAGACACCTCTTCAGGTAAGCTTAGACCAGTTCGGAAGCAGGCTGGCGGCAGCGATCCTGTTTATTTGTGCGGTGGTTTTCGGCCTTAGCATCTACCGGAGGATGCCGGTTTTAGATTCCCTGATGTTTGCCGTAGCCCTGGCGGTTGCAGCGATTCCGGAAGCGTTAAGTTCCATTGTCACCATCGTTCAGGCAATGGGCACACAGAAAATGGCAGGAGAGAATGCCATCATAAAGGATTTAAAGGCAGTGGAAAGCCTTGGCTGCGTTTCCGTCATCTGCTCCGATAAGACGGGAACATTGACACAAAACCGCATGACCGTACAGCAAATCTACGTAAACAGCCGGCTTTACCCTCCGGAACTCTTAAACAAAGAGGTTCCGGTACATAAGTATCTGTTGTATGATGCTGTTTTAAATAATGATTCCGCTTACATAGAAGGAAAGCTGTTGGGGGACCCGACGGAAGCCGCACTGGTACAGATGGCCGAAAGGGCGGGGATAAACGAGGAAGCAATGAAATCCTATTACCCCAGAGCAGGGGAGATCCCCTTTGATTCCCAGAGAAAGCTTATGAGCACCATGCACAGGGTCGAAGGAAAAAGGGTCCTGTTTACAAAGGGAGCGGTGGATGTGCTGCTTCCCAGGATCAGCTATATTTGGACAGGGGAAGGGATCCGCCACGTGAGGGAGGGGGACCGGCAGAACCTAATGGAGCAGAACATGGAATTTTCCAAACAGGGACTCAGGGTTTTGACCTTTGCCTGCCGGGAAATGAATGAAGATGAAAGGCTGACGGAAAAATCGGAGGCCGGCTATACCTTTCTTGGAATGGTTGCGATGATGGATCCGCCCCGTCCGGAAACAAGGAATGCGGTGTTAAACGCCAGAAGAGCAGGCATCCGCCCGGTTATGATTACAGGAGACCATAAGATCACTGCATCTGCCATAGCGGAGAAAATAGGCATTCTGGGAGATGATGATATGGCAGTCAGCGGACCGGAGCTTGATGATATGCCGGAGGAGGAATTGAGCCGTAAACTGGAGCACATCAGTGTCTATGCCAGGGTTTCGCCGGAGCATAAAATACGGATCGTCCGCTCCTGGCAGAAAAAAGGCCACATTGTAGCCATGACAGGAGATGGGGTCAATGACGCTCCGGCCTTAAAACAGGCGGACATCGGGGTTGCCATGGGAAAAATGGGGACAGAAGTGTCAAAGGATGCCTCTGCCATGATCCTGACAGATGATAACTTTGCAACCATTATTAAGGCGGTTGCCAATGGCCGTAATGTTTACCGAAACATCCGGAATGCCATTAAATTTCTTTTATCAGGAAATATGGCTGGGATACTATGTGTCTTGTATACATCCTTTCTGGCTCTTCCCCCTCCCTTTGCGCCGGTTCACTTACTGTTTATCAACCTTCTGACCGACTCTCTTCCGGCCATTGCCATAGGCATGGAAAAGGCGGAGGCGGACTTATTGGCCCAAAAGCCCAGGAATCCCAAAGAAGGAATCTTAACAAAGCGCTTTGTCCTTCAGGTGCTGCTTCAGGGGGCCCTCATAGCGGGTTGTACCATGACCTCCTACCATACAGGCATGGTGACCGGAAGCGAGGCTGCTGCCAGTACCATGGCATTTTCCACCCTGACCCTGGCGAGGCTGTTCCACGGCTTTAACTGCAGAAGCGGCCATTCCATCTTAAAGATAGGTTTTAAAAGCAATTTGTGGAGCATTATGGCCTTTGAGGCAGGAGCCATCCTTTTGGCTGCGGTTCTGTTCATACCAAGGCTTCATACCTTTTTTTACGTGGCAGATTTAACCGTAAGGCAGTTTATCACCATTTTCATATTTGCAATTATTCCTACGCTTGTAATCCAGGCATTTAAGACGATAAGAGAGAGTCTTCATTAGGAAAATAGCAGCCTGAAAACTTGACATAATTTTTGCTCCATGGTACTATTAAGTATACATAAATAGTTAGCCTAAGAGATGACAGAGCCAGGTGATGAGTGCGGGTAACCGTTCATTTCCATGGCTCTTTCTTTATTCCTTGAGAAAAATTTAACAAGGAATAAAATCCGGGGCGTTTACTGGAAGGGGAAGGAACTATGGGAAGATACGTCATTGCCCTG
>POVV01000991.1_pt1 | contig 12680 bp, 11 predicted proteins | sample 1560271 | NCBI WGS metagenome assembly POVV01 (sample SAMN08337232, study PRJNA429181) | Bioreactor metagenome, whole genome shotgun sequencing project. | biome: cows' rumen and soil; feature: anaerobic; isolation source: anaerobic chemostat enrichment culture, galacturonate as sole carbon... | reverse complement strand
CGCAGCAGGTGCTGGCCCTGTGCAAAGAACGGGGCTGGTATATTCAAAATTATGTCCGGGATGAACTGTATGTGGAAAAAATCAACCAATACGCTGAGCAGTATTCGCGCCTGGCGGCGGTACCGGTTACCGCTGTGGGAGACAGGCTGTATGACGGGGAAGAAGCTTCCAATAAAATGCTGATCATGTCCACGCCGGAAGGCATCAGGGAGATATATGACATATGTAAGGCTCTGTTTGGCAATACGCTAAGTATCGCGATATCCAAGCCAACCTATCTGGAATTGACTGACCCGTTGGCCAATAAAGGCAGAGCGCTGGCTTTTCTAGCCGATAGGCTGGGAATAAAAAAAGAGGAAACAATGGCTGTCGGCGATAGCGGCAATGATGTCGACATGCTCAGGTACGCCGGTTGGAGTGTGGCGATGGGCAACGCCAGTGCGGCCGTGAAAGCCATTGCCCGTTTGGAAACGCTGGCCAATGATGCCGACGGCGTGGCTGAAGCTATTGAAAAATATGTGCTGGCATAACGGTATGATGCCTGTTGCGTCCGGCGAGCTAGCAAATTAATTATGTAACTTGCTGTCACAGGCAGGAAAATCCGGCCAATGGTAAGAATTACCTATGGTAACTGGTAGTCAGGGGGGTGCAGTATGCGGGATAAGAGCATGAATATTCTGCTCATCGAAGACGATGAAGTTGATATAATGAATGTTGAGCGGGCTTTTAAACGAATTAACCTTACGAATCCTCTCTACATTGCCCGTGATGGTGTTGAGGCGTTAGCCATGCTGCGTGGTCAGAATGGCGAAGCCATTGTGCCCTGGCCCAGATTAATTTTGCTTGATATCAATATGCCCCGGATGAACGGTATCGAATTTTTACACGAAATCAGACAAGACCCTGCCTTAAAAATGATAACAGTGATTGTTCTGACAACCTCGAATGAAGAACGGGATGTTGTTGCTGCTTACCAGTTCAACGTTGCCGGCTATATCATTAAGCCGGTTTCATTTGAAGAATTTGTTAAAACCTTGGGAGCGCTTGACCATTATTGGACGTTAAGCGAGATGCCGTAAGGAGTTGTTTGGCTATGGCGGAAGAACTGAGAATACTGTTAATCGATGATGATGAAGTTGACCGGATGATGGTTAAGCGAGCACTCAGGGCTGCTCATGCTCAGATTGTTATTCACGAAGCTGTTACCGGCAGCCAGGGGCTTAATGAGGCGCAAACAGGCAGATATGACTGTGTTTTTCTTGATCAATGTCTGCCAGGGGACAGCGGCCTGGCTGTACTGTCAGCCATTCGGGCCGCCGGGGTCAAAACACCGGTCATTATCCTGACAGGTCAGGGCGATGAACAGTTGGCTGTTGATGTAATGAAAGCCGGTGCTACCGATTATTTGGTAAAAAACAAGCTTACGGCCGACAGCCTGTCCCAGTGCCTGCGGGCAGCCATCAGGCTGGGGCGGGCGGAGGCTATGATTGAATATCTGTCCTATTATGATGCCGCCACCGGGCTGCCTAACCGGCTCCTCTTAATTGACCGCTTAGTGATGGCTTTGGCAGGTATGGAGCGCAGCGGCGGCATGCTGGCATTGTTGTTTGTCGGTGTTGACCGTTTTAAATTGGTAAACGATACCCTCGGACATGGTCTGGGTGACAAACTCATCCATCTTGTTGCCAACAGGCTGAATGCCTGCGTAGGCAAACAAGCCGTGGTTTCCAGGGTAGGCGGTGACGTGTTCGGGATTTTGCTGCCGGAACTGGCTGATTCACAGGTGGCGGCCAGTATTGCCGAGGACCTGATCGCGGGAATCAGACAGCCGGTTGACTTGAACGGCTATGTCTGGCATACCTCTGCCAGTATCGGTATTGCCGTATGCCCTGACGACGGGCAGAATGTGGATGTGCTGCTAAAAAATGCCGAGTCGTCCATGTACCGGGCGAAAGAACAGGGTGGCGACGCGTACCAGTTTTATACTAAAAGTATGAATGAACGGGTCCTTGAGCGGATGCTGCTGGAAAATAGCTTGCGTCAGGCGATCGATAATAATGAACTGGTGATTCATTATCAGCCGCTCATTGATGGCACAACCGGACGTACCGTCGGCGTGGAGGCCCTGGTACGCTGGCTGCATCCTGAGCGTGGCTTGATACAGCCGATGGAGTTTATTCCCCTGGCGGAGGAAACCGGACTGATTGTACCCATTGGCGAATGGGTGCTCCGTACGGCGTGTGCGCAGAATAAAGCCTGGCAGGATGCCGGTTATCCGCCGGTGGTGATGGCTGTTAATTTATCCGGACGCCAGTTCCGTCAGCCGGATTTCACCGGCAGGATCAGCAAGGTGCTGGCCGCTACCGGCTTGGCGCCGGAGTATCTGGAACTGGAAATTACCGAGAGCATTGCGCTGGAAGATGTGGAATATACCATTGCTATTCTCAAAGAATTAGGTGCCATGGGTATCGGCATTGCCATTGATGATTTTGGCACAGGGTATTCTTCCTTAAGTTATCTGAAACGCTTTCCGATAACAACCCTGAAGATTGACCGGATTTTTGTTCAGGATGCTGCCAAAAGCCAGCAGGATGCCGCCATTATATCGGCCATTATTTTACTGGCGCACAATCTGAATCTTAAAGTTGTTGCCGAAGGGGTGGAAACCCCCGAACAGCGGCTATTGCTGCGGGAACGGCATTGTAATATGATGCAGGGCTTTTTATTCAGCCGGCCGCTGCCGGCAGAGCAGGTGGCAAGTCTGTTTGATTTTTGCTGGTGAACTTGCAGTTCCCATTAATAAAAATAATGGGAACTGTATTTTGCTTTTTTGCCAATACTACCCTATAATTAAAGTAACAATCGCCTAGAAGGAAAAATTGAGGTGTATGTATATGCTGGATAACTTTCGCCTGGTAATTATCACCGGTATGTCCGGTGCCGGTAAATCACAGGTGATGCGGGCTATGGAAGACCTGGGTTATTTTTGCGTGGATAACCTCCCGCCGATGTTAATTCCCAAATTCGCCGAATTATGCGCCCAATCAGGCGGTAAGGTCTCCAAGATCGCGCTGGTGGTTGATATTCGCGGCGGCGAATTTTTTGACACACTGGTTCAGGTGCTGGAAGATATGGAGAAGCAGGGCTTTCTTTATGAGATAGTATTTTTGGAAGCAGCGGATGCCACCATTATCCGCCGCTACAAGGAAACTCGCCGCCGTCACCCCATGGCCCCTCATGGCCGCATCAGCGAAGGCATCTGCCGCGAACGGGACCGGCTGGAACAAATCCGGGGACGGGCCAATCACATCATTGATACTTCCGGACTGTCAACCGCTGAATTGCGTGGTAAGATCACGACACTGTTTACCGAAGAGCGTGAACATGAGCGCATGACAGTTACAGTAGTGTCATTTGGCTTCAAATACGGTATTCCGCTGGATGGCGATATGGTATTGGATGTCCGTTTCCTGCCTAATCCCTTTTATGTGGAATCACTGCGGCGCAAAAGCGGACAAGAGGCTTTGGTCGGGGAATATATCTGGAAATGGCCGGTTACCCAGCAGTTTATGGAAAAGCTGTCAGGTCTTATTGATTTTCTTATTCCGCATTATGTTAAAGAAGGCAAGAGCCAGCTGGTTATTGCTATCGGCTGTACCGGCGGCTTGCATCGTTCTGTTTTTGTCGCCGAAAAAATGTTTGAATATCTCAAAGGCAAGGGCTTTAAGGTTAACGTCGAACATCGGGATATTAAACACAATATTATTGAATAGCAGGGAACATAGTATAAGTTCAGAACAGGTCGGAAATATCCGGTTGGGAGTGCCATGAGGCGCAAGACCGTCGCCTGTGAGACTGCGATACGCTGCTGGCAGACAGTATGCTTTGGTAACAGCAGCGGCAGCTAGGCGTTTAATCACCTGTTCGGGGGTGAAAAAGTGCATTTTTTAAAGTGGTTGTATCCTGGTATGAAGTTCAAGCGTTGGCTGCTCCTGTTTTCGGCAGGTGTTATCTTTGTCAGCATTGGCTTGGCCATTGTTTTTAACTATAAATATATCGGTGTGGTGGAAGAAGCCATCTTCCGCCTGTTTTATCTGACAACAGGCAGCTATTACTATGCTGTCACTACCATTGCCGGCAGCGCGATTGTTGTCCTGGGGCTGGCAACCATGCTGGCGGCAACCCGGCAGATTATTAAGTCTGTCATTAGTGTGCTGGTGCCGGAAGGCTCTGACAAGCTGGTTGAGATTATTTTTGAAAAACGCAAACTCAACCGGGGACCGGCAATTGCCGTAATTGGCGGCGGTACCGGCCTGTCGGTGCTGCTGCGCGGCATCAAGAGCATTACCAGTAATTTGACTGCCATTGTAACGGTGGCCGACGACGGCGGCTCGTCCGGACGATTGCGGGAAGACCTGGGGATTATTCCTCCCGGCGATTTGCGCAATTGCCTGGTAGCGCTGGCCGATACCGAGCCGCTGATGGAAAAATTATTTCAACACCGGTTTGGCGGCCATGGTGAATTGGCCGGTCATAGCTTCGGCAACCTGTTTATTGCTGCTATGGCCGAGATTGTCGGTGATGTTGAGCTGGCGCTCAAGGAATCCAGCAAAGTACTGGCCGTACGGGGGCAGGTACTGCCTTCCTCTACCGAAAGGGTGCTGCTGGCAGCTGAAATGACAGACGGAACGCTGGTGGAGGGCGAATCGAAAATTTCGCTGGCAGGCAAGACAATTAAACAGGTATTTATCAAACCGGCAGATGTCGCGCCGGTAAAAGGGGCGGTAGAGGCCATCCATGAGGCTGATGCCTGTATTTTAGGGCCGGGAAGCCTGTATACCAGCATCATTCCCAATCTACTGGTCCAAGGTATCGCAGAAGCTTTACGGGAGAGCGATGCCGTTAAAATTTATATTTGCAACGTAATGACCCAGCCGGGGGAAACTGACGGCTATACCGCCTGTGACCACATTAAGGCCATCATCGACCATGCCGGTCCCGGCTGTATTGATATTGCCGTCATCAATGTGCAGGAAGTGGCACCCGAACTGCGTGAGCTCTATGCAGAACAGGGAGCGCAGCCGGTAGTGCCTGATGTGGAAGCCATTGAAGCCCTGGGGATTAAGGTGGTCAAAGCCAACCTTATCAGTGAGACTAATTTAGTACGGCATGATCCGGGGAGATTGTCGCGCACCATTATGTCAATGGTGTATGATTTGAAAATTAATTCAGACCGGATGCGGCTCTTGGATTACTACATCATGTCGGAAAGTATAAAAAAACTAAAAGATTAACCAAAGGACTGACGCATTTGTCTTTTTCAGCAGATGTAAAAAATGAGTTGGCCCGCATAGCCGAAGAAAATAGCTGTTGCTGTGGCGCCGAACTGGCGGCATTAATCCGGATGGGGGGCGCGATGGCTATTGGCGGCAATGCCAACTTAGGAATTAATTTCAGCAGTGAGAATGCCGCCGTTACCCGCAAGGTACTCAGCCTGATCAAACAGTATGCCAATATTAAAACCGAAGTGATGGTTACCCGGGGACGACGGCTTAAAAAGAATAATACTTACCATGTGCGGGTGGTGCCGTCACCGGGAGTGAATAAGCTGTTGGCGGCACTGGGAATTATGCGCGGCGATGCCCTGAACGTCCACTCTGACGGCGCTATTTTGCGTAAATCCTGCTGCCGCCGGGCCTATCTGCGGGGGGCGTTTCTGGGCGCCGGTTCTGTTAACCGTCCGGAAGGCTCTTATCATCTGGAACTGGTGACAGGCAACGCCGAACTGGCCAAGTCACTGGTCAGGATTATGAAATCTCTGGGCCTGCCTGGCCGGATTACCGACCGCAAGGATGATTATATTGTGTATTTGAAGGACGGCAACGCGATTACCGCTTTTCTCCAAATCATTGGTGCCCACAGTGCCCTCCTGCAATTTGAAAATGTGCGGGTAGTTAAAGATATGCGCAATCAGGTTAACCGCCTGGTTAACTGCGAGACAGCCAATCTGCAAAAAACGGTAAATGCCGCTGTGCGGCAGATTGAGAGCATTCGCCTTATTGAACAGTTCATGGGGCTTGACAAGCTGCCGGCACCGCTTAAAGAAGTGGCTGAAGTCCGGCTGGCTTATCCGGAAGCCACCCTGACCGAACTGGCAGCCATTATGGAGAGGCGGGTTGGCAAGTCAGGCATTAATCATCGTCTGCGCAAGCTGGGAGAGATTGCCCAGGCCCTGGCCGCCAATCGTTCGTCTCAGCCTGAGTTGGGGAGCAAATGATCAGAATTCTGCAAAGTGCTGCTGCCGTTATTTTACTGATAAGCGTTTGGCTGCTGGCACCTGGCACCGGTGTTCCTATTTTGGCCTATCATCAGGTTAGCAGTGCAGCTGAAATATATAGTATTGATCCGGCAGATTTTGAACAACAAATGCAGTATTTGGCCAACCATGGCTATACGGCTGTCTCGTTGTCCGAACTTTTTGCGGCCAGGGAAGGGACCGGCCGGCTGCCGGAGAAACCTGTCATTATTACTTTTGACGACGGTTATGCCGATAATTATCTGACCGCATTGCCCATCATGGAAAAGTACCGGATGAAAAGCACGGTATTTATCATTACCGGCCAGGTGGGACAGCCGGAATATCTGACCTGGGAACAGATCCGGGATATGCAGGCCAGATCCACGGAAATTGCCTCCCATACTCACAGTCATGTGGCGTTAAATCAAATCGACCAGGCTGTGGCGGCACAGGAGCTTAGACGTTCCAAACAACTATTGGAAGAGCATTTGCAGCAGCCGGTCGAATTTCTGGCCTATCCTTTTGGCCAGTATAACCGGCAAACTATGGCTGCCGTGCAGCAAGCCGGTTATCGCGGCGCTTGTACCGGGCTGCCCGGTCTGGGCACAACAGCCGGCGATGCCTATCAACTTAAACGGGTTAATGTGCCGCGACCCAAGTACGGTTTATGGGAGTTTCGCCTTAGACTGCTCCGGGCCCAGCTGTATGCCAAGTTTTCCCGGCAGTGACAGGCAATTGGTAAAGTATCCTAACGGTTGAAGGCCGGACCATAGTCTGTTATAATTTTTGTTAGGTGGCCAAGCATTGTTAGGAGGTATGTATTTGTTAAAATGGTTACGCCAGGCAAGTGTGGCAGTTGCTGTCACGATTGCTGTCTGCGTTATTTCTTCTCCCCAGCTGGTGCTGGCCAAATCCGGCGTTCTGTCTCCCGCTGATTTGGAAAGGCCGTCCGAGCTGCCTGCCGCTGTGACAGAGCAGAGCGGCAAGCTGCTGTTGTCAGACAGCCCTGAGATGGTACCTGATGACGGTATTATGTATCAGGATACGGTAAGTGGAGATATCCGGCTATTTTTCCATCATGTTAATGCAACTATGGAACCGAAGAAAATTGTGGTGCTGCTGGTTAACGACACCACTGAGGCTGCCGATGTGATTGTCAGCAGGCATGGGCTTGGCGGTCCGGATGTGGATTATCTGGCAGTAGGTAAAATTGCGCAAATGGAGTATCTGAATCAAGAGGAAGTCGAACTGATACATGTGCCGGCAAATGGCACGGCCCATCTGGTATCGGTCTTAAGAGATACTGTTGTTTTACCCAATGAGCTGGTTAACGGCATCTACGATTTTAGAACCAAAATTCCGCTTAAAGTTGTTGTCATGATGCTGCCTGTCGAGGCGGAAGCGGCCGAATTTGCCGCCACTGCGGCGGTATTGCCTGCCGATAGTCAGCGGCTGCGGGGAACCTTTCACGGCAGTGACCGCCTGATTGTTCCCAGTAAGGTGTATAATGCCAAAAAAGACGGCATAATTGCGATTACTCTGGCTGATCATAAGCGGGATATGTATGTGTCCGGTATTGATGCTACCGATGGTTCGGAGACGCTTAACTACGGGAATTATGGTGTTGTGTACAAAGTATTTCTGCCGACAGCTTTTGAACAAAAATACGCTGTCTACTTAAATCCCCGGGGTGGGGAATATGCCGGTGGGATAAAAGTAAAATATCGCCACCAACACGAAAATACCATCGGCACTCCGGCAGACAAATTATTTTTTGGCACTAAAACGGTAACCGACGCGGCTCACCTTGGCAACTATGAGGGCGGCCAGTCGCTGTGGCTGACCTTTTCACCACCAGGTGCTTCTAACCTGCCGGTAAAAATTGTTTTGGCTCCGGCCGGTAAAACGGAATAACCCGCACATTTCCCCTGTTTCTGCTTTTCCTATTGATTCCTGGCGGCAAAAAAGCTAAAATAATAGAGTAGCAGTTTAGTAAGGAGGGAATTTGAATATGAAAAAACATGTTGTGACAATTAATAAAGCATCACTTGCCCAAACTGTACATACCGGCGGCTGCGGGGAATGTCAGGCTTCCTGCCAGTCGGCCTGCAAGACTTCCTGTACTGTTGGCAATCAGGTCTGTCAGAAGTAGGCCGTGGGACAAGCCCCTTGCACAACAAGGGGCTTAATTTTTTGGGCGACGGCTTACAAACGCCCATTTGCTTGGCTGCTCCTTAAAACGCTTGCTTGCGTACGCAACCATGTACGCAGCGCTGCGCGTTTTCCGGGAGACTTGCATGTGGACATTTCTAAGCCGCCGCCAATTTAGAAAGGATTAACTATTTCATGCAAGTTCATAAGTTTCAGTTAAACGGATTATATATTGTGCTGGATATCAATAGCGGCGCCGTACATGTTGTGGACAAGATGACCTTTGATATCATGGATTTTTTTACCGGCGCCAATGATGAGGAAGTTATTGCCGCACTTAAAGCTGCCTATGCTGTCGAAAATCTACGTGAGGCGCTGGGGGAGCTTAAAGAACTTGTCAGTGCCGGGCAGCTGTTAGCCCCTGAACTGACTGTGCCGCTTACCTTCAGTGAGAAGCCGCTGGTTAAGTCGCTTTGCCTGCATGTGGCGCATGATTGCAACCTGCGCTGCGGCTATTGCTTTGCCGGGACAGGTGATTTCGGCCACAGCCGTGGTCTGATGCCTAAAGAAATTGGCGAGCGGGCCGTTGATTTTATTATTGAAAATAGTGGGCAGCGCCGCAATTGTGAATTGGACTTTTTTGGCGGCGAACCGCTCTTAAATATGGATACCGTGCGTCATGTTGTCAGCTATGTGAGAAAACGCGAAGGCGAGACAGGCAAGGTGTTTAAACTGACACTGACCACCAATGCCGTACTGCTCACCGACGACATCATTAATTATTTGAATGACAATAACATCAGCCTGGTGCTTAGCCTGGACGGACGGCCTCAGGTCCATGACCGCATGCGTCCTGCCGCTAACGGTAAAGGCAGCTATGAGAAGGCTGCCCGGTTGTCCAAACAGGTAGTGGATGCGCGCGAGGGTCAGAATTATTATCTGCGTGGCACCTTTACGGCCTATAACCTTGATTTTGCCGCCGATGTGCTGGCAATGGCCGATGCGGGCTTTGCCCAATTATCGGTGGAGCCGGTAGTGGCTAAAGACGCGGACTATGCTTTGACTGAAGCTCACCTGCCGGAGCTGTTTCAGCAATATGAAATTCTGGCAGAAGAGTATCTGGCCCGCAAGCTGGCCGGCAAAGGCTTTGAGTTTTTTCACTTTAATCTTGATTTAAGCAACGGCCCCTGTGTTGCCAAACGCCTGAGCGGCTGCGGTGCCGGGCATGAGTATTTTGCCGTAACGCCGGAAGGGGATTTGTATCCCTGCCATCAGTTTGTCGGCCGTGACGAATACAAATTAGGCAGTATTTATGAAGGCGTGACCAACACCGCCATGCCGGTGCAATTCCGTCAGGCGCATGTGCTGAATAAGCCGGCCTGCCGCGAATGCTGGGCCAGATTCTACTGCAGCGGCGGTTGCCATGCCAATGCTGATTTGTTCCATAATGACCTGCATCAGCCCTATGAGCTGGGCTGTGAACTCCAGAAAAAGCGTCTGGAATGTGCCATTATGATCCAGGCCAAGCTGGCGATCGCAGGCCAGGAGTAACCTGGTCTCAGCGGCATGACCCACCGATTAAGCTAAAACGGGAGCAGTAAGGAGTCTGTTTATGACTAACACAGCTGTTCATATCCATATAACCGGTATCGTCCAAGGGGTGGGTTTCCGCCCCTTTGTCTATAATCTGGCCGAGCAGTATGGGGTACGCGGCTGGGTGTCAAATAATGCCAACGGTGTGGAACTGGAGCTGGAAGGAAGCCAGACGGCCATTGACGGCTTTATCGCGGCCCTGAAGCACCAGGCTCCGCCGCTGGCCGTCATTGATGCCATTACGGTGGCCTGCCGTGAACCCTGCGGCTATGCCGGCTTCAGCATCAGGCCCAGTGTTGACGGCCAGTGCAAGACAGCGCTGGTTTCGCCCGATGTGGCCACCTGCCCTAACTGTGTCAGGGAACTTTTGCAGCCGGACGACAGGCGTTACCGTTATCCTTTTATCAACTGCACCGACTGCGGTCCCCGTTTTGCCATCATTGAGGATATTCCCTACGACCGGCAGGCTACCACCATGCGCCGGTTTACCATGTGTCCGGCCTGCCAGGCGGAATATGACAATCCCGCCAACCGCCGTTTTCATGCCCAGCCTAACGCCTGTCCGGTATGCGGCCCGGCTTACCGGCTGCTTGATAATGCCGGGCGGCTGCTCAGCGACGGGGATATATTTGCCAGGGCCGCAAAACTCATAGCAGGGGGTTCCATTCTGGCGGTAAAAGGGATTGGCGGTTATCATCTGGCGGTTAACGCCAGGGACGAGGCGGCGGTGGCCCGGCTGAGAGCGCGCAAAGTCCGCGAAGATAAGCCGTTTGCCTTGATGGCCGGCAGTCTGGCAGCCGCCAAAGCGCATTGCCTGGTGTCTGCTGCCGAAGAACAACTGCTGACCAGTGCGGCAAGACCGGTGGTGCTTCTGGCGAAAAGGGACAACTGCCGGCTGGCTGGCAGTATTGCCCCCGGCAATCCTTATATCGGCATGATGCTGCCCTATACCCCGGCGCATTACCTGCTGCTGGGCCAGGACGATATCTGGGTTATGACCAGCGGCAACAGCAGTGATGAGCCTATTGCCTATCAGGATGATGACGCATTGGCGCGTCTTAATACCATTGCCGATTACTTTTTAGTTCATGATCGGGATATTTATTGCCGGGCTGATGATTCGGTAGTCAGAGTGGTGGAGGAGCAGCCTTATTTTATCCGGCGCAGCCGGGGGTATGTACCGGCGCCTGTCAACCTGGCGCGTGAGCTGCCGCCGGTGCTGGCCGTGGGCGGTGAACTGAAAAACACTTTTTGCCTGACAAGAGGTAAACAGGCTTTCTTAAGCGCCCATACCGGCGATTTGGAAAATCTGCCTACCTATCAGTCCTATGTGGAAGCCATTGAGCATTATCAGCGGCTGCTTAGTGTTACGCCGCAGGTGGTTGCCTGTGACCTGCATCCCGGGTATCTGTCAACAAAATATGCGGCGGCGCTTGACTTGCCGGTAGTTGCGGTGCAGCATCACCATGCCCATATTGCCGCCGTTATGGCCGAACATCATTTGCAAGGTCCGGTTATCGGCATTGCTTTTGACGGTACAGGCTATGGCCCGGACGGCACCTTGTGGGGCGGCGAATTTCTGGTAGCTGACCTAAAAGAATACCGCCGGGCAGGACATTTGGCGACACTGCCGCTGCCGGGCGGGGCTAAAGCCATTCGCGAGCCCTGGCGGCCGGCTCTCTGGTGGCTGCAGGAACTGTATGGCCAGGACTTTGTTAACCGGAATATACCGCTGGCACAGGCGCTGCCGCCTGGCTGGGAATTGGTGCTGGCGGCTGCGGCAAAGGGCATTAATACTCCGCTGGCCTCAGGTGCCGGCCGGTGGTTCGACACTGCCGCCGCGCTGCTGGGTATTCGCCGCACCATTAATTATGAAGGCCAGGCCGCTGTTGAGCTTGAACTGGCGGCTCAGGGCCATAACGGCAGGGTGCTGCCATATGCTGTCAGTGAAACCGGGGGAAGCTGGGTACTGGACTACAGGCCGCTATTTGGCGCCCTGTGCCGGGAAATCCAGGCAGGCACAGCCAGCGCGCAGCTTGCCGCCGACTTTCATACAACGCTGGCGGCAGCTACTTGTGAGGTTGCACGACATATCAGCCGGGCCGCCGGCATCCGGGAGATCGTCTTAAGCGGCGGGGTTTTCCAGAATATTACCTTATTACAGCAAATTATCGGAATGCTCGCGCAAAACAGGCTGACAATATATCTTCACCGGCAGGTACCGACCAATGACGGCGGTCTGGCGCTCGGCCAGGCCGTCATTGCCGGGGAAAGGAGCAGATAATTATGTGTTTGGCCGTTCCTGCCCAAATAACAGAACGCAGCGAATATATGGCCACCGTTACGGTCAGCGGCGTAACCCGTCAGATTAGTCTGATGCTGCTGCCGGAGGCTGCGGTGGGCGACTATGTGTTAATCCATGCCGGTTTTGCCATTCAGGCCATTGATGAGGCAGAAGCAAGGCGTACTTTGGAATTATTTAAGGAGCTGGAACAATATGCGGTTGACAGCTGAGGAAACAGCCCGCGCCGCGGCCTTTTTTACGGAAGGCATAGCCAGGCGGGTCAGCCGGCCGGTGCGCCTGATGGAAGTATGCGGCACCCATACGGTGGCCATTTTCCGCAGCGGTATCCGGCAG
>POVV01000990.1_pt1 | contig 12739 bp, 13 predicted proteins | sample 1560271 | NCBI WGS metagenome assembly POVV01 (sample SAMN08337232, study PRJNA429181) | Bioreactor metagenome, whole genome shotgun sequencing project. | biome: cows' rumen and soil; feature: anaerobic; isolation source: anaerobic chemostat enrichment culture, galacturonate as sole carbon... | reverse complement strand
ATTCGGTGATCCACAAGCAGGATTGGTTCGTCAAAGAGAATTACAAACCTGTTACCGACAAAGAGGATATGAGTTTCCTCTCCCGCTCGTTTGAGCGACACTTCAACGAACGCCCCTACCTGAACCACAGTTGTTTCCTCTACCTGACCAAGACGACAAAGGAGCGTATGCGTATGCAAAGCAACTTTTCGTCCCTGTGTCGTGGCAACATCGTCCCCAAAGAGGTAAACAAAGAGACAGCAAATCGCTTTTTGGAGGCGGTCGGTCAGTTTGAGCGCATTGTAAACGATTCGGGATTTGTAACCCTTACCCGCCTTTCGTCGGACGAGATTACGGGAACAGAGAGCGAACCGGGACTGATCGAGAAATACTTTGCCCTCTCACTGGACGACACTACCTGTCTGGAAGATATGGAACTCGGTGCTGAGGCTCTGCGCATCGGAGCCAAAAAGGTGTGCCTGCACACGATTTCCGATGTGGAGGATTTGCCGGGAACAGTGGGGACGGATATGCGGTACGAAAAGTTATCGACCGACCGAAGCGACTGCCGCCTGTCGTTCGCCGCACCCGTAGGGCTGCTGCTCTCGTGCGACCATGTGCTTAATCAGTACATATTTCTGGACGATTCGGCAGAAAACCTGCGGAAGTTCGAGAAATCAGCCCGCAATATGCAATCCCTTTCAAGGTACAGTCGTGGAAATCAAATTAACCGCGAGTGGATCGACAAGTATCTCAACGAAGCACATTCGTTCGGACTTACCTCCGTCCGTGCGCATATCAATGTGATGGCATGGTCGGAAGATGCAGAGGAATTAAAGCATATTCGCAACGATGTGGGTTCGCAGTTGGCTCTTATGGAGTGTAAGCCGCGCCACAACACGACCGATGCCGCCACGCTCTATTGGGCGGCGATGCCCGGCAACGCGGGGGATTTTCCGAGTGAGGAGAGTTTCTACACCTTTATCGAACCCGCGCTGTGCTTCTTTACTGAGGAAACCAATTATAAAAGTTCGCTTTCTCCTTTCGGGATAAAAATGTGCGACCGGGTGAGCGGCAAGCCCCTTCATGTGGATATATCGGATTTGCCGATGAAGCGCGGAATCACCACCAACCGGAATAAATTCGTGTTGGGGCCATCGGGCAGCGGCAAAAGTTTTTTCATGAACCACATGGTCAGGCAGTATTGGGAACAGGGAACGCACGTCGTGTTGGTCGATACGGGTAACTCCTATCAAGGATTGTGTGAAATGGTACGCCGAAAAACCAAAGGTCAGGACGGGGTGTATTTCACTTATACCGAAGAGAACCCGATCTCATTCAACCCCTTCTACACGGACGATTACAAGTTTGATGTCGAAAAGAAGGACAGCATCAAAACGCTGCTATTGACCCTCTGGAAATCCGAAGATGATAAGGTTACGAAAACCGAAAGCGGAGAACTCGGAAGCGCGGTATCGGCCTATATCGAGCGGATCAAATCAGACCGAAGTATTGTACCCTCGTTCAACACCTTTTATGAGTATCTGCTGGGCGACTACCGCCGTGAGATGGAGGCGCGGGAGATTAAGGTTAGCAAGGAGGATTTCAACCTCGACAATATGCTGACCACCCTGCGCCAGTATTATCGGGGCGGGCGTTTCGACTTTCTTTTGAACTCCGAGAAAAACATCGATCTACTGAGTAAAAGTTTTATCGTATTCGAAATCGACTCGATTAAGGAAAACAAAGAGCTATTCCCTGTGGTAACAATCATTATAATGGACGCTTTTATCCAGAAAATGAGGCGGTTAAAGGGTGTTCGCAAACAACTGATTGTGGAGGAGGCTTGGAAGGCTCTCTCTTCTGCGAATATGGCTGAGTATCTAAAATATATGTATAAAACAGTCAGAAAGTATTTCGGTGAGGCCATTGTGGTAACGCAGGAGGTGGACGATATTATCGCCTCACCCATTGTCAAGGAGGCAATCATCAATAACTCCGACTGTAAAATTCTCTTAGATCAGCGAAAATTCATGAACCGTTTTGATGTGATCCAGTCGCTTCTCGGTCTGACCGACAAGGAGAAGGGGCAAATTCTTTCTATCAACATGGCTAACCATCCGAGCCGCAAGTACAAAGAGGTCTGGTTTGGGTTGGGCGGTGTTCAGTCGGCGGTCTACGCTACCGAAGTTAGTGGCGAAGAGTACCTGACCTACACCACCGAAGAGACCGAAAAGCTGGAGGTATTCAGAAAGGCGGAAGAACTCGGTGGTGATTATGAACTGGCGATCAAACAGATTGCCGGGAGTAAAAAGTAAGGAGGTGCGGGATGTTCAGCAAATGTAGTATAACCGACCCTTGTGCCGCGCATCGGGATTTTTGCCTGTGGGAGATTACGGGGCGTTGGGTAAGTACGAGCGGTGCGCCTGCGGTAACTATTTACCGCAACACCTCCCGCAAGGGAGGGGGCATACGCCTTCGGCTTACTTACAACAACCCACAGGTGGTCTGTGATTGCACGGTGTATTGTCTGTTCGGTGAGCATTACATAAAGCTGTACGAGCGCATCGGACTGGCTTATGACCGCGAACGGGAGGTTTTGATTCTTTCGGCGTTCGGTGAATATGTTCGGACGGAAGAGTAGCCTTCGGGCTACTCCCGTTTCCGGGCAAAGTAGTAACAATTAAAAATTTACAGCAATGAAAAAGATTCTTTTTAGTCTTTTGGTCTGTATGGGGCTATGCACCTATCAGGCAAAAGCACAATGGGCGGTAATCGACCCATCGAACCTTGCTCAAAACATTATGACGGTCTCCAAGACGGCTACAACGGCAACCAATGTCATCAACAGCTTTAAGGAGATGCAGAAGATTTACAATCAGGGCAAGGAGTATTACGATAAACTGCAAGCGGTGCATAATCTGATCAAGGATGCCCGCAAGGTAAAAGAGACGGTGGAGTTGGTGAGCGAAATATCACAAATCTACTCTACAAACTTCAACCGGATGCTGACCGACAAAAATTTCTCCCCTGCGGAATTGGCAGCCATATCAAGCGGATATTCCAAACTACTCAAAGAGAGCGGCAACTTGCTTGCGGATATAAAGAACATCGTTTCGGCCTCCAACGGTCTTTCGATGACCGATGCCGAACGTATGAGGGTGATAGATGAGATACACGGTAAGATGGTCGAGCACCGCAACCTGACGCGCTACTTCTCCAAGAAAAGCATCTCGGTTTCGTTTATCCGCAGCCAACAATCGGGCGATATGGCGAGGGTGCGAACCCTGTATGGTGATCCGTCAGACAGATATTGGTAAGCGATGATGTTGTTAGCAATAGATTTTGAGAACCTGCATCAGATTCTACGCAATCTGTATCAGGAAATGATGCCCCTTTGCGGTGATATGATCGGTATTGCCAAAGGGATAGCGGGATTGGGTGCACTTTTCTATGTTGCTTCTCGTGTATGGCAAGCCCTCTCGCGTGCAGAGCCGATAGATGTCTACCCGCTGTTGCGCCCCTTTGCCATCGGGCTGTGTATTATGTTCTTCCCGACTTTCGTACTCGGCACGATCAACGCCGTAATGTCGCCCGTTGTCAAGGGAACACATACCATACTGGAGTCTCAGATAACCGATGTAAAGGAGCTACAAGCCGAAAAAGAGCGGTTGGAGTACGATGCGCGTGTCAGAGAGGGCAAAGCGTGGCTTGTCGATGATGAGGTGTACGACCAGAAGATGAAAGATTTGGGAATAACCGACACACCGGAGATTGTCAGTATGTGGGGCGAAAGGCTTTGGTACGATATAAAGATGTGGTTCCGGCAGTTGGTTCGGGATTTCTTCGAGTTATTGTTCAATGCAGCCGCCCTGACCATTGACACCCTGCGTACCTTTTTTCTGGTGGTGCTGTCAATCTTAGGGCCGCTGGCATTCGCCCTCTCGGTGTACGATGGCTTCCAGGCTACGCTTACCAACTGGATTTCCCGCTACATCAGTGTCTATTTGTGGCTGCCCGTTGCCGATCTGTTTTCGGCGGTACTCTCCAAGATTCAGGCATTGATGCTCAAAATTGATATAGAGACGTTGAAAGATCCTTCCTATGTGCCCGACGGCTCGAATGGGGTTTATATCATATTTCTAATCATCGGGATCATCGGGTACTTCTCGATTCCGACCGTTGCGGGTTGGGTGATCCAAGCCGGAGGCGGTAGCGGTACACGCGGAGTAAACACGGCGGCAAGCAAAGGGGCTGCAATGGCAGGTGGTGTTGCCGGGGCTGCTGCGGGTAACGTGGCCGGAAGATTATTAGGTAAAAAATAGACACACAGTGTCTTTTATTATTAAATCATTTAAAAAATCATGGAGTTCAAAAGTTTAAAAAACATAGAGACATCCTTTCGGCAGATACGACTGTTCGGTATCGTGTTTCTGATATTGTGTGCCGCCGTTACGGGATATTCCGTTTGGTCGTCGTACAACTTTGCCGAAGCACAACGCCAGCGTATTTACGTGTTGGATGGGGGGAAATCCTTAATGCTTGCCCTTTCGCAAGACCTCACGCAAAACCGTCCCGTTGAGGCACGGGAGCACGTAAAACGGTTTCATGAACTGTTCTTTACCCTCTCTCCCGACAAAAAAGCCATCGAAAGCAACGTAAACAGAGCTTTGTTTCTGGTAGACAAGAGTGCTTTCAAGTATTATCAGGATATGGCGGAAAAGGGGTATTACAACCGCATCGTGTCGGGAAATATCAACCAAATAATACAGGTAGACAGTATCGCTTGCAATTTCGATGTCTACCCCTACACGGCGGTAACATACGCCCGTCAGGTGATCCTCCGCCAGTCGAATATGACTGAGCGAAGTTTGATTACCCGTTGCAACCTGATTAATTCTGTGCGCTCAGACAACAACCCGCACGGCTTCACGATGGAGAAATTCGAGATTGTGGAGAACCGAGATATTCGGGTCATGGAGAGGTAGGTGTGTTATGGTACGGAAAATCATTCAACGTGTAAACCAGTGGTGGGAAGAGGGTCTGCGGGGCTTGCTCGGCAGACTTACCCCCGACGGTCGGGTAATCCTTATCGTAACCCTGTTTCTGTTCTTTAGCGGCCTATCCATCTACATGACCGTAAGCGGTATCTACAACTTCGGCAAGAAAGAGGGGAAAAGGTTGCAAATAGAGCAGATCGAGAGCCTGAAACTGCAACAGCAACAACAGGATAGTATTAACAATTTTAATAACCCATATCAATATGAACGAACAGATAAATAACAACGAGGTACGGCAAGCGGAAAGCGCGGCTGTGCCGGAGAAAAAAGAGCCGCCGAAATCGCCTCCTCAGAAGGAGCTTTCGATGGCAGAGAGGCAGAAACGTAAGAAACTGCTTATCATGCCGCTGTTCTTTCTGATTTTCGGGGGTGCAATGTGGCTGATCTTTGCGCCGTCGGATAAGGAAGAGACAAACACGGCGGGAATGTCGGGCTTGAATGCCGAGCTACCCATACCCAAAGACGAGGGGATTGTTTCGGATAAGCGAGATGCCTACGAACAAGAAGCCATGCGGCAAAAAGAACAGGAGCGTATGCGCTCGTTGCAGGATGTTTCGGCAATGTTCGACCAAGCCGAAGAGGAAGATTACCCTTCAAATATCGCCCCTGAGCCGTCGGAGTATTACGAAAGCACATCGCACTACAATGGTAGCGGTTCAAGACAAAACCTGCAAGCCTCCGCCCATGCCTATCAGGATATAAACAGGCAGTTGGGTTCGTGGTACGAAGAAGAATCTTCCCAAGAGAGCGACCAAGCACAACTTGCCGTTGAGGAGCGTATGAAGGAACTCGAACGCAAGCTCGAAGAGGCCGAGGCGAGCAAAGCCGCCGAAGCAGAGCAGTTTGCCATGATGGAAAAGTCGTATGAAATGGCTGCCCGGTATATGCCGCAACAGGCGGGGCAAGTGGTTGAAAGCACCACGACGACCGCCGTACCATCGACTAAAGAGAAGGTAAATGTGCAACCCATCAAGCAGGTACGCCACAACGTCGTATCGCTGCTCTCTGCGCCGATGTCGAACGATGAATTTATGGAATCGTTCAGTCAGCCCCGCAATATGGGATTTTTCACTGCAGCCGGAAACGAGGGGGTGAAAGATAAAAACAGCATCCGCGCCTGTGTGAACCAGACCGTAACGCTGACAAGCGGACGGGAGGTGCAGATCAGGTTATTGGAACCGATGCAGGCGGGAAAGATTCTAATTCCGACAAACAGCCTTATCACGGGTTCGTGTAAGATTACGGGCGAACGGCTCGACATTGCAATTAGCTCCATTCAGTACGCGGACAATATTATTCCGGTTGAGATCGCGGTCTATGACATGGACGGACAGCGGGGCATCTTCATTCCGGGGTCGGACGAGATAAAGGCGGTTAAAGAGGTTGCTTCGACATTGGCTTCGTCTGCCGGAACCAGCATCATGATTTCGGACGATGCGGGTTCGCAGCTTGCCGCCGATATGGGTAAAGGGCTTATACAGGGGGCATCGCAATATGTGAGTAAGAAAATGAACGTGGTGAAAGTTACCCTTAAAGCAAATCACCGTCTGCTGCTCCTGCCAAAAGAAAATTAAAACCACTAATAGATTAATGTTTAACGAATAAAAAAAATCAAATCATGAAAAGAATCTTTTTGATGCTTACCCTTGCGGTAAGCGTATTTGTAGCCAACGCACAGGAAGTAACCGAGCAAACGGCAACCGAAGTGCAAACCAAACCCACAACGGGTGACTACTATCAGGGCTTTACCCGTCCGCTGACTTTCGATAGGATGATACCGCCTTATGCGCTGGAAGTAACATTCAGCAAGACCGTACACGTTATTTTCCCCGCACCTATCCGCTATGTCGATTTGGGTTCGGCAGATCTTCTGGCGGCAAAAGCGGACGGAACGGAAAATGTGCTCAGAGTGAAAGCCGCATTAAGAGATTTCAGCCGCGAGAGTAATCTGTCGGTGATTACCGAAGATGGTGCATATTACACGTTCAATGTCAAGTATGCCGATGAACCCGTGAAGCTCTCGGTTGAAATGACCGACTTTCTGCATGATGGCGAGGCGGTGAACCGCCCGAACAACGCCCTTGCGATCTATATGCGGGAGTTGGGGCAGGAGTCGCCATTGCTTGTCAAGCTCATTATGCAGAGCATATACAAGAACAACGACCGTGAAATAAAGCATATCGGCAGCAAGCGGTTCGGTATTCAGCACACGTTGAAAGGGGTTTATACCCATAACGGTTTGCTTTATTTCCACCTACAACTGAAAAACTCGTCCAATGTGCCTTTCAATGTCGATTACCTGACCTTTAAGATTGTGGATAAAAAAATAGCCAAGCGCACGGCGATTCAGGAGCAGGTGATCTTTCCGCTTCGGGCGTACAATAATCTAATGGTAATCGGTGGAAGCTGTACCGAACGCATGGTCTTTACCCTGCCGAAATTCACGATCCCCGATGATAAAATGCTTGTTGTCGAACTGAACGAACAGCAAGGTGGCCGCCATCAGCGTTTCACGGTCGATAATGCCGATCTGGTACGGGCGAAGGTTATTAACGAACTGAAAGTGAAATAACCATGAAGCGAATAACTTTTGTCATGGCGTTTGTGCTGTGCCTAGTCTTTGCAGACCAAGCACTCGCACAACGTCAATTACCGGGTATGCGAGGCATACAGGTAACGGGCGGCATGGTGGACGGTTTTTATTCGTCCAAGACCAAAAACGAAACGGGCTACTATGTTGGGGCGGCAATGGCTACCTATACCAAGAATGCAAACAAATGGGTGTTCGGGGCGGAATTTATGAATAGATATTATCCGTATAAAGAAACACGCCTACCGATGGCGCAGTTTACGGCGGAGGGTGGATATTTCTTAAAAATCCTCTCCGACCCGTCAAGAACTTTTCTGCTATCGCTCGGCGGCTCTGCCCTTGCTGGGTATGAAACATCGAATTGGGGCAACAAGACCCTGTACGATGGTTCTACACTCTGGGACAAAGACGCATTTATCTACGGCGGGGCGATTACGCTGGAGGTGGAAGCCTACCTGTCCGATCGTGTGGTGTTACTGCTTACCGGGCGTGAACGCATCCTTTGGGGAAACTCTACGGGGCATTTTCATACGCAGTTTGGTATCGGGCTGAAATTCATAATCAATTAACGGCAAAGTAAAGATGGAAAAGATAAAGCATTTTTTCGGGATAACGGCGTGGCTGGTAGCAATGATGCTACTGGCTGTCGCCTGTACTGACAGCATGGATATTCAGAAGGTGTACACATTCGATCTGGTTGCTATGCCGGTTCAGAAAAGAATTGTTCAGGGTGAGGTGGCGGAAATCCGTTGCCAAATCATAAAAGAGGGTTCTTACCAGGACACAAAGTTTTTTATCCGTTATTTCCAACCCGACGGCAAAGGCGAGCTTCGGCTCGATAACGGCACGGTGCTTCTGCCGAACGATCTCTACCCGCTCAGTAAAGAGACATTCAGAATGCACTACACTTCCCATTGCACCGACCAGCAGGTTGTTGATGTGTATATAGAGGATAATCACGGGCAGGTAGTACAAAAAACATTCAGTTGGCAGAATGATAAGGGAGAGGACGATGGCGAAGATGATTAGCTGACGTTGTAGGATAAGGTAAGCATCCGGAGGGTTTCGGGTGCTTATTCTTATTGGCGACCTATTGAGAAATGAAGGATTATTTAGTTGTGTTATATTGAAAACAGCTATCTTTGTGGTATTATAAATAAAAATCAGATTGTTATGAGCTATATCGAGACAAATTTACAGCTCGGCGAGGAGATAAAATACAGGGCAAAGTTACACTTCTTCCTGTTCGTTCAGCCGATCATACTGCTGCTGATCGGGGCTTTTTTGGCATCCGCACCCAAAGAAATATCCGCCATGACCCACTATGCAGGATTGTTGATTTTGTTTTTCGGGTTGGTATCGCTCCTGCAAAGGTTGCTCGTTAAGATCGGTTCATCTTATGCCGTTACCAACAAGCGGGTGATTCTCAAAACAGGTGTCATCAGCCGCAGAGCAGTCGATTTGATATTGGCAAAGTGCGAGGGGCTGCACATCAAACAAAGCATCATGGGGCGAATTTTCAACTTCGGGACGATCACTGTTACCACCGGAGGAGTTACGAGTTCCTATCCGTTCATCGCCGACCCGCTTGCTTTCAGACGGGAGATTAACACGCAGATCGGATAGAAAACATAAAGTCATTGATAAACAAGCTATTTAAAAATATTTAGAAGAAATGATGAACAGGCATATAAAACAACAAAATAAGATTACAGATATAACACGAAGGCAAATAGCCGATGAAATGTCTTTAAATAATCTTTGGTATCATGGGAACTCAACAGAACCTGATTTTTTAGCAAGACTGTTTGATCTGAAAAAAATGCCTTCAAAAGATTATCGCTATAGTAATGCTTATGACGATATTTACCAGCATATGGTGAATAATACGGATTGGGATAGTGATTGGCTATATAATGACCCACGAATAAATTTATCATATTGTGATGATGATACTTATCTGCGTTTTTTAGCTCTAACGCTTCATCCGAGAGTAAGAACTGACGAAAGTCAAATCCATAAGCTTGTGGAAATTTACAATAAACATTTAGATAATGATGGTTTTGAAGTGATTCAAACAGATGAAATTTCCGGAAAGCCTATTTTTGCATGTCGTCAAAAGGTTGTGGGGCAAGCGGGGTTATTAGCGAAAAAGATTGAAATAAAAAAATATCTAAATACTGAATATGTAAATAGTAAAATAGATATAATGAATGACGCTGTTCGTAAAGATACAGATATAGCTATTGGAACGGCCAAAGAATTATTGGAAACGACCTGTAAATCAATTTTAAAACAAAAAGCAGTAATGGTAGATGCTAATTGGACTTTGCCCCAATTATTAAGAACAACTACCAACGCTTTGGATTTTACACCGAAGGAAGTTGCAAACCCCGAAAACGCAGAAAAGTCAATTAAACAAATACTCGGAGGAATATCTTCAATAGTGCATGGTGTAAGTGAGCTTCGAAACAGCTATGGAACAGGGCATGGAAAGGATGCTGATTTTAAGACTTTGGAGGCTAAATATGCAAAGCTACTGGTTGCTGTCGTTTCAGAAATTGTAATATTATATTTATCAACAAATGGAGAAGCCGCTGAATTAGTGGAATAATGTAAATGGATATATAGAAAAGATGAAGAAGTTTTTTAAATGGGTTTTTGTTGTTGGTTTTTCTGGCATACTTGTTCCCGTAGTGCAAAAATTATTTGGATTGATTCCTTGGGATAGTTTTTTAGATATGAGAAACTGGGACTGGCTTATAGTTCCTAAGTTTACTCTTCTATCTGCAATAATCTTCCTTTTGCTGCTCATTCCCATAATTCCTTTGTCAAAAAAGATTTTCAAAACGTCTATTGCAAAGAATAAAGAGACGAAATTAAAGAAAATCAATCATTTCGTTGATGAGCAGACGGGGATAAAGGTTACGTGGGATGTTGGTATTGGTTCATTATATAACACTAATCCATTTGCCTATAATATACAGCTGTTTTGCACTAAGCATGGCACTATTCCAATTAGAATGATGCACGGTCGCTGTACTGACCCACAATGCCCTAATGCTAAAAAGCATTATAGCGAATACGTTATTAAAAATCATATAGAATCCGTATTACTACACGCAAGGGATGAGATGAATGGTTAATACTTATCCATTTTATTTCGGAGACGGCTTTTTGCTTCTTTTTCTCCGCATAAAGTCTGCTAACGGCTCATGGAAAAAGAAGTCCGGGCAAAGATTCCCCTGCCCGGATATCATCAATTAAAATCGGATTTTAGAGGCTTTTACAGCCCGTTTTCAACCATTTTGCGCAGTCGGTCGGCTACCCATTGGATAGTCGGATTGCGTGGATAACGGAACGTGCGATGGCTTATGTTCTCGATAATTAACCGCTCGGTGCGGAGTTGTACACTGTGGCAAGCGGGTTCTATCTCGTGTAAAAGTTCTTCCAGTTCGTAATAATCCTGCTGGGTGGCAATAATCGGATTACCTATATATGCGTCTATTCTCATAGCTCCCCGAATTTATCTATTTCGCACTCAATGATTACAACCTCTGCCGTGTGGGTGTATAATCCGTTTTCCTTGGCGTGGTCTATTGCTTTTGCCTCTGTGGAGAACACACCGAAAAATACACGGCTTGCCCTCGATTTGTATATATCTGTTTGAAATAATACGAATAGTGTCATTTAGATAGTGATTTGTGGGGCGGAAAAACTCCGTCCCTGTTAATACTCGGTTTATACCGCTTGCGCTACCGTTGCGGTGGTCTGTTGGCTTTTGGGAATAACGGCAAGTGCCTTACTGTTCGCTACGGCGGTGGGTTTTGCCTCTTTCGGCATGGTGGTTTCTGACTTCGTGGCGGTCGTGTCCGCTCCGTTCTTAACAGCTTTTTCAGCAGTCTTAACGGACTTTTTCCCTTTGTCATCGGCTTTGGCTCTCTTTTTAGCCTCTTTCAGCCCTGCAATACGCTCGTCCAATCGAGCGTTTTTCTTATCGTACTCCTCCTGTCGGGCGTTTACAACTGCCTCTGTTTTTTCGGGTAGGTGTTGTTTTGAAAATGCCAACATCATACCGCCTTTGGTGTTACTTACACTATTTGTACCATTGGTAAGGTGGCTATACAGATAATCACGGCGCACGACTGTTTTCTGTTCTTCGGTCAGCGATTGAGCAATTTTGAGTTTTCGCTCGTCCGACAAGCCGTAATAATCGTTCTCTTTCAGCCCAATAGCTTTGTAGTTATGACGGCGCAATGCGGAAAGCATAAAGAAATACATTGCCGTCTCTTCATCGGCGGTAAATGCAGACTGCGGTATCTGTTCCTTGCGCAAAACCTCCCTCAAATCTTCGGCGGTCTTTTCGTTCGCAATCTCGCTGTTGCGCTCTCTTTTGGTGGTAAAGTCGGCAATCAGTTGGGCGTTGGTCTTGGTATCTTTGGTGGCTACCTCTTTGTAGTACAATTTTATGTTACTGCTGTCGATTTTGGCGTACACACGAATTTTTCCCTGCTCTTTGAGTTCATCGAGTTGCGCCGTCCGCTTGGTATATTTTTCCTGCTCCTTATTGTACTGCTGCTGTGCCTTATCGAAATCTTCGGGCTTTTTGTAGTCGGTGGCTTTCGGTGCGGTTGGGGTTGTGGGGTACGAAGTGAGGTTATACGTTTGCACGTTCTTAAATTCGTAACCGCCCTTTTTGATGATCTGGGTTGCCTCGTTGTCCTGGCTGTACTGCTCCCCGACAAAAACAAGTTTTGGGTCGGCAAGGGCTACGGCTTGCGCTTGTTCCACAAGGTACGCCGTCAGTTTATCTGACAAACATTTTTTATTGGTACACTTTCCGCAACCGCTACCGTCTGTGAATAGGTCGAAATTGGTTGAGTTGTGGGCGCATTTCAGACACTTTGTTTTGTCGAAATGGTAGTTGTCGAGGTTGTTTGTATAACAGTTCCGTATTCTGCCCTCCAAAGCATTTGCGGAGATATGACACCATTCGCCTGTGCCGTCTTTGCCTAAACGGTCATTCAGAATATCCTCCTGTATCTTTTTGTCGTACTTGCTTATAACTATCCCTACCGATGCGGTCAGTTTTCCCTCACTTACCAGGTTT
>POVV01000989.1_pt1 | contig 12813 bp, 11 predicted proteins | sample 1560271 | NCBI WGS metagenome assembly POVV01 (sample SAMN08337232, study PRJNA429181) | Bioreactor metagenome, whole genome shotgun sequencing project. | biome: cows' rumen and soil; feature: anaerobic; isolation source: anaerobic chemostat enrichment culture, galacturonate as sole carbon... | reverse complement strand
AGTTAAGTTTCTTTTCGTACATCTGGTCGTGAGTTTGCGTACTTACACAGGTGCTTTTGGCCGGTTCCTGCTTCTGTGGAGATACGTTGCTTCGTTCCAACCGATCTGTTTTTACTGTTGTTTTAATGCTGCCGAAGGCAACCACAGCATTTTTACCGTTTATTTCCAATACTTGCCCTACGGTAGTTTGTCCCTTTAGCTTGACATAGTCGTTTACTGCTATGGGAACAATCTTAGGTACTTTTTGTTGCAGTGCGGTTGGGTTGTCGACAGACTTTTTCTCTTTCTTACGATTCTGCTTCTCTTGGAGCTTTTGCATTTTTTGAGCGATCTTGTCTTCTGCCTCTTTTGACGTTTGTTCGTCCATTGCTGCACGGAAGTCACTTAACTCCTGACGCACCAGACGTGTTTTTTCTTTATCGGCCTGCGCTTCTTTAATGGTTCGGATAGTGTTTTCGATGCGTGCATTCGATTCCTGCAACAGATGTTCGGCTTCTTCTTTGGCTTTCCGAATAATCTCTTTACGCGATTTCTGCAACTCTTCCATTTCCTTTTGATAACGCTCTATAGTATCCTCCATTTGTTTTTCGCGTTGGCGGATGCTTTGACGTTTTCCTTCCCAATAGCGTTTATCGCGCACAATGTCTTGCAAGTATTTATCGGCATTGATGTACTCACTACCTACCAGATTGGAGGCATCGGCAATCACATCCTCCGGCAATCCTATCTTGCGAGCGATCTCAACGGCAAATGAGCTGCCGGGATTTCCTATCTGTAACTGAAAGAGTGCCTGCATCATATGCCGGTCATACAGCATGGCGCCGTTTACTACTCCTGCATGATCTTCGGCAAAATGCTTTAGATTCTGATAGTGGGTAGTAATCACTCCAAATGTTTTCTTATCGTTAAACCTCTTCAATACTGCTTCGGCTATGGCACCACCTATCTGAGGTTCTGTTCCTCCACCAAACTCATCTATTAAAATCAGACTACGCTCATCACAGCTTTTCATCATCATTTTCATATTAGTCAAGTGTGAGGAGTACGTACTTAAGTCGTCCTCAATAGATTGTTCATCGCCAATGTCGATGAAAATATGGCTGAAAATACCCATATGACTACGCTCATGCATCGGAACCAATAAGCCACATTGCAACATGTATTGCAGTAATCCCACGGTCTTGAGGCAAACCGATTTTCCTCCTGCATTGGGACCCGATATAATGAGGATGCGTTGCTGTTGATGCAGTTCTATATCCAGCGGCACAACTTTCTTGTTGTGCCGGGCAAGCGATAGTTGCAGTAGAGGATGCACCGCCATCGTCCAGTCCAATAGCTGCTCGTTTTCCAAAGCCGGTTTCAAGCTGTTTGTTTGTATGGCAAAATGGCTCTTGGCACGGATGAAGTCTATTTCGGCGAGGAACTCATACGATTGTAGTATTTCGGGAATAGAGGGGCGTAGTAGATTTGAAAATTCTACAAGGATACGGATAATTTCACGACGCTCTTCGCCTTCCAATTCGCGTACACGGTTGTTGGCTTCTACCACTTCTGCCGGTTCAATAAATACCGTTTTACCACTCGACGACTCATCATGAACGATACCTTTGATCTTTCGCTTTAATCCCGGTGCTACCGGAATTACCAGTCGTCCATCTCGCATGGCCGGAGCTACATCTTTATCTACATAACCTTCGGATTGAGCACTTCGCAGAATACTATTTAATGTTCTAGATATTCCTCCCATAGTGCTTGCCAACTCGCGTCGGATGCGCGATAGTTCGCTCGAAGCATTGTCTTTTATCTTTCCATATTTATTAAGGATACTATCAATCTTACCGATAAGTTGTGGAAATACTGCTATGTCTCCCGCCAATCGTTTCAGGCTGGGGTAGGGTATTGTCGATTCGTCATCTTCTTCGCTTCGTTGTAAGAAGCGAACAATATCACGAATTGTTTCTAAGGAGCGACGCAGGTCGAAGAGTTCTTGTTCGTCCAGATACATACCTTCTATGCGCACTCGTTTCAGTGAGGGACGTACATCGAAGAAGAACTGATCGGGAAATCCGTCTTCTTCTTGTATGATGCGCACAAATTCCGTCACCTGGTTTAAAATTTCGTCTATCTCTTCGTACTCGTCCGAAAAGCTCATTTCAGTTACCCGCTCTTCGCCTAACGTGCTGAGACACTTTAATTTTAACAGCTGTCTTATTTGGTCAAATCCTATTTTTTGCTCAAAATTCTGAGGATATATCATATTTCTATCGGTTGTGATTGGGTACAAAAGTACAATTATTTACGGAAAAAATCAGCAGAATGTTTGCAGAATTAAAAATGATTCGTACCTTTGCAGCGCTTCTGGAGAGAAGTACTTCTGATAGAAGTTTTGGAGAGATGGCAGAGTGGTCGATTGCGGCGGTCTTGAAAACCGTTGAACTGCGAGGTTCCGGGGGTTCGAATCCCTCTCTCTCCGCCAAGTGTACTGATAGTCAATAGATTATAAGATTTGCACGCGAAATTACACACTATTTGAGAAATCAGGTAGTGTGTTTTTGTTTTAGATGGTATTGATGTGCGGAGCGGCAAAATAGAACATTCTTTTTTAGCTATGTGTTGAGGCTAACAGGAACAAAGTTAGCGATGATACAAACAAAAAAAACGACACTCAGCTAAACCAAGTACTGCTTCTATTACACATACAATGTTTTATTTCAAATAGGGGTGAAGGGGTATTTGCAATTTTGCCTCAAAAATATTGTCATTATTCTTTGTTTTTTATAGTTTGAATTATACTTGTATTAAATTCCTGTAATCCTGAATATTGATTTAAATACTCCATTGGAACACTTCTGTCACCTTCAGGAAATTTAGCTTGTACAAATATTATTTTTTTCATCTGTGAATCAAATCCAAATATCCATTTTTATCAATTAGATTTTCTTTGGGCAAATAGTGTAATAGAGTAAAACAAAAGCATAAGTACATAACAGGATTTCAATACATTTTTCTTCATACTTTCTTTGTGGTCTTGTAAGGTCATTCCACTGGTCGCCTTTAATGGTTGATGAATGTATATGAGATTATATATCTGCTATTTCATTACATAGATGGTATTGTAATGATTAACTTATGGATTCTATTTATACTTAAAATATACCTCTGATAAAGAAATATATTGGCAATATCACTGATAAAGATATTAGTGTGAAAGTAATATGCCAGATATCTAAGAAAAATAAGTAAAAGGGAGCGATTGCGGCATATCCAATTAAAAATATGCACCCAATTTTAAATATCCATTGATACTTTTTTTGCTCAATATTATCAGCTTCTCCAATGCAACATGCCATCACTAAATAGAATAATGAATAGCCAAGTATGTAGAACAAATTATACCATTCAGTAATATATGCTACTAAAAAGAAAACCATTGCTACTAACAAAAAGACAATGGCAGTTCCATTAAAAATACTTGCAATTGACTGCTTGGAATAATTGTCAGGCTTGTTGTAATGTTTTTGATCTGCTTGATAGTCATACTGACGAGATGTGTTAGTTGTAGTATTTGCCATAACATCTTTTTTAATAGCACTCCCAATATCAAACAGTCCTGTCACAACTCCTCTTTTACTAAAAAGCATATTAATTCCTGCTCTACTCGATGACTTTTTCCACATAGAGCTTCGTGCACCTCTTCTGTTACTTCCGTTATATCCCATGAAATTGTTGATTCAAATTGTTTATTTTTCAAAGATAGTTATAAAAATGAAATAATAAATGGTAAATAGAGGTTGTGAATTTGTATAAAAGATACACATAAGAACTAAGATAACTTTCTATATAAAAAAAGATGTATCTTACACAAATACATCATTTTTAATACTCATAATTATTTTATATCTATTTAAGTACTTTTGAAAAGAAACTAAAAGGTTTCTAAATAGAAGCGGGCTGCTTTTTATTTAGCAATAAGACAATTCTCATCTTAAAATGTTATATATTTGCCTCCGTCTGATATGAAAGAAAATTTAAAAATAGGCTGATGCACACTCCATTGAAACAACACCTCTATAAGATTCTTCCTCTTTCGGAAGAAGAATATGCCGAAATTATTTCTTACTTCCAAGTACTAACAGTTTCGAAAAAAGAGAATCTGCTGGAAGAAGATCAGTATTGTGAGAAACAATACTTTGTTATTACAGGGTGTCTCCGTAAATTCTTTGTTAATTCAAAAGGAAATGAACGGACCACTGAGCTAGCCTTAGAATCATGGTGGATTACAGATAACCATGCATTTGAACACCATGTTAGGTCCCAGTTCTACATCCAAGCTATAGAAGATTCAATTGTTCTGGTAATAGGTGCAAAAGCAAGAGAAAAGCTATTAAAAGAGCATCCTCTGATGGAGCGTTACTTTAGAGTAATCTATCAAAGAGCTTGTGCTGCTGCCGAAAGACGATTTCGATATATAGACGACTATTCACGGGAAGAATATTACCAGAAGTTTGCAGAGAAATATCCGAGGGTGGTTAATCGGATACCTCAGAAGATCCTTGCCTCCTTCTTAGGGTTTACTCCGGAGTACCTCAGTGAGCTACGTCGCAAGATACGTTCTTAAACCAGTTTAAGTTTATATTAAAAACTTTATGTCTATTTTTGCAGCATGCTCAAAGTGAAACATTTGAGCCTTTGAAGCTATTCTATTATTTAATTTAAACTTTATAATTATGATCAAAGAACAACAAACCCAATCTACGCAAGAGATAGTAACCGAAAATGCTCTTATTACCAGTTCAACTTTAAAGGATGCAGAACTACTTCTTCGTTTTATCATGATTCTTATTTTACTTACGGCAGCAATCAGTAAGTTATTGGGGCAAGGATCCTTTCAGTCTTATTATCTGAATCTTTTTTCAAATCCAGAACTTCGCTTTACATTGCCCAATTTCTTTATCCGTTTTTTTCTTGAAATAACTCCTTACCTAGAGCTCATTTTAGGACTTGCTTTCTTTATAACAAAAATACGAAGAGTCTTAATTCTAGTGTGGACCCTTTTCTTTGGTTCATTGATAGTCGGACATTATATTTTAATGGAGTGGAACTATGTTATGTTAATCGTTCCCATAATAATTCTTTCCACCTTGGATTTTATTCTGCCATCCTATAATCATCCACTTCAAAGAAAGTAGATTCCTAGATTATTGTTATTTACTGATGACATGCAGCCTTTTGATAATATACCCATAATACTTTTTACTGAGATAAGGGGCTGACTAAAAAGCCCCCTCATTGCAAAAAGTCCTATTTAAACAATACAATGAAGGTAAAATCTTATTATTTTCCGATCGTTTAGATTATACTATTGGTGAAAATCACCTTGTACGTGTAATCAATTAGATCGTTAATAAGCTGGATATAACGTTTCTGCTATCCACTTATTTGGGTGATAGTACCACTTCTTACCATCCCCGTATACTTCTCAAAGTGCTATTGCATACTTATTGTTTGAGGCCTTACACCCGGTGTAAGATCACGAACACCCTTCTCTCTGACATCACTTTCATGTGGCTTTCGGGTAAACAGTATCCTGATTTCCGTACAATTAATAATTTCCGGAGCGGACGTTTAAAAGATAGTATCCATACTGTGTTCAAGTCATTACTCCTTCTCATGTTCAATGAAGGTTATATCCATCTTGGAGAATACTATTGTGACGGCACCACCATTCAGGCTGACGCCAACAAACATAAGGTTGTCTAGAAAAAGAACTCCTCCCGCTATCTTGAGGGTGTTGAAAAAAAGCATAGACTCCACCTAGCTTGAAATAGACAAACTGATTAAGGAAGAGAATGACTTGTATGGTGATGATAATCTGGAGCTCCTTGGTAAGTCTGATTGCTCCAGAAAAGGTCGTATACAGGGGTCTTTCTCCCACTTGAACACGATAATCAATAAGGAGAATAACACAAAAAGTAAGAAGTCTCGTACTGCCTCCCGCTTGAAAAATGAATTGGAAGAGAATGACTTACGTAAGAGAACCTATCAGGAGCAAAAACAAATTAGTGGTGAACGCAGCGGATATAGCAAGATGGATACTGAGGCAACTCCCATGCGCACCAAAGAGTGTCAAGGCGATCTTCGTCCAGCTTATAACGGTATGGGTGGAACCGAAGGTAAATATATTATGGGAGTGAGTGTATATCAAAACTTCAATGATGAAACCTGCTTTAAGAATCACATGGAACAGGTAGCACCTCTTCTGTCTAAGATCCCTCGACAGGTTATCACTGATGCGATTTCTGGAACGGAGGAAAACTATGAATTTCTGGCTGGTGAAAAGATGGAAGTTTTACTAAAATACCCTTCCTATGATAAGGAACAAAAGAAAGAATTTAAAGAAAATCCTTTTTATAAGGGGAACCATTGTTGGATACTTGTTTGAGGATGATTTTCAATTGTTTATAACTTAGTTTATGAGCTTTAACTCCGCCTTTTTTTTTACGGAACATCGCTCAAGGGAATGTTGCAAGACATAAAGGAATCGTAGTGGAATCGAACGCATACTTTCTTCCTGGAGTATTCAGGATATTAGTAGCTCGTTTTTCGCATGCTTCTTTCATCATGTAGAAAGCAAAGTCTTCGAAGATTCTGTAATCCCGATTCTGATTGGCTGAAGTAAGCGTGGTTTTGGCGATGGGTTGACGACCCAACCCCAAATGATAACACTTTCCTTGATGAGCTTCCAAAGCGACAATCAAGTCACGAAGACTTTCACGATTACTGAGTTGACCAAATATCATTGCAAGCAGCTGGTTCCAACAAGTGAAATGCTTTACATATCGGTTACCTTTGTACTTGTCTACGAGTTTTCTAAGTTTATTATTGTTCAAGAATTCTACTAACTGAGCGAAAACGTATTTGTCTTGGTTCATTTGAGGTCGTTTTTATCGACCTCAAAGTTAAGGTTTCAAATCGTCGCGCACAGAAAATAAATTCTAATAGATTATATTTCAGTTGTTTAAAAGAACTGTTTATTCACTTTAACGGGATAGTAATGAAATTATTTATTAAATAAAACAAAAAGTATTTTGCGAAGATGTAGATTTTATTTAATGCATTTATTTAGACCTCAAAAGACAATATTATTCATTTGATGTAAACAGTAATTGATCATTGTTCTTGAGAATCGAATTTAAAAAAGCTGTAAGATTTTTTAGGTGTTACGGCACATGCAGATTGGTTCGAACCAATCTGCATAGACTTTTGATATGACAGATTGGACGATTGAGATAAAGTATAAGGAATAAGTACTAAATAACCTGATAAATCAATCGGCACAAAGCGTACTGCTTTGAAATTGTCCGTATGAGTTATAGTATTTTATTTCTATGGGCTTATCTGGTAATGGCTCATCGATATTCTGTAACTCTATTTTATAAACCTTTACGACGAAAGACTCATCTGGTAAATAGCTGAACACCTCTCGATTGCATATATTTTCATCATAATCGTTATATTCCTGTATTATTAAATTGTTATCAGAATCGTAGATATATTTCTCTAACACTCTTCCGCACTCATCAAAATCTACACTATACTCAAGGTTGCCATCTTCTCTAAAATAATTGGAGAAACTTAAACAACCATTGGGGGCATAACCATGCTCCTCCTTCATATTGCCGTTTGCGTAATAACTGATTTTACTGTCCATCTTTAAAGGTTATTGATTTTGTGATTTTCTATGTGTGGGCAAAATTAGAAAAAAAAGAGAGCTTTCTGCCATCTATAACCTATCTATCTAAAAAAAAATCACGCAAGGGTGGAATGTAACACTTCTCTGGGCATTGAAATGTACTGAAGTTACTTCTGGAGTGGATAAAGCTCGCATAAGGGTATTGTATTAAATATTCTTTACGTATAAAGTAAGGAGTAGTGATGTTGAATATGGTATAGGTGTTTTTATGTTGCTGATAATCAGTTGTTTTAAACAGTACGTACTCTTGGCTGTTAAGAGTACGTACTTTATGATCCGTTAATATACTAATCATTGCACCATAAAGTACGTACTCATTTACCGCAAGAGATGCATAACTGTGATGAAGAATGAAATATATAAACAATGACGTGAGTTAAATTCACTTCAAAAGGCCTTTTACCCTTAGTTCGTTGACGATAGATTTGGCAAAAGTATCGGCCAGCGTTTTGCTATCGTGTGGATCGTAACTTTTGGTTTGAGCCGAATATACCAATGCGTCTTCATCGTTGGTGGTATAGAGATCGGCTTCGAGCACATAGTTCGTATTGGTGCGATAGTATCCCGGCGTGTACATCCTGTCGTAAGATACGATATACCGTCTGTAATAGCGACTATAGCCTACAATGCGGGGCGATGTATAGCTCGAACCCGGTATGTAGTCCTTCTCTTTCTCCTTGTCGATCAGCGAAACGATCATTACCGAGGTGAAGTCGGAGCCTATCAGCTTCTTGCCGATCTGCTCTTCGGACAACCCTTTGAAGCCTTTCGGACCGAAAATACTAGTGGCAGTGGCTGCGTTGACACCTGCTTTTCCGAGCTCGTTGACCATACTTAATTCAATATTTTCGCGCTCACCACGATTGGGCATGATGCCCAATACCATTACTTTCTTCAGCACACCTTCGGGTGGAGACTCTAAGCTCCAAGACGATAGCACCTCGATACTGTGGCACGATGTAACCAGAATGGCCAAAACGAGAAGAGCAGGAAACAGATGTTTGAAATTCTTGATACTTTTCATGGGAGTTTGGTTTAAGTTATTAATAATCTGTTTACTAATTTGTTTTCAGACTGATGTTTACTGAGAAATCAAGAGATTAAACAACCGCTAAATAGCTTTTGTTCAGTTACTTTAGGGATAGATATGTTGTTGCAGATCAATTGCCGACGGTTCTTTCGCGTATTCACTTTTTTTATTGAAATTTAGTTGTCACACATCCCCTGACAGCATTTTTTTTTATACTTTCGCCCATTGTTTTCAACCCGGATAAATTTTATGACTCCTAAGATAAAAAAAAGACTTACTATTGCGCTCGTTGTATTAGCCTCTGTGGTATCTCTGGCACTGGTGGCTATTGCCGTTGTTATTAATTTTGTTTTTACTCCTGCCAAGCTTACGCCCGTTGTGTTGCGTGCTTCCAATGAGTCGCTTAATGCCGATCTACATATAAAGAGCGTAGAGCTCACGTTCTTCTCTACCTTCCCACAGTTCGGACTGAGAGTCGAAGAGGGTACTTTGGTGTCGAAGGTGTTCACGGATTCTGCTTTTTCGCGTCAAGACTCTCTGCTATCGTTTGGCGAGTGTGTTATTACTGTCAGTCCGTTGGCCTATCTTACCGACAATAAAATTCTCATTCATAATATGCAGCTCAAAGATGCTTCGGTTTATGCTTATAAGAGCAAAGAGGGGAGAAGTAACTGGGATATCGTAAAGGCCTCGGCCGATACCGCTCAAGTAGCTCCGGCCGATACGGCTTCGTTCAATAGCGCCATCGACATCCGCAATATAGAGCTGATACGTGCCAATCTTACCTTCGACGATCGCGATACCCGTGTATATGCCCGCATGGATAGTATTCACCTGAAACTGAAAGTCTCGCTAAACAAGGAGCGTTCGTCGCTTAAACTGGCGTTCGATAATAAGAATATCCTATTCTGGCAGCAGGGAGAACTATTGGTTAACCACGTAGCCACATCGATCAAAACCGATATAGCGGTTGACCACGTGCAACGCAAATGGACCTTTCACGATACTGAACTAAGTGTGAACGGCATTAAGTTCGATGCCGAAGGAACGGTAGTGCGTGATACACTCGCCCAAACACTCGATATGGATGTTCGATACGGACTTCATGCACCCTCGATGGAGACGGTCTTGGGCATGATTCCCCAATCGATTGTTAAGAAGGCTAAGGTAAGTGCCAAGGGTGAGGTAATGGTAGAGGGCACACTTAAGGGTGTGTACGGAAAACAACAGTTTCCGGTAGCCAAGTTGGCTATTCAGGTTAAGGATGCCTCGGCCAAATATGCCGATCTACCTTATGGTATAGACAAGCTCACAGCCAACTTTGAGGCTTGTGTAGACTTGATGCGCAATACTCCCTCGTACCTGAATCTCAAAATATTCCACTTCAAGGGTGCGCATACCGATGTGTTGGCCGATGGGCGGGTTGATGATCTGCTAAGCGATCCGCGTATCTCGTTCCATACCCGCTCTTTGGTCGATCTCAATTCACTGGCACAAACTTTCCCGTTGCAAGAAGGTGTGTCGATCAAGGGCAAGCTCGATGCCGACCTCACACTGAATTGCAAGCTCTCTTCGTTGCGCAATCAGGACATTGGTCGCATACGCATGCTGGGCAAACTACAGTTAAACGATTTTGCTATTCGTGACGAACAGAAAAGCTTCGATTTCGAGAGCAGTGCTTCGTTTACGTTCAGTGGCGACAAGACTCTCCAAGCCGAGGCGGAGATACGTCGGTTGATGCTGAAGAGCCGGGTGCTTTCTTCGACCATCGAGCGTCTCTCGGCCAAGGTTACCTCGACCAATCCTCAAGATACTACCCGGATGGTATCCATGCAGTGCTCGCTGAATCTTAACAAACTCAAAGCCGGTATGGGCGATTCGCTTGTGCTTTATAGCGGAAAGACCACCGCCACGGTAAGTCTGCAACCCGGCAAGCTAAATCCTTCCAAGCCATTGGTTGGATTAAAATTCCGCACCGATTCGCTTTATGCCCGCATTCGTCAAACCCAAATGGGGATGAATAGGGGCGACTTTGATGTTCATGCCGAAAAGCTGCGCGACTCGGTATGGAACACCACCGGAGACATTGGCTTCGATAAGCTCTACTTTAAAACACCCGAATTCACCCTGCCCGTCATTGTAAAAGATACGCGCGTAACGTTGGGCAATAAAACCATCTCGCTCAATGGTGCTCAGGTGCAAATCGGTCGTTCAGACCTTACTGCACGTGGCTCCATCTACAACCTCGCAGGCGCTATGATGAAGAATGAAACCTTGCGTGCCAAGCTCGATATTGAATCGAACCTGATCGATTGCACGCAGCTTGTCAACTCTATCGCGCTGCCCGTCGATTCTCTGTCGACACCTATAGATACCGTTTCTTCTTCCCCTGCGGATATGAAACTGTTTGTAGTTCCCCAAAACATCAATTTCGAGTTGCAAACCAACATTCGCAAGGTAACGTTTGACAAGATGCTCTTCGAGCAAGTGCACGGTGCCGTCGATATCAAAGACCAGTACATCTATCTCAAAGACCTGAGCATGATTGCCTTGGGCGCACAGATGAAAACCGTAGCCGTGTACAAGGCAAGCAGCCTGAAGCGAGCTTATACCGGTTTCGATTTCCGTATCAAGGGTATCAATATAGGCAATCTGGTCGAATTTATTCCTGCACTCGACTCAATAGTGCCGATGCTGCGCTCGTTTAAAGGAACGGTCAACTTCGATATTGCTGCCGAAACACGGTTAGACTCTACGCTCAATGTGCTCATTCCTACGCTTCGCTCGGCTATCCACCTCAAAGGAGATAGCTTGGTGCTGATGGATGGCGAAACGTTTGCCGAAATGTCGAAGATGCTTATGTTTAAGAATAAGAAGGAAAATCTGGTCGACAGTATTTCGGTCAACATCACCGTAGACGACGGCAAAGTGAATATCTATCCATTTCTGATCGAAATAGACCGTTACAAAGCTGCTGTAGGTGGGAAGCAAGGGCTTGATATGAGTTTCGATTATCACGTTTCGATCTTAAAATCGCCATTGCCTTTTAAGGCGGGTATCAATATTTCGGGAACACCCGATAAAGTGAAGTTTAAGATTGGCAAAGCGAAGTACAAAGATGCCGTTACGCCCGTCAATATTCATAAGATTGACAGTACAAGATTGATGATGGGGGGTAAGATTAAGCATCGCTTTCAGCGGATGGCGCATTGATATTAAAAGTAAATGGCACGAATGATGGCTGTTGCTGCTGTCAGCTTCCCTTTTTATACACTTTTGCTATATGAAAATTTTAAAGAGTCTATTAAAATTTTTATTTCTTTCATTAAATCAGTCAGTTCTGTAATATTTTGAGCTACAATATTCTTTTTATCTTTATGGTTTACAGGATTTTCATAGAGCTTCATTAAAAGTTCATTAAAAACTTTACCACTGGTATCTTTAGTGTCATCATATTTATTAATTTGTGCAATTGCATCTTCAAGTGTAAACCCTAAAGTGGCTTTATATGCGTATATCTCAGAGAGCCTAGTAACTCTTGCTGCTTGGTAGAAGCACCAAACAGCAAGGAAAATGAAAGGTGAACAAACTCCTATTAACATCAAATGGTTGAAATAGTTGAAACTGCCTTGGGAGAATTGACAAGTGAAAAATATAATATATCCACATCCTAATATGAATGAAGTAAGTACTGCTGGATATAAATAATATTTTCTTTCTTTGATTAACTCTTCACGTTTCTTGTCAAAAACAGCAGATAGAATTTTGTTTTGCAAATTGAAGGATTGTTGTGTGCTTCCCTTTAAATCGGACTGTTTTAAATTAGACAAATCTTATTAAATTTGTCAAGGAGGAATAAGAAGATGAAAAAGTCAAGACACAGCGAGCATGAAATCGTAAAAACAGTCAATCAACTTGAGGGGGGTATATCTGCAGATCTTATCTGTCGTGAATATGGTATATCTCGTGCGACTCTTTATAATTGGCGGTCGAAGTATAGCGGCATGGATTCAAGCCATATAAAGCGTTT
>POVV01000988.1_pt1 | contig 12822 bp, 11 predicted proteins | sample 1560271 | NCBI WGS metagenome assembly POVV01 (sample SAMN08337232, study PRJNA429181) | Bioreactor metagenome, whole genome shotgun sequencing project. | biome: cows' rumen and soil; feature: anaerobic; isolation source: anaerobic chemostat enrichment culture, galacturonate as sole carbon... | reverse complement strand
CTTCGTGCGCTTAACTTCATCCCACTTTTTCATTACGCCAATTTTGCTGAAAAGTGATTTTACGGTATCGGTTGGTTGCGCACCCTTTTGCAGCCATTCAATAGCCTTTTCTTCATCAATATTGATGATAGCGGGTTCTTTAGTTGAATCGTAATTGCCCAAGTTTTCAATAAAACGACCATCACGCGGGGAGCGGGAATCCGCAACAACCACACGATAGAACGGAGCTTTCTTGGCGCCCATACGCATCAAACGAATTTTTACTGCCATAGTATTCACCTCCTTTATAGAATATCCTGACTGGGATTATTTCATAAACGGTAAGCGGAAATTACTGAGCTTCTTGCCGCTTTTTTGCAGATCCTGCAACCGCTTCATCATCTTTCTGGCTTCGGCGTATTGTTTTAGCAAACGGTTGACATCCTGAACTTTTGTGCCGCTGCCAAGCGCAATCCGCTTACGGCGGCTGCCATTGATGATGGTATGATCACGCCGCTCTTTCGAAGTCATCGACCGAATAATCGCTTCAGTGCGTTTTAATTCCTTCTCATTAAATTCCGCACCCTCAAGCTTTTTACTCAAGCCGCCCATACCGGGTATCATACTGAGAATTTGTTCCATCGATCCCAGCTTTTTCACCTGCTGTAGTTGTTCAAGAAAATCGTCAAGCGTAAATACATCTTTGCGAAGCTTGGCTTCCATTTCTTTGGCTTTATCAATATCAACAGCAGCCTGAGCTTTTTCAATTAAGCTTAAGACATCTCCCATGCCCAGGATGCGTGAAGCCATGCGATCAGGATGGAAGGGCTCCAGGGCTTCGGATTTTTCACCCATACCAACAAATTTGATCGGACACCCGGTTACCGCTTTAATGGACAATGCTGCGCCGCCACGGGCATCTCCGTCTAATTTAGTTAAAATGACGCCATCAAGACCTAAGCGGCTATTGAAGGTTTCCGCAACAGAAACAGCATCCTGGCCTGTCATCGCATCAACAACCAGCAGTATTTCATGCGGCTTCGCCTGTTGTTTGATATTAGCCAGTTCGTCCATCAATTCATCGTTGATATGCAAACGGCCGGCTGTATCGATAATAACAACATCGCGCCCCATCGAAACAGCATATTCAACACCCTTTTTGGCAATCGTCACAGGACTTTCTTTATCCCCCAGTGAGAAAACCGGCGTATCCAGCTTTTCACCGACGACCTGCAACTGTTTGATCGCCGCCGGACGATAAATGTCAGCAGCAATCAGCAGAGGGCGTTTATTCTGTTTGATCAGCATATGGGCCAGCTTGCCTGCGGTAGTCGTTTTCCCCGCGCCCTGTAAGCCGACCAGCATAATAATTGTCGGCGGACGGGATGAAATCGTAATCCGGCTTTGAGTTCCGCCCATCAAGGCCGTCAATTCTTCATTGACAATTTTTATTACATGCTGGGCAGGAGTCAAACTAGACATCACTTCCAGCCCAACAGAACGTTCTTTGACCTTGGCGATAAACTCTTTAACAACCTTAAAGTTGACATCAGCTTCCAGTAAAGCCAGCCGGACATCGCGCATCGCGTCGGTTACATCAGCTTCAGTTAATTTGCCGCGGCCACGCAGCTTTTTAAATGTCGCCTGTAGTTTATCTGCAAGTCCTTCAAAAACCATTATTCCGCCACCCTTTCTTCAGTCAGCAGAGAACATATGGCGTCTTGCGCAGTAAAAAGCTGCGGTTCTCGCTTATATGTAGTGGATAATTCTTCAAGCAGTAAAAGAACCTTACGCAAGACCTCCTGTTCGCGATTACGGCGTTCAAGCAGGTGAAGCTTCTCCTCATAACGAACCAGCGTCTGTTCGGCTCTATTCAATATATCATGCACCGCCTGGCGTGAAACACCGAATTCATCCGCTATCTCAGCCAAAGACAAGTCTTCTAAATAATGCATCCGTATACAATCTTGCTGCCTAGCCGTAAGCAAAGCCCCATATAAATCAAATAAGCGGCCGACCAAGAGCATTCTCTCCAGCATAGCAACACATCCAAATAAATAGTATCAGCTTTTGTAGTATACGATAATTAGATTAACCTGTCAAGGAATATTACTTGTCATCAAATAAGGCATTAGCAAAGTCAACCGGATCAAACGGACGCAAATCATCTATCCCCTCGCCGACACCAATCCAGCGGACAGGGAGATTTAACTCATGCTTAATCGCAATGACAACCCCGCCTTTGGCAGTGCCGTCAAGCTTAGTCAGAACAACCCCTGAAACAGCTACTGCCTGACTGAATAATTTGGCCTGGTTAATCGCGTTCTGCCCTGTAGTTGCATCAAGAACGAGCAGGATTTCCTGCGGTGCTGATGGAATCTCGCGGGCAACAACACGTTGCACTTTTTTAAGCTCTTCCATTAAATTTGATTTGGTGTGAAGCCTTCCGGCCGTATCAATAATTAAAAAGTCAGCTTGCCGGGCTTTGGCCGCTTGGCATGCATCAAAAGCGACAGCCGCCGGATCGGAATTCTCGGCCTGTTTAATGACTTCAAGGTTGGAGCGTTTACCCCATATTTCCAGTTGGTCAATCGCTGCGGCTCGAAACGTATCGGCAGCAGCAAACAGAACCTTTTGGCCATGTTGAGCAAAGAAGCTGCCTAATTTACCGATGGTAGTCGTCTTCCCGACTCCATTTACTCCCACTACCATGATAACATAGGGCATTCCCAGAGAGCGAACCGGCGCTTCTACAAAGCCAGCACAGAGCATATCAGTAATTTGCTTAACAAGAAACGGCTTTAATTCTTCCGGATTGGTAATCGTTCGGTTTTTAATCGCTCCTTTAATGCCAGTCATTAACGCAGTGGTTGTTTTTACCCCAATATCGGCAGCTAACAAGATCGCTTCCAGGTCATCGAGAAACTCGTCATCAATCTGATCAGAGCCACCGATTAAGCGCTCAATATTTTCGGTCAAGCCTTTGCGTGTTTTCTCCAGACCGTTTTTAAGCTTGCTAAAAAAGCTCAATTGTTTTCCTCCTTTGTCAAATACTAGTGTCTTGACAAAGTTATCTCTTTGGCTTGATGACGGCCAAACCGCCAAAATACTGCGTCAGCGTTTCCTAGCAGACTCCTTCCAGTATGCGTCGTCAACGCTTCCTTGTCTTTAGCCGGTTTGCCTCGCCCTAAAACCAAAATCTAACTTTGCCAAAACACTAGCCTGCTTTTTCCATAAATCGTACTGATACGACGCGGGATACACCCGAATCCTCCATGGTCACGCCGTGCATCACATCGGCAACTTCCATCGTACCTTTACGGTGAGTAACAACAATAAATTGTGTATGCTGAGAGAACTCCCGCAGAAATTCGCTGAAACGCTGAACATTCGCCTCATCAAGCGCCGCGTCAATTTCATCCACCACCGAAAATGGCGATGGACGAAACGCCAACAGGGAAAACAATAAGGCAATAACGGTTAAAGCCCGTTCACCGCCGGATAATAAGGCTAGATTCTGCTGCTTTTTCCCTGGCGGCTGAACAAAGATTTCAATGCCGGAGCTAAGTGGGCTGCCGGGATCGCTTAATTCAATCTGCGCTTTACCGCCACCGAATAACCGGGGGAAGATGTCACTAAACTGTGCGTTTATCGCTTCTAAGGCAGTGAGGAAGCGCTTAGCCATCGTCGAATCAATGTCATGGATAATCGTAGAAAGCTGTTCCTTCGCAGTAACGAGGTCGTGATACTGATGTTCCAGGAAACCATAACGGTCTTTTACCCGCTCATACTCGTCAATAGCTGCCGGATTGACCGGTCCCAGCATGGCAATGTCTTGCTCCATTTTTTTGACTTGCAGCATGAGTACCTGCGGCGTATCGGGACGGCATAGTGCCCGTGCGGCATCGAGGCTGACGCAATAGTGTTCCTGCAGTTGGGCTAAGGCATTCGTAGACTCCATTTCATAGCGGGTCAGCATAAGCTGCAGTTCATGAAGCCGCGATTCGATTGCTGTGGTGCGGCGGCGCAGTTCTTTAGTGTCGCGCTCCAGCTTTTGCAGGTTGTCCAACTGCTCCGCCTTTGCACTCAGCAGCCGGAACCGGATATTGTCGTGGCCTTGCTTTTGCTGACTAAGACTTTGTTTATAGGATATAAGCTCACCAAACTCCTGTTCGGCTTGCCTGATGGTCTGCAGAACTTCATCCCGTTCGCAGGCAAGTGCTTGAATCCTTGTTTCCAGATCTAACCGTTCTTCCTGTCTGCTGTTTGCCAGTTGTTTCAGCGAAACCGTTTCCTGACGAATCGTGCTCAGGACAATTTTGCGGTCTGTTGCCTGAGTTTGCAAATGTTCTCTCTGTTCTTGCAAGGTTCGCAGCTCAGCTTGCTCTGCTCCAATCTCTTGTTTACGGTTACTGTCTGTTTTTTCAAGCAAACGGATTGTCTCTTGAGTGGATTGAATTTTTAATTTCAACAGATCGGCTTCCTGAAGCGATTGGCTATTTTCTTCATTAACTGTCTGCAGCGCAGATGCCAGCCGGGTAATTTCAGTTTTAGCCTGCTCACGATAAGCAGTCAATTGCGCCTGACGTACACCAAGCTCCTGCCGCTGCGTAGCTAATTCATTGGCCTGCCGGGTGATTACAGCTTCTGTTCCTGTTAACTCAGCCAACGCCTGCTCAAACTGCTCCTGCTGCTGCTCGAGCGTACAAACCTTCTGTTTAAGGTCATGGATTTCGCTATTGCGACCAAGATATGAGCTTTCACGCCGCGCCACGCTGCCACCGGTAATTGCGCCTCCCGGAATCAGCACTTCTCCTTCCAGAGTAACAATCTTCAGGGAAAAATTGAACTGTTTGGCAATAGCCAGTGCATGCTCCAGGCTTTCTGCGATGACAACTCTGCCGAGCAGGTGCTCAATCACCTGCCGGAAACATTCTTCGCATTGCACCAAATTAGCAGCCAACCCCACCGCGCCAGGCATTTTTGCCGCACTGATTTCAGCGGGCCTTACCGGACGTGGTGTGATATTCGTAATTGGCAGAAAGGTTACCCGTCCGGCATTTTGCCGTTTTAAGCTCTGGATGGCAGCCCGAACGGTTGTTTCGCCATCGGTGATAATATCCTGCATAGCGCCGCCAAGCGCCACCTCAATCGCTGTCAGATATTGTGCCGGCACATCGATAAGTTGGGCAACAGCGCCATAGACACCTTTTCGCCAGGGTTCCCGACTGTTCAGGACACTTTTGCTGCCCCGGTTAAAGCCTTCCAGATCTCGCTGCATATTCAGCAAAACCGCCAGGCGGGATTGACATTGCGCCGTTTGACTGGCTATCCGGCGGATTTCCTCCTGCATTTGGGCAATTTTTTGCTCTGTCGCCAGCTTCTGTTGGGCAATTGCTTGCGCTTCATCAGCCAGTCTGCCCAGACTCTGCTCATGCTGATGATACTCTGTCTCCAGCTCTTGCGCCTGTTCCTTAACGGTTCTGAGCTTACCCGTATATTCATTCGCTTCATTGAGCAATTGCTGCTGCCGCAATTGTATGCGTGCCAAATCACGCTCTAAGTTAACACTCAGATTACGCTGCGAGCTGATCTCCTGCAAATTCGCAAATATTCCATCATTGGCTGCAGTAATTTTTTGTTCTTTTTCTGCGATAGCAGTCACTAATGCGTTGATCTGCTGTTCAGCATCACATACCTGTGTTTCCGCAGCATCGATCTGCCGGATTTTCTCAAGCAGACTGGCTTCTAATCCAGCGTGATCCTGGGTTGTTTTGCTCAGCTTGTCCATTAACTGAGCAACATCTTGTTCTACCCGCTCGGCAGCCAGCTTTTTTTGCGAGGAACGTTCCTGAAGAACAGCCATTCGCTGATCAGTTTTCTCCAGTTCGGAAGCGGTAGCCGCAATCTCGGCCTCTTGCTCCTGGAGCTGTTGTGTCACTGTGGCTAAACGGTGTGTCAATTCCTCCGTTTCCGCCTCACCAAGCGATAGCTTGGCAGCTTCAGCAACATATTGATCGGTAACCATTTCATTTTCTGTTTTGACTTGATCCAGCATGTTCTGGGCGTGATCTATCTTATGTAATAATAATGATATTTGACAGGCGGTTAACTCTGTTTGATATTGATTATATTGTTTGGTACGGGCAGCGCTCTCAGCCAAAGGCTCCAGCTGCGACCCCAGTTCAGCCATGATATCGGAGACCCGGACCAGATTCGCATCCGTATCTTCTAGTTTTCGCAATGCGTCTCTTTTTCTCTGCTTGTATTTAGTAATGCCGGCGGCATCTTCAAATAAGAGCCGGCGGTCTTCCGGCCGTGAATTGAGAACTTCATCCACCTTGCTTTGGCTAATGACAGCCATGGATTCCCGTCCCAAGCCAATATCGCCCAGCATGTCATGAATGTCTTTCAGGCGGCAGGCAGTTTTATTAATCATGTATTCACTGTCACCAGAGCGATACACCCGCCGTGTGATAACCACTTCACTATAATCAAGCGGAATTTTATTGTCACTGTTATCAAATATCAGCGATACTTCAGCCACATTCAACGGACGGCGCTCAGAACTGCCCGCAAAAATAATATCTTCCGTTTTTGCCCCACGTAAATTACGGACATTTTGTTCGCCCAGAACCCAGCGAATGGCATCTGAAATATTGCTTTTCCCTGAGCCATTGGGGCCAACAATGGCTGTCACTCCGGCGCCGAACTCAATTTCGACCTTGTCAGCAAACGACTTAAATCCGTAAGCTTCAAAACGGCGAAGCAGCAAGTTTTTCCACCTCACTTAGCATGTCCTAAACAACAAAATTTTACCACGTTGTTCTGATGGATACAATCATGAATACTACAGGTGAGCAACAAAAAGCTGAGGCCATCCCCCCTGCTTCTGGCTGCCAGTCGCAAGCGAACGGCCTCATCACATAATCAAACCAAAAATCTATCTAGGCTCAACGATGAACCGAATTGATGTCCTCTCTTCTCCGTCAATAGAGATTTCACTAAAGGCCGGTATGGTGACCAGATCAATGCCATTGGGCGCTACAAATCCACGCGCAATAGCAATCGCCTTGATGGACTGATTTACCGCACCCGCTCCTACTGCCTGTAGTTCCGCGGAACCCTTTTCACGCAATACGGCAGCTAATGCCCCTGCTACGGATTTCGGATTAGATTGTGCAGACACTTTAAGCATTTCCATCATCTTAACCTCCTTCGAAGTGAGAGCTTATATCACTATACATATTCTTTATATTTCCTGATAATTCCTGCTATCGCTTTAAAGGTCGGCTAAAATGGAAGAATTTATTATATGCGTTGTTTCTGCATAATTCACTGCGATATGGCCTTCGGTGATCTTTGTGTCAGGATAGCAAGCAACAGAAACACCGAATGTATTTCGCCAGCGCTTGAGGTTGGCTCCCGAAACGCCGCGTATCTTTGAATGATCTTTGGGATGATGAAATAACGATACGGTCGAATTAACGGCTGGGGATGCTTCCAACAGACGCGCTACCATCAAATAAAACAATTGACTGGAAACCATCTCTCCAAAAGCGGGATGATATGGTCCGGCCACGATAGAGCCTGTGGCATTTAACTCTTCTGTCGCCTGCAATCCGGCACGGATACAGATAATACCATGCCGTTCGGCCTGCCATTTGAGAAAAGCCGCTTTGGCCGTCGCCTCCGCCAAAGAAAGCGGCTGATACAAACCGGCATGATAAAGGGTAGCTAATGGAGTATCCGGCAGTACAACTGTCGGATAAATACGTACTCCATCCGGTCGAGTCTGCACAAGCATAGCGGCTGTTTCTAGCAGGCTGTCCCATGACTCACCCGGAAGCCCGATCATCAACTGGGCAACAGTTTGAAACCCGGCAGCTTGTAACCGCTTTAGCGCCAGTACAGAGTCTGACGCCTGGTGACCACGCCGGGATTGGTTCAGTACCGCATCATCAAATGACTGAATTCCCAATTCGACGGTAGAGACCGCATAGTACTGAAGCTGTTCAATAACCGCCTCAGACACACAATCCGGACGGGTTGACAGACGAATACCGTGAATTTGGCCGGCTTGCAAGGCGTGATAGGCCGGCTTCAGCAACTCTGCCTGTGTAGATAACGGCAATGCGGTAAAGCTGCCTCCGTAATAGGCAACTTCAACATGGCGTTGTTCTGTCAGGCGCTCTAAGCCTGTCTGAATGGCTGATCCGACCTGGCCGGGGTTGATGGGCTCAGAACAACCGGTTATTTTACGTTGGCTGCAAAATACACATTGATGCGAACAGCCCCAGTGAGGGATGAAGATAGGAATAATAAAGCGTTTCATTGTTCACCTTCTTGTGCCGCTAAGTTAGAGAAAAAGACTTGGTTTCCCAAGTCTCTTAAAAAATCAACTGATAATTTTCTCTAACGCCTGTTTGGCAGCTTGCTGTTCTGCTTCTTTCTTGGTTTTTCCAGTACCGGTTCCCATGGGGTTGCCATTGAGCAGAACTGCAACCTCAAAAAATTTATCATGGTCCGGACCCTGAGCTGCAATGACTTCATATTGAACTCTGCTATCAGCGTTGCGTTGGACAGTTTCCTGCAGCAAGGTCTTATAATCGTGATTATACTGGCCGGTAGTGATTTCCCGGAGTTGACCGGCAAATTGCTTATGAATAAAGTTTGCTGCAGCAGCAAAGCCCCCATCGATATAAATGGCGCCAATAACAGCCTCGAATGCATCGGCCAGAATAGAACAGCGTTCACGGCCACCGGAAGCTTCTTCGCCGCGCCCGAGCATAAGATGTTCGCCAAGCTTCAACTGTGAGGCTTGGTGAGCAAGTGTCTGTTCACAAACCAGATTCGCTCTGGCTTTGGTCAATTCCCCTTCCGGCAAGCTGGGAAAATGCCGGAAGAGATATTCGCTGATAACAACATCAAGCACTGCATCGCCTAAAAATTCTAATCGCTCATTATCACCATATAGGCACTTTTTTGACTCATTTACATACGAGGTGTGAATCAGCGCCTGATGTAACAACTCCAGATTGGAGAGTTTTACTTCACAGCTTGAACAGAGTAAGGTCAGCGCTGTGATTCGGCGTTTATCTAACATAGAGCCATTAGGCCTCGTATTTCTTCAACAGAATTGTTGCGTTATGACCGCCAAATCCAAACGAGTTAGACAAAGCAGCACGTACTTTCTTTGCCTTAGCCTGATTTGGCACATAATCCAGATCAAGTTCCGGATCAGGATTATCGTAGTTGATAGTCGGCGGCATCATATCATTGAGCACAGTCAACGCGGTGGCAACTGCTTCAATACCACCTGCAGCTCCCAGCAAATGACCGGTCATCGATTTGATTGAACTGACAGATACACTATCAGCATGTGCTCCGAATAAAGCTTTGATAGCCAGAGACTCATTTTTATCATTTAACGGTGTTGACGTTCCATGTGCATTAATATAGTCAACCTCTTCCGGTTTTACACCGGCGTCAGCCATTGCCAAAGCCATGCATTTGGCAGCCTGAGCGCCTTCCGGTGCCGGAGCGGTAATATGGAACGCATCTGCGTTACGGCCATAGCCGGAAATCTCAGCATAGATTTTCGCACCACGGGCAAGGGCATGCTCAAGCGACTCGATGACAATAACGCCAGCCCCTTCTCCCATGACAAACCCATCACGATCCTTATCAAACGGACGGGATGCCTTCTCCGGTTCGTCATTACGGGTGGACATCGCTTTCATGGCACAGAATCCTGCGACTGCCGCAGGCGATATCGCTGCTTCAGTGCCACCGGCGAGCATAACATCCGCGTCGCCGCGCTGGATAGCCTTAAATGCCTCACCAATCGAGTCGGTTCCGGTCGCACAGGCTGTTACAACACAACTGCAAGGCCCTTGCAGTCCAAACGTAATCGAAGTCTGGCCTGCAGGCATATTGGCAATCATCATGGGTACAAAGAACGGGCTAATCCGTCCAGGTCCCTTATCGAACAATACCTTGTACTGATCATGCAGAGTATCTATACCGCCGATTCCGGTGCCAATGAAAGTACCGATACGTGAACGGTCTTCCTTCTCAAGGTCAAGGCCGGAATCCTCCAGAGCCATCTTGGAAGCCGCAACGGCAAACTGGGTGCAGCGATCCATCCGCTTTGCTTCTTTTTTATCAATATACTGAGTGGGATCGAAGTCTTTTACCTCACCGGCAATCTGTGTAGAGTAATCAGATGCATCAAAGTGGGTAATCCGGACAATACCTGACTTGCCCGCCAACAGGGAATTCCAAAACTGATCTGCTCCTATGCCGATGGGCGTAATTGCTCCTAAGCCAGTTATGACAGCACGCTTTCTCAAAAGAATCACCTCATATTTTAATCAATCATTTCTGCTTCTTTGATGAGACGAGCAAAAATTTCCTTAACAGATAAAATTTCATCTATTTTATGAATGTACTCACCAGTAAACACCAAGCCAGACTCGACATCGCCCTGCTGCGCACGAATAAGCGCTTTGATAATGCAAAAGTTTTTCTCACAGTGCTTTAAACATGCATCACAAGTCTGGGGGGGAGGTGCAGCATCTTCAAGTATTTTCTCAGCAAAAGAATTCTTTACCGCGCGGCCTGGCAACCCAACCGGGCTTTTGATGATCACGACATCTTCAGGCTTTGCTTTCAAATAAAACTGTTTCAATGCAGGTCCCGCATTTGATTCGAGACTTGCAGCAAAACGAGTTCCCATTTGAACACCGCTTGCGCCCAACCGTATGGCCTCAACAATATCACGGCCAAACATAACACCGCCGGCACCAATAACAGGAATCTTGACAGCCTTGCTGACTTCAGGCACAATCTCCCGCATGGAGCGATCAGTACCTAAATGTCCGCCAGCTTCTTTACCTTCAACAATAATTGCAGCAGCGCCGAGCATTTCGGAAATTTTAGCTAACTTGGCGCTAGAGACAATAGGTACTATCGGAGTACCAGACTCTTTACCCAGTCCAAACATATCTCGAGAGAAGCCTGCCCCTGCCACAACCAGATCAATACCTTCATCAATAGCAGTCTTTACCAAATCGGCAAACTGCCGGGCGGCAACCATTGCATTGATACCAATAATTCCTTTGGTCAGTGAACGAGCCAAACGAATTTCATGCCGCAATTCGTCAAGAGCCATCCCGGAGGCTGCAATTAAGCCAATCCCCCCCTCTTCTGCAACTGCAGACGCTAAACGTGCAGTGGAAAGACGGATAGCCATACCCCCCTGAATAATTGGCACTTTGGCGACAAGATTTCCAATTCGCAGTTCTGGAAGTTTCAAAGCATTAACTCCTCCAATCAATACAGCAGCCTTTAAGAAAGTCCCGCGAACCAAATTCCACGGGACTTTCTTAATTACACAGCCAGCTAATAGTTAACCTTGTTTTTCTTTCTCTATGTAGTCCACTGCATCTTTCACGGTTTTAATTTTCTCAGCAGCTTCGTCAGGAATCTCAATATTGAATTCCTCTTCGAAAGCCATGATCAATTCAACGATATCCAGGGAGTCAGCGCCGAGGTCGTCGATAAACGTAGATTCAATTGCTACATCAGCTTCGTCTACACCCAGTTGCTCCACAACGATTTCTTTCACTTTATCAAAAGTCGTCATGTCTATTTCACCTCCTTCCAAGAAATCATTTGCTGTCAATTACATGACCATTCCACCGTCCACGTTTAAGGTTTGTCCGGTGATATAATCAGCCGCTTCAGAGGCCAGAAATATTACGGCCGCTGCCACGTCTTCCGGCTTACCCATGCGGGCGAGAGGAATGTTGTTGGCCATCTCGGATTTGACCTGGTCAGGCAATCCCGCAGTCATATCAGTAGCAATAAATCCTGGTGCGACTGCATTGACCGTTATGCCGCGCGAAGCAAGCTCTTTGGCCATGGATTTGGTAAACCCGATCACACCGGCCTTCGCTGCAGCATAATTAGATTGCCCGGCATTTCCGGTGATTCCGACAACCGAAGTCATATTAATAATCTTGCCACATTTCTGCTTTATCATAACACGCGAGACTTGCTTAGTGCAATGGAATATGCCTTTCAAATTGGTATTCATCACGGCATCCCAATCATCCTCTTTCATACGCAGGAGAAGATTATCACGTGTTATACCCGCATTATTGACAAGGATATCGACACGGCCATACGCATCTAATGTTTGCTTAAGCAGCGATTCCACCGCTTCAGTCTGAGCTACGTCAGCTTGGACAGCAATCGCTTGCCCGCCAAAAGCTTCGATTTCATTAATAACGTCCTGCGCTGCCGCCGTATTGCCGGCATAATTGACGACAACCTTTGCACCGGCTTTAGCCATGGCAACAGCAATGGCGCGTCCAATGCCCCGCGAAGCCCCCGTAACTAAAGCGACTTTATGATCTAAAAGCATTTTAGCGAACCTCCTTGAAATAAGCAAGAGTTTTTTCGAGTGAAGCACAATCCTCTACATTCAAGGTTGCAACATCTTTAGCAATTTTCTTCGTAAATCCGGTCAGGACTTTTCCGGGACCCACTTCGACAAAGCAAGAGCAGCCTAAGTCAACGATCTTGGCAACGCAATCTTCCCATAACACCGGACTGGCAGCCTGACTCACCAGCGACGGTTGAATATCAACAGCTTGTGTTAAGGCTTGGGCATTAACGTTAGCCACTACGGGAATCGTCGTACTGTGGAGTTCAATATTTTCCAGTTCAGTTGCCAGTCTTTCGGCCGCCGGTTTCATTAAGGTGCTATGAAAGGGTGCACTGACCGGCAAGGCGACTACACGTTTGGCACCGGCGGCCTTTAATAATTCAACC
>POVV01000986.1_pt1 | contig 12843 bp, 13 predicted proteins | sample 1560271 | NCBI WGS metagenome assembly POVV01 (sample SAMN08337232, study PRJNA429181) | Bioreactor metagenome, whole genome shotgun sequencing project. | biome: cows' rumen and soil; feature: anaerobic; isolation source: anaerobic chemostat enrichment culture, galacturonate as sole carbon... | reverse complement strand
TCAGCTTATAGGGAAGCTGCCGTAGGTGATTTTACTAATCCACAGCGTCTACAACTGATTATATAGAAAATAATCGAGAAAGGAAAATATGTAGTGAATTTCCCTATGAGTTCATTATACAAGGTGATAACATGGCATCTTATGTCTCCCCGGCGATTCAGGATAAATTTGAAACATTATCCGTTAACTTGAAAAACTGTATTTTAGAGCGTAATGTTCATTTGGAAAATATCCATGATTTAATACGGGTTCTAGAAGATATCTGTAAGGAAGAAGAGGAATAATTTCACTTGTTCCTCTCCTTACCTCTGATACAAAATTATTCATGTAACGGCTTCTTGGCTTGCAATCCATTCTTTAATAGTTTCATTGTCAATTCTAATACTTTTTGAATGTTTGATAATTCCATATTTTCTTGTTCCATTGCATCATTTATATTCTCAAATGTATAATACATAACCTTTTCAACAAACGCCAAGGGATAATCGTTGTCAATTAATTGTTTTTGATAAGACTTAACTAAACTAGTATCTGTTTCATCTACTTTGTGACAATCTACAATTTCTTTTATCACTCTATTATAAATATTACTTCCCTTTTCTTTTGCAAATCTTCGACTTAAATGGTAATATGCAGGATAATCTTTTGCAAATTGAATACCATTCATAATCTGATGTTGTAACTGTTCAAAAAAATCATCGGTTTCAACATATATAACATTTTCTAATTTTTTTTGATATGCTTCGCTTACCAGTGCCATGTAGAGTTCTTCTTTATTTTTAAAATAATGATAAAAATTACCTTTACTAGTCTTTGCCTCTTTGATGATTTTATTAATAGATGCCTGTTCATAATCATTTTGACTAAATTCATCTAATGCAGCCTTTATAATACTCTCTCTTTTGTTCATCTTTTTTTATTCCAATCTTCATATTGTTTTTCTATACATTGTATTGCAAATTCATTTGGCTTTTCTAGGTTAATTCTTCTTGCAATCTCCTTTGCCTTGTGAATAACAAAGGAATCTTTCATTGCATCAAATCGCTTTACAAACTCGCTCTCGTCGTCTTTTTCTTTTAATGGTTCTAACGAAAAGCCCAAATGATACAATCGTTTTGCCCAAAAGGGCTGATCTACATGAAACGGCATAATAACTTGTGGCTTACCGCTTCTAAGCGCCGATGCCATCGTTCCAACACCGCCGTGATGAACAATTCCCTTTGCATATTTGAACACAATATCATGTGGCATAGATTCTTTTACCAATATGTTTTCCTCTGAATTCATTACAATACCACTATTTCCCACTAAAATAATGCCACGATTATCACTGCTTTTTAATGCCCTAACTATTTTATCTATAAATTCTTGCGGTTGACTAAGTGGCATGGAGGAGAATGTAATTATAATTGGTGCCTTATCGTCCTTTAAGAATTCTTGTGTTTCAAGATCAAGTGTTTGGTCGGTTTCAAGTATTGGAAATCCAGTTAAAGTGACTTTATCTTTGAATTCTTCTATTTCGCTAAATAAACTTTGAGAAACTGGATAAAAAATTGGAAGAGGATACTGATCTCTCTTAATCATATAGGCACCTGCTTTTCTCTTTTTTAACTTTAAAACATTTACTCTGAAATCATTGATATCCTTTATATTATTGCTTTCAGCACCAAAATTAGCTAGTTGATACGTGAATCGGTTGAGGGTGCCACCAAGATTTTTCGTAGTAATGGCTAAATTGGGAAATGCTTTGATTGGATATATGATTGGAACTGGGGGCATTAAGATACATAGTATCCCAAGCTTTTGTGCAATGTCTACTGCGCCAAATGCCTTTGGGTGAAAAACGATTACATCTGCTTCCTTGCAAGCAACATAAAACTCTCTCATTGCTTTGCGATACATTGGATCAACCACCTTCTTGGCATATTTGATTGCCTTAAATGGATGCTTTAATCCTTCTTCAAATATCATTTTTCCTTCCTCTGTTCGTAATAACGCCATTAAATCAAGACTACATTTAAAAAAATCCAGACCATTTTCCTCCACAAATGTTTGAAATGATTGACCAGTACACACACAAACCGAATGACCTTTTAGCTTCGCAGTTTTACCCAATGCTACATAAGGCTGCACATCCCCTCTTGAACCAAGACATAAAAATACAATCTTCATGTATGACCTCCTTTAACCTAGTGCTGACAAGTAATTTATCAAAAGAAAAAACAGTAGAAGCTTTCTAAAAATCCTCTACTGTTTCAGTATAGACCGCATGGTCTGTCGTGTCAAGATGAACTGTATTTATCTGTTTCAAACTGGCAATTAATATGCTTTGATAATATAAATCCACCAAAAAATAATGCATTAATCAGCAATGCCATTGGTAGCATTCCCCAAGTTAACTGTTGGTCTTGTAATACATCGGGAGAATAGTTTCCTGATATAATAGGAATTAAATTGTTGTTTAGAAAATGTAGAATAACAGGCACCCAAATATTTCTTGTCTTTCCATATGCATAAGCAAAGAAAATCCCAAGCGTTATGCAGGTAATCTGCTGAGCGACTGCTGCCACCAGTCCTGCATCTGGACTATAATAGAAAAAGTCAACTGGTAAATGCCAAAGTCCCCAAATAACTCCTAGTAATATGACTCCGTTACGTACACCAAATCGCTTTTGAAACAATGGCTGTAAATAATATCTCCATCCGTACTCCTCACCAAAAAATGCAAGAAATACAAGGAAAAAATTAATCGGTAATGTCCCCAAAGAAATCCAAGTCATGGGATTTTTTACAAGCAAAACCATTTGCTCAAACTGTCCTGAAATCGTATAGGACAAAAGAGTGCGAAGCAGATATAACCCTAAAAAAAGTAAAATACAAAAAATGGAAGACTTTGCGTTTCTCCACTTTAATCCATATGCCTTTCGTTTCACAGATCCAGCTGCAATAAAAAAAACCAAGCTTACAAGACTTCCAATCACAACTAATATCTGTGTTAAGAAGCTCCATAAAGAAACTGGCGTTGCTGTTATCATAATCAATTCATCTGGCAAAAGAATGGAAAGAATTGATACTATCATTAGTACGGCAGTAAATAACAAGACGCAACGAAAGAAGCCTCTTGGCATATTCAAATCATTCTTTTTTGTCAATCCATACGCTAGTATCACTCCACAAGCTGGATACATCATCTGCGCATTGGGAAATGCACTTACGTCCATGTGATTGGCACTACCGTACCACATAAACAATCCCATGAAATAGGTAACACCAAATGCTACTAAGAAAAATATTTTAAGTTGTTTTTTACTCGTTTCGAATTCCATTTTGTCCTCCTATCTATTATTCTCTTCTTATTTGATTAAAAATTGCACCAGTTTCATGTCTTGATCAAAGGCAATGGTAAATTGTATTTTTCCGTCTTCATATTTTCCAATCATAACAACCCCACCATATTCATTTCCTGTTTTACTGTCTTTGTTTCCTACTACAACGGTTTTTGTTATTTCTTTAAACGTTCCACATTTATCAAGATATGGATCTGATGCCTTTGCAAGCTCTTCTACTGTTATACTTTCCTTTAGCTCTTTTGAGCCCATATCAATGAGACCTTGATAATCTTTTTCATTGAAATATCCAATCGCCCTCATGGCTTCTTCTTTTATCGTTTCCTCATCAAAGGTATCCGATAACTTACTTTGTCCGCACCCAATCATTAGCGCAGATAACCAAATTAGTCCTATCATAACTACTACAAATTGTTTTACTCGTTTCATTTTCTTTCCCCTCATTTCTATTTTAATTATATCTTGTTATTGCCCTGGAAATACTAAAGTGACCGAGAAAAGATTATCCTGACAATCTATCTTAAGTTCTCCATGGTATGTTTTTAGTGTCTGTCTGACGTTCTCAAGTCCTAGGCCTTCATGCCCTGACTTCATTGATCTACCTGGCTCATATTGCCCTAAGTAGGGATTTTGTATCTTGATTACTAAAAAATCGTGTATGCGGTCTCCTTTTAATCGAATAAAGAAATCCTCCATCCTTTCACAAGCTTCTAGTGCATTATCAAGTAAATTTGAAAAAATGGTTGTAATATCGATATCCGAGAGAAAATCTAAATCAATACCACCGATTGCACATTTCACCTGTTTTGGGCTTAATCCTTTTAACTTATGGTTTAATACAATATTTAGCATTCGATTATCGGTATAATAATGTAGCCCAAGTGCATTTAACATGGTGTGTACATCCTCAAAGTAACTTTGAGTCTGGTCTAGCTTTTGCGATTGCTCTAATACGTGGATATGATTTCGTATATCATGAATAATCTTTCTAGACTGGCTGTAATTTTCCTCTAAGTCTTCATAGTATTGATGTATGGATTCATTTTGCTGTTTCATAAGCTCTAATCTGTGCTTGAGGCGCTGATTAGAAGCAACATCATACCAAAAATAGATACAATACCCATTGATTACAAGAAACAATACACAATAAACAATCAACCACTCATATCCAAATCTTGCAAAGAAAACATCTCCCCCTATTACATACATAAAGATTAATACCACACTTAGAATGGGGATTAATACCATTCCTTTGATATTTAAATATTGTTGGTCAAAAACATATCGTTTTTTAACAATTCCCCTTAATATTAGGGTAACGGTTATCAAAAAGAATGCCTTAAATAACACCATCAAGTAAAATTGCAGTTTTCTTTCGAGTCCAAATATTTGATAAAGCTTGAATACTAAAAAGATACCAATTAACTGTGTTGCAAACATCGCCATCATGTATACCAACTGATAAAGTAAACCCATTTTACTCTCATGGTACAAAAACCACCCCAGTAACAAATAGCAAAAGACAAGTACTAACATGGTTAGCATATCATTTCTTCCGAAATTGGGAAGTAAGGTTGATAAGGCTGCGAATATGCACCATGCCAGTATCTTTAGCCAAAGTGGTCTTTGTCTTTTTATTGGCAGAAAATGAAGCATAAAGACTGCGCAGGAGGTAAATACAGTGAGATCTACGATAATAAAAAAAATATCAACGATTTGCATATGACCTCCCTTTTTGTGTTTCCAACCGCTTTGATAAATAAGTCGTAAGCTCTTGCTTCCAAGACTTTTGCTTTTTTTGCGCAATTGGAACAAGCATCCCGTTATCGAGATAAATCTGTTGGTTCTTAATGTTTTTAACATGGAGCATATTCACTACAAAGCTTTGATGTGGCATGGAGAAGCCAAACTCTTGCATACGCACTAAAACACTGCTGATTTTATCCACCATGAAATGCTCTTTCGCCTCCTCTACTATCTTTATCCTGCGATTTATATATTCAAAATAGTATATTTGATCGATTGCCAGACAGACCATTCCGTTTACCGTGTGAAAGTCCATTACAACTTTCTTTTCTGGTAATTGTATGTAACGAAACAATTCCTCTAATGTATCCCATAAAATCTTCTTCTTAATTGGCTTTAATAAATATTGAAATGCATGCACTTCAAATGCACCTGCAACATAATCTCGGTAAGCCGTCAGATAAATAATTTTAGTTTCCTTATCCATTTGACGAATCCGTCTTCCCGTCTCAATTCCATTTATCCCCTTCATATCAATATCAAGGAATATGGCATCATAGGGATGATACGCCTGAAGTAATTCTTCCCCTGAAGTAAAGCAAGTTACTTGCAACGTAGGATTCCATTCTAGTATGAGTTGTTGTAGTGTAGTGGTTATTATGTTCTCATCATCACAGATTGCAACTGTATACATATTGGTACGCCCTTTCTGATTTTAATATAGAGATTTTCATTTTATCTGTAAATAGTTCTTACCTAAACGACAAAAATGATGTCATAAACTACCATTTATAAATTCTATTTTACCACTTTTATTATTTATTTGGTATAACTGGGAAGGTGTGACCAGTTTACTCATTAAGGTTTGCTTATGATTCCCAATGTCTACTCCTGTTCCACATTGGTTATGTCTCCTTTGTTTGACCTTGATGAAGTATTTAACGGATTGGACCCATCTGGATGTTCTCTATGGTGCTGAAAGTGTTTGGACTTATTGGTACAAGCTTAAATCAATTCTAGTTGTTATAACAATTTAGTTATATTGTTATCTTGACAAACAAATATATTATGTGCTAAGCTAACTTTATGTTAGTCTTGTCTAACCATTAAAATTAAGAGAGGTACTTAGCCTATGTATAATATGGAAAACAGCCCAAAACGTTATTATGAAATTATACACAACTATCAAGAAGCACAGTTACTTTTTGCCGCAATACGCATGAATCTATTTTCTCATCTAGATACACCTCAAACGTCAGAGACACTTGCTGCCAAAATAAACTGTGATAAAAAGCAAGTAGATTTACTTCTTTTGTCCCTTGTTTCCTGTGGATTAGTTGACAGGCTAGGAGACTATTACCTAAACACACCTGAGACAAAAGACTTCCTATCCAGAAATAGCAATGTCTTCTTAGGTGACACCTTATTATTTCGCGAAAAGATGACCTCACTTGCACAGTTAGAGGAGAAAGTAAAGTCGAGCCATGTGGTCGGTGGTGCTACTTATGATTTTTCTGAACTAGCAAAAGTTGCAATTCCTGAAATGTATCTTGGACGAGTACAAGCTTTTTTAGAGGAAATAAGTAAGCTATTTCCCGATTGTAATGAACCTTTACAAGTACTTGATTTAGGTGGAGGAACTGGTATCTTAGACATTGAATTTGTAAAACAGTATCCAAACAGTAAAGCTACCATTATGGAGACTTTAGAGGTAGCCAAGGTCACAAAAAAAATCGTTTATGAGCATCAGGTAGAGCAAAAGATTGAAGTAATTTGTGGAGACTTTAATTTAGATCCATTTCTAGGTCCATATGATTTGATTATTGCCTCTGGTATCTTAAATTTTGTAACGGGTAATTTGTCTGACTTTTTTAAAAAAATATCTGCTTCTCTAAAAGAAGGAGGCTATTTACTTATTATTGGACCATCTGCAAATGACGTAAACAAAACCCCAGCCAATATGTTAAGCTGGCTATCTGGCTTCTTAGATGGGATTCCTCTCCCACCTAGCAACCAAGAAATTGAAGCAGCAGTACAAGCATCAAATCTAACTTTAACAAATCGAATCAAAGTTGCTATGTTTGAAGGATCTCTTTATTGCAAAAGTAAAATAAAACCCTTGGTGTCCACTAATGAGGTTATCCATTCCTTTATTGAATTGACTGAGAAGATTGCAAATAGCAAGACAAATGTCTTAGATTTTGGTAGTGAAGATATGGTATTTTACCGCGGAGAAATTCACATGATTAAGACAATCGGAGACTATCCTGGCATCCACAGTGCAAAGCTTGCAATGAAATATGGTATTACTAGGCCCGTGGTTCATAAGACGCTACAAAAATTATATGAACGTGGTCTGATTGCCAAAAAAGAGGACCCTGACGATAAAAAGCGTTTTTTACTCTATTTGACTGAGAAAGGGCAAACTGCTTATCATGCGCATGAAGTATATCACGCTACATTTGACAAAGCTCTTTTTGATTTTCTGGCCGATACTCCTAGTGATCAGTTGGCTTCCATCAAAGATTTTTTAGAACATGCCATTGATTTGATTCAAAATCATGCGTAAAAATGAGGGTTGTATATCACAAATGAATGACACTTATGAGTTTTCTATTTAATTAGGAAGATAAGGAGAAAATAGATGGATGCAAGAAATAAAATTATGATTATCGGTGGACACGGTAAAGTAGGACAGTATATTACAAGAGCCCTAAGAGACCAGAGCCTAATTTTAGTTGGCCGAAATGAAGGAAAAATAAGAAGTTTTTTAAACAAAGAAAACATGCAGGCCAAAATATATACAATGGATATTGACGCAATTGATTTTACAGCCGTGCAACATGTTTTTTGTGTTATTGTTTGCGTGGATCAAGATAACACAAAGCTTGTAACATACTGTGACAAACATGCAATTCATTATATGGATGTTACTGCGAACTCTGATTATATAGAAAAAATCCAACAGTTACAGTTAAGTGGAAACAGTAATATATTACTAGGGGTTGGATTGGCACCTGGGCTTACCAATCTTTTGGCCAAGAAATTCGTTCAAACACATCCATTTGCAAAAGATATCGAGATTCAACTCATTCTTGGCTTGGGAGAAAAGCATGGTGATGCTGCAATTAAATGGACTTTGGATAATTTTATAAAGGACTATAGCCATAAAACATTAGGAAAAATAAGACCATATATGAAGAAAAGTTCTGTCATGATTCATGGAAAGAAATTGCGGACATATAATTTTAACTTTGTTGATCAGCATATGTTAAATCGGGCGTATCAGGATAAAAGTTTCACAACCTACTTGGGATTTGACCAATCACGAATCACAGCTCTTATTTATGGCGTTAAAATGATTGGATTTTTACAGTTGTTACGTTATAAGACATTTTATGGTATTGTTGAAACATTTTTCAGAAATCCGAAATTTGGCTCAGATATTTTTATTGCGTCTATTCAATCACAAGGTCATGTGCTTTGTGCGATAGGACATGACGAAGGTAGATTTACAGGGTTGATTGCTGGCGAGGTAGCAAAACGTTTTGTTGGTATGGATTTAAAAGGAGGGTTGCTTGGAATTGCGGATGTGATTAGTCTGGATGAGGTGGTAGAAAATGAGATGTTTGGATTAGCGTCTGCGTCTGAGTAAGGTTTTGTATATCATGATTCCTTGATAATAAAGCCGTAAAATAAAAATGGAATTCAAAGCTCTCATATTCCTGTGCTTATTCGGTGCATTTGCTATTTGGAGGGCAATAAATCAAAAATTAAATAATTTTATAACGAATACGACACACAGGTGTCGTATTTGTCATGTTATTATTCTTATAACTTGATACGAAAACTTTGTTCTTTTGCCAACTAATATATAAAATTAATGAAGCATGGGACAAAGCTAACTTAAAAAGGGAGTAAGTGGTTTAAAGAATTGATCTTTAAAAAGAAGTAATTTATTAATAATAATAAAAATTAGTAAGGGAGAAAAATTACATGGATAAAAATGAACAACTGATTAAAAAGGCAGAAGAAATTATTCAAGGTCAATGCAATGAAAAAGGATACTGTGCATTAACTTTGATGGATACGGATGGTAGGCCAAATACAACCACTATCACTCCGTCCAAAGCAGATGGTATTCGTTGGATGACATTTTGTACCGGCTATGGTACTCGAACAGAACGTATCGAGTATCAATCAGATGCCTGTGTTTGTTTTAATGCCTCAAACTATCACATTTCACTAAAGGGAAAAATGGAGATTATTACTGATCCTGTTGTTAAGGAAGAGATGTGGTATGAGGGTTTATCGAATCATTTTGATGGTCCTGAGGATTCAAGATATGTAGTTCTTAAATTTATCGCAGATAGTTATACACTATTTATTGATTGGCAGACTTTGCGAGGGAGAATATAATATTTTGTTGGTAGGTCAGGTACTGTTGTGCTTTCTAACCGATAGGAATAAAGCCTTATAAAAGAAACCTCTAAACTGATTTATTTTAATTCGTTTAGAGGTTTTGCTATTTATTATAAATACACCTACGCGTAAAAGCTAATTACTTACTTTTAAATCCGAATGATAGTTTGAGAACTTGATAATGATTAGTGTCCTCTACAAGCGTTTGACGGATTGGCTATCTTAATGTACTCTACATTGGTTTCAAGAACCTTATTACAATAGGTGCACACTCTTTTCGAAGTTACCTTTCTACAACCACAGCCACTCATTTTCGTAGTTGTTGTTTTTATCATTGTTTTGCTCCAATGATCGTGAGCACCAGCTGCTAAAGCAGTAGAAGAATAACTTAAAGTAAGCATTAGAGTTAAAGTTAAAATAGAACCGTCTTTTTCATTGTTACATAGTTATAAAGTTCTGATACCTGAGCCTTGTCTGGATGCGCAATCACAACTCCTTCACCATCGATTACAAAAGCATATCTACTACCCTCACTATATTTGTCCACAACTTCTTGTAATGCTGTTAGCTTAATGTCGGCACCCATTACACCGATAAAATCTTTGCTTTCACTATAGATTGGCATAGCGATTGTGGTAACTGGTGTATTACTACTAATGGAGTAATAGGATTTACTGACAAAAGAACTTTTTTCATCAACCACCTTAAGAAACCACCAACGATTGGAGCGATCGCCAAGTTCTCCACTTGTACGCGCTGTCTGCATACCATCTGTTCCTTGGGTATATAATAGGTCAAAATAATCATTTTTCTCGATTACATCCATTATTACTTTTTTCTGTTTCTCGCCATCAAAGCTTTTCACATCACTATTATAGGATACCTGCTCAGTTATTGCGAAGCCTCTTTGAATAAATGCTGTCACTTGATCTGATAGTGACTGTGCTAAAATGATATTATTGTTTTTTAACTCTTGCTTATAATTAAGGTTCATATAATAGCTAGTTGCAATATTAGAAATAACAAAGGGTAAAACAACAAGTAATAGGGTATAGATGATTAATTTTTGACGTATTGTTTTCATAGGACACTCCTCTCAATATAAAAATATTAATGTGAAGTATTTGTGAAACTATTAAATGAACTTTTAATATTGAATTGTGTTAGCCACATTATACCATATTGCGACAAATGTATACAGCTAAATTATTATAGTGATCAGTTGGATTAATAACCATCTGTACGCTCAAATGGCTGTTTCTATGACTACTTTCTGTGCTTTTAAATCAATCTAAGTGTGGAAATATATTGAGATAACGAATAGAAAGATGACAAACTGAATTAATAAAGATAGTAGAAGAAGAATATTGGATTGGATTGGAAAATTAGCTAGCGATATGTGATGATAACAGTGACTTTGAACCCATATATAAGTGGAGAGAGAATCATAGAGAATCATGATATCTACCTGATACATAAATTACAAGCACTTTGCAAGTACAACGCACAAAAAAACTACACCCTTTGTTTTTACTGGGTTGTAGGCTTTTTTGCAATTATTTAGACTAAGCGCCTAGAATTATTTTTGAAGATCAACAGAAGAGTCAGCAACCGCTAATTTTCCAACAATCCCCCCCATCAGCTTCTATATTGAAATTTATCTACCTTTTCTATATTTTTGCTTACTACTATTTGGCTTATCTGGCACCGTCATTTCAATTAATCCAAGTTCCAAAGCTGGCAGCAAATAATTATCTCTAAAAGTCGGTCTATGCTTTAAACCTAATAATTCCATAAGTTCTTTCGTTGAATATTCTTTATCACCAATAGCCTCTGACAATCTTTCAACTTGTTCGGTAACTTGTTCCCTTACTTGTTCGGTATCTACAATTTCACATAATGCATCATAGATGGTTTTTAGTAGAAACTCTACAAATTTTCCTGAATCCGCACTATGATCACATTCACCAAGCACTTTGTAATATTCATCTTGCCGCTCTCTGATCAATGTTTCTATTGGAAGCCAACCAAACAGCGATTTCCATTTATACAGCAATAGTGTCTGCCACATCCGTCCCATTCGTCCATTACCATCTGCAAATGGATGAATAAATTCAAATTCATAATGAAATACACAACTTTTTATGAGTGGATGCACTTCTGCTTTTTTTGCCCAATCTACCAATTCTTTAATTAGATGTGGAACTTGATTTGCTGGTGGAGCCATATGAACTAATTGTTCTCCAGCAAATACTCCTACGCCACCACTTCGAAATGTTCCTGCCTCTTTCGTCAATTCATTCATCAACACTTTATGTGCCTGAAGCATATCCTTAATGGAATATGGATTCATTTCCAACAGCCTATTGTATGCTTCAAAAGCATTCTTTACCTCGCATATTTCATCTGGTGCACCAAGAATTCTTTTTCCATTGATAATATCAGTTACCTGATTCAAGGATAAGGAATTATTTTCAATTGCTAATGAGGCATGAATTGTACGAATACGATTATCCCGTCTAAGTCTTGGGTTATTACTCATATCATCATTTATCGTGATTTTGGTTATTATTTCAGTAATGGCAGAAATTAAATTTACTGTTTTATCTGTTATTGTATATGGTGGAACATAACCTTTTTCACTCATAGTTACCTCTCTCTGCTACTCAAATTTGCACTTACATAATTGGAACTTCATTGTTTTCTTACTTGTACAATATTATACCGTACAAGCCTTAATAATACTACTTATTTTCATTAATTGATAGTGTAAATTTACAGTAGGATTTTAATAGACAGACTTGCCCCTGATGTGTTTCCGATTTTTTGACTGTCCTTATTTTATTCTATTTTTCTCTTCTTTACAATCCCCAAATATGATTCTTTAATGCTGCGATTTTCTTTATCTGTGTATAAGGAATACTATAAACGGGTATATCTGCAAGGTTTCCCAGCCGTTTTCGATTTGCGCGTTCCATCTGAAACATTTGATTACTGTTGTACATTACCTCTTCACAACCCACTGCCTGCGCAAACTCTTGCTTTTGATATCTCACTAATTCCAGTATGTCTGCTTTATTGCTTTTATAAATCCTTAATCTTGACATTTTATCTGCACCAGTTTTGCTCCAGCCCAATGGCCTCGAACTCATCCTATCTGCTAATATATGACTGATATGACCTTCCGCGCTGCATTCTACTTGAGATGCTAAACTAAAGTTGTAACAGTAACACTGATATTTATGATAAAATAATTCATATGAAAGTGAGGCTATTACAATGGCAGGAATCAAAAAAACTTATACCCCAGAGTTTAAGAAAAAAGTAG
>POVV01000984.1_pt1 | contig 12873 bp, 7 predicted proteins | sample 1560271 | NCBI WGS metagenome assembly POVV01 (sample SAMN08337232, study PRJNA429181) | Bioreactor metagenome, whole genome shotgun sequencing project. | biome: cows' rumen and soil; feature: anaerobic; isolation source: anaerobic chemostat enrichment culture, galacturonate as sole carbon source...... | reverse complement strand
ATATGGATGATTTATACCTTTGGTCCTGTTACGGAGAGCAGTCTTTCCGTGAATTTGTATTCCCTCTGGGAAGCACCCGGTTCCGTTTTGTCTATTATCTGGCGGCCTGGCTGGAACTGATGGTCTTCGGAAACCACATCAGCTGGTTTGTTCCTTTTAATATCCTTTTAAACAGCTGTATCGCCTATACGGTTTACCGGTTTGGAAAGCGTTTGTCAGGCAGACGGATCATTGGCTTTTTGTGCGGGATTTTATACTTGCTCTCCCGGATGTCCTACTACCAGATCAGCCAGGTATACGGCCTGATGGAAAGCATAGCGCTGTGGGCAGCTATCGGCATTTTCTACTGTCTCTACCGTTATCTCTCTGATGAAGAGGAGAGAAGGTGGCTTGTACCGGCTGCAACGGCAATGTATTTCTCTGTCTGCTTCATTCATGAACGCTACATGGTGCTTCTGCTCCTATTTTATGCCGCGTTTCTCATGAAAAAGGAGAGGAGCCTAAAGCCATGGCTGAGCATAACCGGGGCGTTCCTGGTGGTTCAGGCGATCCGCTTTCTTACCATCGGAAGTATTTCTCCGGCAGGGACAGGGGGAACGGATGTGGCCGATACCTTCCATCTTTCGGAAACCATCCGGTATGCCTTAAGCCAGGTGCTTTACTTATTTGGGATCAATGCAGGCCCTGATCATTTAAATGGACTTAGCTGGGGAAGATCGCCTTACTGGGTACATGTTCTTGTGGTGTTTGCAGACTTCCTTCTCCTTATTATGATCGTGATTTTTCTTGTAACCGTTATACGGGAGCGGAAGCAGTTTAAAAAACGCTTCCCTGTGATCTTCTTGTTTCTTTTATTCATCGCCCTGTGCATCGGCTCTTCCAGCGTCACCATCCGGGTGGAGACCCGGTGGATCTATGTTTCCATGACGGCGGCGTGGTTGTTTGTTGCCTACATGTGCGGTGTGGTAAAGCGTGTCAGGCCTCTTTTGTACTGCGGTCTGTTTCTGCTTTACGGCATTCTCATGCTTCCGGTAGAAAGTTTTTACCGGGGCAAATACGAGAATCTTTATTACTGGTCCTCACAGCTGCGGTACAATTCCCTTGCAGAAGAGACTTTCGGGAAATATAAGGATGAGATATTCGGAAAGAAAATTTACATCATCGGAAATTCCTACGAGATGAGTGATTTTACTGCCAGGACCTTTTTCAAAACCTTTGATAAGGAACGGCTGGCAGAGGGAACCGAAGTTACATTTATTGAATCCATCCATGATATCGGCCTGTTGACTCCAAACATGCTGATACTGAGGGAAGATCCGGCCCATAACGCATTTCAGGATGTAACAGAATTTGTCCGGAACTTAAAATTTGAGCCGGTCTATGGCTGTTATGAGGACGGTTGGCTGGATGAAAGCGCCAAAGTCCGGATCATGGCAGGAAAAGAAGGCAAGATCGGTTTTAAATTCTATTATCCCGGTGTTATTACCGGTCTGGAACAGATTACCGTGACCATAAATGGAACCGAAAACCAGGTCATTCCCATCACTTCCAATACGGTAACAGCTGAAATTGACACGACTGCCTTTCAGGTTACGGAGCTGACTTTTGAAAGCAACTTTTACTACGAAAATGCATCGGAGCAAAGAGGAGAAAAGCACCTCTCCGTCGTTGCTTCCATAACCGCAAATTAAGGGCATAGGAGAAACGTATGAATAAAAAGTATCTGTATGGCCTGTTTCCCCTTTTGGGGACTGTTTTTGGCCTCTGGTATATCTTTACGGCAACCTGTGACGGAATCTATAGTGATTACGTCCGCCTTGTGAACAGCTATCTGCCTGACGTATGGAATCCGGCTAAGTTCTTTGTGCCGGATGTCCTGACCAGGATTCCGGTCAATTATCTGGGAAGGATCCTTAATGTCTCACTTTTCGGATACAACACCATGTTTGACCGGGTGTTAGGCGTCCTGGCCCTTGGGCTTTCGGGCCTGGCTCTGGGAAGCTACTGCAGCCGCAGGAAGGTTTCTCCTGGCTGGTTTGGGGCTTTGATGATCGTACTTTTCAGCCTTAATAAGTGGGAAATGCTGACCAATGGAAGCGGTTGGGCCCATTTCCTGTCTTTTGCCTGCTTCTATTACCATTATGAGGTGATGGACCGGGTTTGGAGCGGACAGGAAAAGAAATATGACAGGGTAAAGCTCCTGCTCCTTCCGTTTTTTACAACGATTCTGGTGGCAGGCCCCTACTGTGCAATCTATTCGGTTACGGTAATGATAGCCTGCGGTTCCATGTTCCTGTTAAAAAAGGGCGATTCGAGAAAGGGCTGGGGGTTAAACGGCCTCTGTGCACTGATTCCTCTTCTCCTTTATTTGTGGAGCAATGCCTATGCGGTGGAAGACCATGCGGCCCCGGCGACCGTGCCTCTCCTTGTACAGTTGAGGGATACGCCCGGTTTTTTTGTTCGATTTTTCATAAAGTCTTTTTCCTCCATGGTCATAGAAGGGGAGCAGGCTGAGCACATCTTTCGGACCAATACACCGTTTATGATCCTTGGTTTTCTGGTTATCCTGCTGTATCTGTTTGCGCTATGGCTAAATCTGCGGTACCGCCTGTATGAGAAGACGGTCCTGCCTGCCATTCTTATTGTATCGGGTGGACTGAACCACGTGCTCATCCTTTTGTCCAGATGGATATTCCTTCAGGAAAATTACGGTTTAAGCTCAAGATATGCCCTTCAGTTCCAGTCCGGGATCCTTGGAATCTTGCTGACCTTTGCCTTATTATCGAAGCAGTGGAAGAGTAAGGGTAAAACTTTCCTTAGGATCGTTGCCTGCGGGGCCTGTGTGATGTTTCTGGCAGGAAACTGCTACACCACGTATATCGAGATAAAAAAGGCCCCTAACCGCAGAAACAGCTTTGAAGGAATGGCTGTGTTAGCATTAAGCTTTGAAACGGTCACGGATGATGAACTGCGGGCCGGTTTTGAATACAGGACAGGCCGGCCTGACAGCGGGGCCAAGGTGCGGAGTGCGCTAACTATATTAAAGGAAAACGGATACAGTGTATTCCGAAATGATTTTAAACGGTAACTGATCCGGTAGTACCATCAGTATACAAAATGACAGACGGGGGTTTTTATGGGTCGATTGCAGAAACATAAATATGGAGTCCTGCTGTTTATGTTTTTTTCAGCGGCAGGGATCCTGTATTCTCTGAATCAGATTTTAAACCAGGAAGTTTTTCAGTGGATTATGAACCAGAGGGAATATAAGACCATGATGGCAGAGACGGCAGAGCTGTTTGCTGCCTTCTGTTTATCAGGGTTTTTATTCCCTAAGAGCAGGCAGAAACTTGTGGCGGCGGTCCTTATTACGGCCGTCTTTTTGTGGGCGCATGTGGTCTTTGTTCCGGTGCTTGTATCCGGTCTTTATCTGGCGTATATCCTGTTTTTTGGACGTTTTCTCCGGGTATCCTTATGGAGACTTCCAAAGGATGACGGGCTGGCTTCTGACTTTCTCACCGGCGCTGTCTTTCTCATAGTTATATTTTGCTTAATGTCAGCTGTTGGCATTGGCTCCATCGGTCACCTGACCGTGTTTGTCTTTATCAGCGGCGGATTCCTGCTTCTTTTCGGAAGGTCCTGTCTGGGAGACGAAGGGAATGAGTCTGGTTTGGCTTTCAGCGGCAAAGAGATTTTTTTACTGGCATTTCTCCTGACCATGGTGTGCCTCCAGGCGGGGCGGCTTAACATCGCCGTGGATTACGACAGTCTGTGGTATGGGGTCAGGTCCCGGTATATCCTGGACAATGGACATGGAATTTATGAAAATCTGGGAACCATTGGGATCGTTTACACCTACTCCAAGGGCTTTGAGGTTTTAACCCTGCCCCTGTCCCAGCTTCCCTCCTATAGCTTTGTGACCTCGATCAATCTGTGGCTGTCCCTGGGAGTCCTTTTTATGGGTTACAAAATCGGACGATTTTATATGAAACGGGAGCAGGCGGTCTTTTTAGCGGCCCTGCTGTCAGGAGTTCCGGGCATCATGAATATGGCAGTCACAGCCAAAAGCGATATCATTACGCTGCTTGTCCAGGAAATCATGCTGTATTACCTGCTGTGTTATATAAAAGCGGGACAAAAGTCCTGGCGTTATCTGGGCTACGGCACAGCGGCCTTTTTTCTAAGCCTGACATTAAAACCAACAGCTCTGATCTTCTCCACTGCTGTCTTTGGAATGGGATTTTTATATCTGTTAGGGAAGTTTATGCTTCCCAGATTCGGAGCGGAAGGGGGAAATATCGGTGGGTTAGCAGTTGTGGCAGGCGCACTTTTGGCTTTAGGGGGAATCTGGGCAAGAACTCAGGTATTAACAGGTCTTCCCCTTACCTCGGTTTTCTCCTCCCTGCTTACAAGGATTGGATTTCATTTGAAATATCCGTTCATGGTTAACGCCATACCCAATTCCGGCGCCGGCATGTCCCTAAAGGAAAGGACTGTGCACCTGGCAAACCGGCTCCATGGATTTTTCTTTTGCCCTGTAGGAGAGGATATGGATCATGTGATCCTCGCCTGGGGTGGATTCCTGCTGTACTTTCTTCTCTTATTGTGGATTGTAAGCTGTTTTTACGGCAAGAATGTGGATAGAGGAAAAAAATCTCCGCTGTCCGTTTTCCTGAAAGTCATCTATGTACCATTTCTGGTGGTCAATCTTATCAGTTTAGGTATGCTGACCCAGGTTGACGGTAATTATTTCATGCTGTTCTATGTACTCACGGCGGTCTATGTCTTAAAGACAGCAGTGGAAACGGGGGAAAAGACTGTATGGCGGGGAGGCGTAGGAGCCGGAGTCTGGGTGCTTATGTTTGCTGTATTTTTTACAGCCATGACCAGCTGGAATTGGAGCCTTGGTTTTACACCTGTGTCATTTCATCATAAAGGCTATTACAACCATCAGGAAGCCGTCAGACAGGACATGGTATCAAAGGGAAATGGAGAGATATGGGATATCCTTGCTGCCGACCCGGAAACCCGTCTCATTGCCATTGGAGACCATCCGGATGTACTGGCATTCCCCTGCAACGTTCAGTCTTATGATGATATAACAGGGGTGTGGGGAAATGTGGCCCTGGTAAAGAAAATGGATTATTTCGTGGAATTTATGGATTATGCAAAATCAGATTATGTTTATGTCCAGGCGGGCTATACGGGTGAAGAGCACCGTTCCTACACCCTGGTCAGGGATTTGATCGAATGGGGGAAACTGGTACCTGTGTGTTATGATAATGGAAACCTTTTAGCCGCGGTGGAGGTGAACGGGGATTACAGCGAGAAATCGGCACGGGCATTGACAGAATTTGAACAATGTTATATAAAAAAGGAAGCAAATGATAATCAATAGCATATCCACTTGATTCATTAGGAGGCACATATGGGAAAAACAATATCGGTCGTGGTATCATGCTACAACGAGGAACTGGCTCTTGACCAGTTCTATCAGGAAACGGCCAGAATTTTAAATAAACTTAACTGGGACTATGAACTGATTTTCGTCAATGACGGAAGCCAGGATGGCACTATGAAGATTCTGGACGGCTTGTCCAGGAAGGATAAAAAGGTAAAGGTCATCAGCTTCTCCAGAAACTTTGGACATGAGGCAGCTATGATTGCCGGTCTGGATTACAGCAGCGGGGATGGGATCGTCTGCATGGACGCGGATTTACAGCATCCTCCCCAGTATTTGCCGGAAATCGTCAGGAAGCTTGAGGAAGGCTATGATGTCATCAATATGGTGCGAACGAAAAATGAGTCCGCAGGGTGGTTTAAAAATTTTGCCTCCTCTGCCTTTTACCATTTGATCAACGTACTTTCCGATGTGAAATTTGAACCAAATGCTTCTGACTTTTTTGTAATTTCCAGGCGGGCTGGTGATGTACTCCGGGATAATTACAGGGAAAAGGTACGTTTCCTGCGGGGATATGTGCAAAACATCGGGTTTAACCGGACCACCATTGAATATGAGGCAGGAGTCAGGGTAGCAGGAGAAAGCAAATACAGCATTAAAAAGCTGATGGTCTTTTCACTGAATACCATCATGTGTTTTTCTAATCTGCCTCTTAAGCTTGGAATTTATGCCGGGTGCGGTGCAGGCATTCTGGGAATCGTCATGATGATTTACACCATTTGGAGCTGGGCTAGGGTAGGGACGCCGAACGGGTATGCTACCACCATTGTGCTGATCTGCTTTATGTTTTCGGTGCTATTCCTGATTGTGGGGATTATTGGTAATTACATTGCTATCCTGTTTGCGGAGCTTAAGGACAGGCCTATTTATATTGTTGGAGAGACGAAGAATTTTTCGGAGTAGATAGAGATTTTGAGTCTCGTTTAAGCGTTAGTCTTGACATTTTGCTATAAAGGGTATATGCTAATAATAGCTAAAGTTGATTAGGTGCATGTTTTCACCGAAAGATTGAACCCCCAGAGACGGCCATCTCTGGGGGTTCTTTTTGACTAACTGTTGTTTTCGTCTCGGTCTAGCCATTTGCGTATGTAGTAGCTAATTACATTCGCCATGACCGAAACAATTAAGTTGATTAGATAGTGCATGTTTTCACCTCCCTCCCGCTGGAAGGTTTCAACAGCATATTTATTATATTGTAGAATGTCAAAGAATACTAGCGGAATTTGTTTAAAAAAGAAAATCATTATGACAAACCTATGATCGGGTGTTCCTGGGCGGTCATGTTAATAATGAACTGTCGGTCTGAAAATAAGAAATGCGCTTTGAATCGGGCTTATATAGCCGTTTTTCAAAGCGCATTCTCTTGTTTATAGAGTTCTATATAGCTATTTCTTTGCATGAGTCATCATTGCAGATTTATATTGCAGCAGACCCATCTGCAGTTTATTAATGTATTCCAGGACCGATTTCTTTTGTCTCGTTGGTGGCAGAATCGGTAGGAGCTGTTTCTGTCCCAGTTTGACCAGCCTGGCCGGCCTGGCTTTCTGAAGTGCTATTACCTTCTGTCTGCTCGGTGGTCGTCTGCGGAGTCACAGTACATACGCCGTTAGCATCAGCGGTATAGGAAACTCCATCAAGTACAAAGGTAGCAGAGGCAGCCATCTTTCCGTCAGCTGGATTTAAGTAATACTGCTGTCCACCTACCTGTGTCATACCGGTTGCCATGGCGCCGCTTCCGCCAAAGTAATACCAATATCCATCGACCTGTCTCCAGCCTACGGTCATCTTACCGGAAGAAGCGCTTAAATAGTACTTAGCTCCCCGTTCCTCAAGCCATCCGGACTGCATCTTTCCGTCATTTCCAATGTAGTACCAGCTTCCGTCAGGATTGATCCAGCCTGTAGTCATGGCTCCGTTCTGGTTAAAGAAATACCAGCTGTTATCAATGAACTGCCATCCGGTTGAGACTGCACCGTTTCCTGCCAGATAATACTTGGAGGAGCCGTCGGTATGCCAGCCCGTTGCCATAGAACCGTCGTTATTTAAATAATACCTGGCGCCGTTGTTATCCAGCCATCCGGTGGACATCACACCGCTTTCCTGTAAGAAGTACCACTTGTTGTTTAAGTTCTTCCATCCGGTAGCCATTTGGCCGGAAGAAGGATCCAGGTAGTAATACTGGCCGTTTAATTCCTGCCATCCGGTGGTCATGATACCATCGGAACCCAGGTAATACCGTGACCCATTGTCAGTAAGCCAGCCGGTGTTCATGGTGCCGCTTTGATTGAAGAAATACCATTTGTCGGAAAGCTGCTTCCAACCGGTGTTCATCCGTCCGGAAGTTTCGTCAAGATAATAACGCAGCCCATCCTTATCAAACCATCCGGTGGCAGTCAGTCCTTCTTCGTTCATATAGAACCAACCGGAGCCATCGTTGACCCAGGTGTTCTTCTGGATCGAATAATTCTGGTAGTAATAGGTCTTTCCTCCTATGGTCCTCCACATATTTCCCGGAAGCTTTGGAGTTAAGTCCTTATAGAGAAAGTCAATGTCAACGTTTCCGTTGATCCCGTTAATCGAGCCGGTGCTGGTGACCTGCCACATGATCGGGTTGGAATAAACGTGTTTTGCTTCATAACGGGCAACCCATACGTCATAATGCATATTGGATAAATCGATTTTATTTGATAACCAGTAATCATTGGCATACACAATGGGATAATATCCGGCATCTGCAATTCGCTGGCAGAATGCATTGATTATCTCACTCACCTGTGCCGGCGGAAGGGTACCAAGGGTGGCACTGTCTTCTGCGTCAAAAGCGATGGGAAAGGAGATTGGATAATCCTTTACCAGGCTGAGGACAAAATCTGCTTCCTCTCTGGCCATATCTGGAGTGGTAGCCAGAGAATAAATGTAAGCACCGACTTTCAGACCTGCCGCTGATGCACCCTGTACATTGGTATGGAAATAAGGGTCAACAATACCCTTGGATCTGGTGCCCAGCATGACAAAGCTTACATCATCTGCTGCTACTGCCGCCCAGTTTACGTTTCCCTGCCATCTGGAAACGTCGATTCCTCTGGCAATTACCTGTTCAATCACCGTACCGTTTGCAAGCTGATAATAGCCATTGACTTTTTCATAGCCTGCTGCCCAGGAATTCATGGCCGGGCCAGACCCCGCAGACATTCCCATAATGGCACATAATGCTGCTGCTGCAAACCGTATGCCTAATTTCTTGTGTCTCAATGTGATACCTCCTTATCATTCGAGTACTATGTAACGCTGCACGCTTTTTTGCTTCCGGAATGAAAACATAGGCGCACAAAAACAGAAGAAACTTACTTTGCAAGTTTCCAGGTAATCACGGCGGCACCATACAAACTTATTTTTATTTGTCCGGTCCCTTATCCGCGTAAATAAAAGGGTATCCGCGCCGAGGTGCAGATACCCACACAGATACTAATTCCTATGAGATCAGCCGGGGCCTGACGTAAGCCCTGGTGATAGCTGATATACGCCATTGCTTGAAGAATTGGAGGAACCGCCAGGAGTATCGTTAGAAGAGCTTCCCGGTGCTCCGCTTAAGGTATTGCTGTCGGAAGAGGAGCTTCCTCCCGGCCCGCCGGAGCCTGATGGAGTCGAGGTAGACCCGCCTGGCGTATTGGAGGTGCCTGTTGATGAGCCACCGGGGGTGTTTCCACCAGTTGAACCGGAAGGAGAACCGGAAGCATTACCCTGGTAAGCTCCGTTGGAACCAAAGGTGTAACTTGTTCCGTCAATGGTAAGGGTAGTGTTTGCCGCCATCTTACCGGTAGATGGATCAAGATAATAATAAACACCGGAAAGTTGTACCCAGCCGGTCATCATATGCCCGGAATCATTAAAATAATAATAGGAGCCGTCAATCTGTAACCAGCCGTGGGCCATCTTTCCGCTGCTGGTATCCATGTAATACTTGTTGGTTCCGTCACTGAGCCAGCCGGTCATCATCCGTCCCAGAACAGACTTGGCATCCACATTCAGATAGTAGTAGGCATTATCAATCTGTTTCCAGCCGGTGACCATCTTGCCGTCAGAGCCGAAGTAAAACCAATCGCTTCCAATCTGGCCCCATCCAATGGTGCATTTTCCATTTTCTTTGAAATAATACCAGCCGCCGTCCATTTCACGCCAACCGGCGGACATGGATCCGTCGCCCTTCATATAATAGTAGTCATTGCCTATTTTTAACCATCCCTTAACAAGGACGCCTGTATCATCCATTAGGTAATAGTATTTACCGCCGTCCTGTATCCACTTGGTAGCCATGGCTCCATTGGAATGAAAATAGTACCAGTTACCGTTGATCTGCTTCCATCCAGTAGCCATAAAGCCTGTGGAGAGGTCAAGAAAATAAAAGGTTCCGTCGGATGTCTTTACCCAGCCTTTATGAGTGGAACCATCCTGGTCTATGTACTTCCACTGGGTGCCTTCTGAAACCCAGCCGGTAGCCCCCCAGGCCGTACCTGCCGGTATCAGAGCAGAGGTTCCTACAAGCCCTGCTATCAGCAGTGCTGTCATTTTCTTTCTGTATTGCATACCGTCCTTCCTCCTGTCTAGCCGTTTTATTCATATGCTATAGTCCGCAGTGCAGCGAGTAAAACCTGCGGTTTTACTCGCTCACGGGCTTTCGCCCTATGAAATAAGACGGGTAAAGATTTTCTTATGTGCGGGGCACAACGAAAATCTTTATCCGTCTTATTTCGCACTGCTCATCGCTTTCGTGAACATTATACCACAGTACTGACAAGAATACCTAAACATTTTATTACGATTTGCGGACAATTTCCAAAAATCTCATTTTTTGGAGATTTTGGAGCATTTTTTGTAATAGTTTTTTGCATACCGATACATGATTATGGTATATTCGCCAAATTCATCTCCTAAGGCTGCCTTATAAACTGCCCATAGGCTCCACAGAAAACCGCCAAGAGCGATATAAGCGTAAATGGTGAAACGCTCTTCTTCAGAAGGCTCTCGTTCCAGGTAGATCCTTATGAGGTCATCTGCTTCTTCTTCATTGTAATAGGAGTAGATTGCACTCATGCTAATATCTATAAGAGGATCACACATTCCGGAATATTCCCAATCGATTAAGCGTACGTTACCGTCGGGCATCATTAAAAAGTTATCGACCACTGTATCAATATGGGAAAGGACTTTCTCATGCTTTAAGTTGTCCAACTGGTCTAATAGTTCAGTCATCTGCCTGCGGACAGCGGCATAATCGTCAAACGGGATACCGCCGTGGGCCTTGCAAAGCTTTTCGTAGAAATCGATCCGTTCGCCAATGTCAAAGGAATGGTCCACCTTAAGGCCGGATTTGTGGAGCCTTCGGACAACCGCCATGCAGCGTTCCATTTCTTCCTGGCTGGAAGGGTTGGCATTGTGAGTGCCTTCATAAAATTCCGCAATTTTATATCCGGTTTCCCCATTAAAGTAAATGACATTTTCTGTGATATCCAGTCCGCTTAAGGCATCATAAACTGCTTTTTCCTGCTGGCGGTTGATCAGAAGCTCTGTTCCGGCTCCCGGGATGCGGCAGATATAATGGCGGTCCTTAACTTTAAATAGGAAGGATTTGTTTGTCATGCCTGATTTTAAGCACCGTATTTCTGTGATTTCTGACTCCGGCACCTGAAATACGGTCGATACTAATTCCATTGCTTCATTATCAGAATGGTGCTGGTACTTCAAATCAAAACGGCGAAGTTCTTCCAGGTTCTCAAATTCATATACTTCATCAGCCGGTCTTCGGTTGACGAACAGGTCAATGTCCTGTTTTGCTTCCGGAATATGAGGAAGCCTCTTGGCTGCTTCTCCTGACAGCATTTCCATATAGACATTTTCCCAGTAAAACTGCTCGGTTCCGGGAAGGTTGTAATAATTTTCCAATACAGTTAAAAATTGTTCTGAGAATAATTTTGAGAAAAAAACCGGCCCATACATTACCCATTTGTCCTGGCCGCCTACGGATACATTTAAAATGCGTCCCTTCTTATTATAATCAAGGCACCATTCGGAGGTTTCTCCTTCCATATATGACGCAGAGTACCATGCGCCGCTTTCATAAGCATGGTACATATTGTGGCGCATCCAGTTGTCGGAGGAAAGAACATACATATTTCTGCCTCGGAGAAGTTTGCGGGCGTGATAAATGGTGGTTAAAGTGTTTTTCTGAGAATACTCGGGGTTATATAAAAGCTTAACCTGATATTTGTCTATAAGGTATTCGAATTTTTCTTTTAAATATCCTACCACAATGGTGATGTCCTTAATTCCTGCTTCGTGTAGCTGGCGGATCTGCCGTTCGATCATTCGCTCTCCGAACACTTCCAGCAGGCCTTTGGGGGTCTCGAAAGTTAAAGGAACGAAACGGGAGCCGAAGCCAGCTGCGATGATGACGGCACCGTCTACTTTATTTTTGTCTAGAAGGGCTTGGCCGGCTGGTAGTAATTCGTATAGATCATTGCCGTTTCCAATCTCAATGTATTTTTTTTCTATGCATTCCTTTATTAAGTTATTAACGGTTCCCAGGGAAACGCTAAGCTCTTTTGATAAATCTCTCTGTGTGACTGCCGGGTTTTCCAGAATGGAACGGCAGATGATGACGTTACGATCCATAGTCGTGTGACCTCCGTATTGTTTATAAATTGGTAAATTGGCGTAAGGTGTTCAGAAAATGATATTATTATAGATATATGAACATTATACCATTGAAATGGCAAATTGCAATAGGGATTGGGATTGGAATGGGATTGCAATTGGATCGTGAAGGATTACGATTGGATTGTGAAAGCATATTGTATTTGGAGATTGCGATAGAAGATTGTCGGTTTGGCTTGGGCTAAGATGCTTGAGAATTAATTATGAATTGATTTTGATATGTGGTTTTATCTTGTACTGTTTTATCTGTGACGAATTAGGATTGTTGCATTAGGAGGAAAAAAGGTGATATTTTGATTGGGTTGTGCGGGTTATTCGTGCATCACGTAGCCCTGTTTTCTGCTTTTGATACGTCACCTATAATAAGGTTTATGAAGAAAAAACAGGAGAATAAGTCTTTAAAAGCAGGATTGTACTAATAAAAAAACAATCCTACCAAGAAAAAACATTTTCGTAATGATTATGTAAGAAAATGAACAGAGAAATGTTATAGCATTTTCCAAAAAAATGTATTATACTATACCATGTGATGGAGGAATTGATAGCTTCTGCCGGAAATGTAAATATTTTTTACTTTTTGCAAAAAATGCAAAAAAAGTAAAAAAGGTATTGATAATTTCCATTATAGGAAGTATAATTACCTCGTAATGCAATTAGGAATTTCGAAGAGTATTTCAAAAAGAAAAAAGGAGAGTGCATTA
>POVV01000983.1_pt1 | contig 12892 bp, 13 predicted proteins | sample 1560271 | NCBI WGS metagenome assembly POVV01 (sample SAMN08337232, study PRJNA429181) | Bioreactor metagenome, whole genome shotgun sequencing project. | biome: cows' rumen and soil; feature: anaerobic; isolation source: anaerobic chemostat enrichment culture, galacturonate as sole carbon... | reverse complement strand
CATGGCATTCATGACAAAGTTTGTTTATTCCCATTGGCGCTTGCCCAAAAGAAAGGAATTAGAAACGCCAAGCTTGTGCCGTTCCAATATAGCGGTCACGGATTATTCTATGACGAGTGTGATAAGTTCAATAAGGAATTGACAGATTTTATTGATGAGTAAAGGGGAGAATAACAGGCTTGCCAAAACTATAAAGACAAGCCTCCTACATCAATTGTGTCTGTCATAAGAGGCCTGCCCAGCTTGTTTTAATTGCATATACACCTGCGCGCGAATAGGTCTGGAAATGATATTTATTACAGCTTTTTACTCATGTTGTACCAAATGGCTCCACCATGCTCAGAGCTTGAAACACCGTTGTTGAGATACCCGTGACTTTCATAGAAATGAATTAAGTTCTCCTTACAGGTAAGGGTAATCGTTTCACGTTGCTTCATTCTTGCTTCTTTTTCGAGATGTGTAAGCAGCTTTGAAGCTATACCCCGTTTTTGAAAGGCTGGGGCCACCGCTAATCCTAAAATACTTTGATGGCCGCCAAACGCAGGATTTTCTTTTATATCACCAAACAAGTCATCAGTAATGAAAGCGGTGTTAATGACCGGTCCGTTCACTAAGCCGATGATGCTGCCATTCTCTTCCGCTATAAAAAAACTATCCGGAATAAATTGAATGCGTCTTGCAAACGCTGCTCGCGTCGCAGCCTCTGCCGGTGAAAAGCAAAGCTGCTCAATGACTACAAGCTCAGGTAAATCTTCTTTTTTTACATTTCGTATTGTTAACATATTCATGTTTCCTCCAAATTCAATGTTCTGCAAAATAAAGTAATTTGTAACAATTAGCCTCAGTAATTAATATTATGTTAATAGAATATAGTAAGGAGGTACTTCTGATGGGTCATGATGTCGAGATTAATAATGTTAGATTTTACGTATTACGCAACAACACAACCGGGAGTGTGTCGATACCGCTTACCTTGTCGCCAACTCCTACACCTTTGGCCTCTATTACCCTGCGTTCCAACTTTGATTGCGGCAGAGCCGTAGTCTTGAATGCAACTGTCGGCTGGCTGGCGGTAACTAATGGCACAGGAATAGACAGAGTCAATGTGTTATTTAAAATTTGGCGCGGCAGCCCTGCAACAGGTAATTTAATTTTCAGTGTCGTTGACAGCGGCGAAAGCGATTTTGACAACAGAAAGGTAACCAGCTTTACTCATGTCGATAGCAACTTTGATTTACGGTCCTCAAGGCCGCCCAGCTATTTTCTCACCGCAGAACTTCTTGATGTCGGCAGTGCGGCGACAGTTATCGGACCAATTACCTTTATTGCCACAGAATTTGAAAAGTAGCAAAAACTGAAGCAATCACTGTACGATTAGGCTCATGAGCAGACAGCTGCATATCAACACGCATCTGTTTGCTCTTTTCTCCCAGAGATAGCCTTCCTGACAAGAGTTCTATTTTCCTATTGTAACATAAAATAAAAGTTAACATATAATGTATTAAAAAGCATAAAGGAGGTTGCATGTGTGGAGCGTTGTAATGAAGATAGACCTATGCATCATGGTTGTAAACCACCAAAATGTATAGGAAAATTCAATGAAAAATTCAAAATTTATGAAGTATGCTGTCGTATAGTAGTTAAGGTTTGTTCCGTATGCGGTTTTGAATATGAACCCCAGTTTCATCATATATGCCCGCGTTGCAGAAATCATGTACCTGGCAGCTTTGGCTCCGGCGGCTTCGGTCCTGGTAACTTCGGCCCTGGTAGTTTCGGACCTGGCGGCTTCGGCTTTGGCGGTTTTGGCCCCGGTGGGTTTGTCCGGCCTGGCGGCTATGGACATAAAGTCAAGGTAATGAGTGAGCTGGCGGAGGACGAAGACGCAGACGAATAATACGCCGATAACCAGCAGAACCGCCGACATTAGTTTGTAACTAATTGCCGGCGGTTTCTTTATGTTGAATAGCACCCTATCTGAGAGCCTTTTACGTCAGATTACAGAACCGCCAAAAAGAGGAAAAATCTGCTTACATACGGAAAATATAATTTACCTGTATCCTATGACCCGGGATAATCAACAAAGAAATGAGGGATAGCATGTTTAGAAAAATTTTGGTTCCCATTGATGGCTCAACAGAAGCACTCGCAGCAGCAAAATATTCACGAAAAATTGCTGAGAAATTTGGCAGCTCCGTAACCTTACTCCACATCATTCAGCATTCGGCTTACATTATGTCCGGTGCCCATGCGGTACCAAGCTCGGTAATCGAAAGTTTGGACGAAAGAGGCAAAGAAGTTTTAGAGCAAGCATCAGAAATCTTTCAGGATTTTGATGGTTATGTAACTACCCGCATAGAATATGGTCATCCCGGCATTAAAATTACGGAAATAAGCAAGGAAAACAACTATTCATTAATTATCATGGGACGCCGCGGTATCAGTGATGTCGCCAAACTTTTAATCGGCAGTGTCAGCAATTATGTCCTTCACTACGCCGCCTGCCCGACATTAATCATCCGCGATTCCGACTAATGCCTGGCCTTAACCTCTCACCTGCTTTAAAAGCTCTGCCATATTTTTACCCAGAGTTTGGAAGGTTGCGATACCTTCTTCATCCTTTTGAACATCACCCGGATTAAGAGCCAATGTCATATTCCAATAGTGGGAGGAAGGGATAGTCATCTCGGCAATACCAAAAAAGAAGTTGATTGCCGAATAAGTAAACGTTGCTCCGGCTCTACGCACAGCAACCACTGCAGCACCAATTTTACCGCGCAGCATATCACCGCCATTCGCTTTGGCAACAAAGCCACAGCGGTCAATAAGTGCCTTAACTTCTGTGGACACATTGCTAAAATAGGTGGGAGAGCCAATAATAATTCCGTCGGCTTCTATCATCTTCTGGATAAAGGTATTCATTTCATCGTCCTGGCGTATACAGCGGTTATCTTTTGTTTCCCAGCACTTGCCACAAGCCAGGCAGCCGAAAACTTTGCGCCCGCCCAGTTGGATGAATTCCGTCTCGATTCCTTCCTTTTCCAGTTCTGCCAGAACGATTTGCAAGCTTTGTGCTGTATTGCCATTAATTCTGGGACTTCCGTTAAACGCAATCACTTTCAAATCAATCACACGTCCTTTCATCGTAACAATGATTTAGATATTGGCATTGGTGGCACTAGCAACAATTGCTGCCTGCGGTCACTCCTTTCCAAAAAATTTCTATTCTGCTATAATACTACATGCCAGGATATAGTTAGGCAAGTACGCACTTATTTGTATTATAGTATCCATTTATATACTGCATTGTTCAATCAAACAGGGGGCTTAATTATGCCAATGCCGCAAAACTAATGACTGAAACAGCTTCCTGCCCGCCTGCAGCCGATAAAGCAGGGGCTTGCCGCACTAAGAAAAGTTAGTGTGACAAGCCCCTTTTTCTTGTTTTATCCCGGGATATGAAGCAAAATCTCCTGCCCGCTATCGGCGGGGTAAATGCTCTACCTGTGTCTTTTTCTGCTAAATATGACTGTCGTTTATATCTACTGTCAAATTCAGCACGTCTGTAAAGAATTCAACAGGAACAAGTGTTGTACCATTAACAATTTCCGGTGCAGTGTCTAACTGAACAGCCATTTTTAACCTGCCATAATTGTTGCTGCCTATTGTCACAGTCGACATTGTCCCCATACCGTTTTGAAGCTCAACTGTTCTTGCCTCGCCATTCCAAACCACGGTATAGCCCAGACTTTCGGCAATAACGCGGAGCGGCAGCATTATTGTATTCGCATTGGTTTTTAAAATGTCATTTTCACCTAATGCTAATTCTTTTTTATCTATAATAATTGTACCGGCACCGGTATGGACTCTTATATCAGCATTAACCGGCAATAGTACCGCTTTGGTTGCACCTGCCTGTGCAGGCATGCTCATTGTCATTATATCGTACCACACAATTAATTCAGAACCGACTTTGATGGCTGCCGGCTGGGCAAAAATTTCAGGATAAATGGTCACAAGTCTTTCTGAATTGGTGCAAAGCACTCTAACGCTGCCGTCCGGTCTTTGCTCTACCGCAGCAACCTTCATGTACTGGCCCGGATTACCCGTTTCGGGTGTCCCGACAACTAAAGCAATGGCACTGCTTTGCGGCGGGATACTTCTGGTAACAACCGGGCTGTAGTAAGCTGTTACCGCATCACCTGTTTTTAAGTCTGTGAAGGGAATGTGCGTACCATCCTCTGCATCCACAATATAAGTGCCCTCTTGTATATGTAGCACTATTTCGTTATATGAACCTTTTCCGGCAACCCTTATTCGGTTGTCGCCAATTTCTGCAATTTTGCCTTTTGTAGAAATTACCTTAGGTACCGGAGTTTCGATTGTTGCTGCTGCAGCAACAGCACCCGCCGCCTGAGCAAAGCCTGTTGTCATACTTACCATCACTGTAATTGCGAGAATGGCTGATAAAATTCTTTTCATTGTTTTCCTCCTGTCATACAATTTGCTTATAGTAGTCTGTTAAGTCTAAAGTCATAGGATGAATTGCGTGAGATTTTTCGTCCAGCAAGGCGAAGGAGCCGCGCATATCGGACATATGTAAGGCGACGACAACGAAGCAGGACGGAAAATATCACGATAAGAACACTATGAATTTGGGCTTGGCAGACTACTATGCATCTACAAACTATTAAACGTCTATTCCAGCAAAAAGTAACGCTGCTGTTGTTTTTTTATTAAACTAAAAAAACACCTCCTATGACAGATGTTTCAGTCATAGGAGGTATAATGCTCTTATTGGTTAATTCAGTTAGTAACCCGTGAAAGAAAGGCTTTCGTCCGCGCATCCTTAGGCTGGTTGAAGATGACATCAGGTGTATCATCCTCTACAATGACACCATCTTCCACATAAATGATTCTGGTGGCAACGTCGCGGGCAAAGGCAATTTCATGAGTGACAATCAGCATGGTTAAACCTTCTTTAGCCAGTTCACGCATAACGGCCAATACTTCACCAACCATTTGCGTGTCCAGCGCTGAGGTAGGTTCGTCCATCAGCAGAACCTGTGGCTGGATAGCGAGCGCGCGGGCAATGGCTACTCTCTGCTTTTGGCCGCCTGACAGCTGATGCGGCTTGGCATTAATATATTGCGCCATACCAACTTTCTCTAAAAAGCGCAGAGCTGTTTGCATAGCCGTTTGCTTATCCTGCTTTAACACCTTGACTAAACCTACCATACAGTTTTCCAGTACGGTCATATTATTAAACAGATTAAACTGTTGAAATACCATACCCACTTTTGTCCGGTACAGTGTAAGTTGGTCCTGTTCTTCCACAACATTCCGGTCAGCGTGAATGATCTCGCCCGAGGTCGGTGTTTCCAACATGTTGATGCAGCGGAGCATGGTCGATTTACCGGAACCTGACGCACCAATAATACAAATAACATCACCCTGAAAAACATCAAAACTAACATTTTTGAGGATTTCACGCTTACCAAAATATTTAACCAGGTTTTTAATTTTCAGCACCTGCTGTGAGCCCTTTGCGGAAATTTTATTATCCATCTGTCTAATTCCCGCCTTTCGTTGGAGTAAACGGCCCACAGGGATCAGCCAAAGGATCATACGGAACCAGAGCATAGTTGTCAGGACCATCCATACGCTTTTCTATCCAGAGTAAAAAGCGGGATACGGCAAAGGTCATGATAAAGTAAATCGCACAAGTAATAAAGAATACTTCAAAATACCGGTAATAGGCCCCTGCGGCCGATTTGGACAAGAAGTATAGCTCAGTTACCGAAATAACATTAAGTACCGAGGTATCCTTAATATTAATAATCAGGTTGTTGCCAATTTGCGGCATAATATTGCGTAAAGCCTGCGGCAAAATAACATAGGACATAAGTTGAAAATGATTCATGCCAATAGCTTTGGCAGCTTCTTTTTGACCAACATCAATGGAGATGATGCCGCCGCGGACAGTCTCCGCCATATAGGCACCGGTATTTACAGACACCACCAAAAAGCCTGCGAACAACGGTGACATATCAATATCGTAAACCTGCATCGAGCCGTAATATACAACCATTGCCTGCACTATCATAGGTGTACCGCGGAACAACTCAACATAGGCAGCCAGGAGGGCTCTGATGCACCGAAAAAAGCCTCGTTTAACAATCCCATCCTTAGGATTAATGGGGATAGTTTGCAAAATACCGACAAATAAACCAATTACACAGCCGATGATGGTACCACCGACAGCCAATAGCAGTGTAACAAGGGCACCTTTTACAAAAAGTGCACCATATTGCTGGAGAAGAAAATAAACCCACTCAAAAAAGGTTACCGGCATAGCACTTGTCATGTTTTTTCCACCTTGATCAATAAGGAAAACACGGCTTGTACCGCCTTTAGCGACGGCATAAGTCGATATTGCCCTTATCTTGTTTTTAAAAAAGTTATACTTGCTGTTAGGATAACAAATCTTAGGGATGGCGGCTGCCATCCCTAAGTACTACTGATTATTTCGCTAATGGTTGTTTCTTAATGGCTTCTTCCATCATTTTATCGCGATCAGCTTCTGTCATTGTACTCAGTGCTGTATTAATTTTCTTCAGCAGGTCTGCACTGGTTCCTTTAGCAACCGCAATACCCATTTCAACTTCTTCTTTTTCTACTTTAAAGCCTTGTCCATCTTTAAAGTCCAGCATAACTAATCCGGAATTGGCATATACGGCAGCCATAGCCGTCGGCTTATCGGTAGCCACAACATCTACCTTACCGGAAGTCAGGGCTACAATCATCCCTGGAACATTATCAATAGCAGGTTGGATTTTCGCATCAGGAATTTGTTTTAGCAAGTCATACCAAACGGTATTAAGCTGCGATGTAGCAACAGCGCCTTTAAGGCCTTCCAGATTCTTAGCATCAGCAAAAGGGGTGTTTTTCTTCGTAAGGGCAACAATATCCGCATTGTAATAAACAGAAGAAAAATCCACTGTTTCTTTACGCTTGCTGGTAATACTCATGCCAGCGATAGCTGCGTCAATCTTACCGGCGTTGATAGCAGGGGCCAAGCCATCCCACTCAATTTTATGTATTTCCAGTTCATACCCCATAGAGTCGGCAATCTTTTTAGCAATCATCACATCATAGCCCAAGGCATATTCCTGACTGCCTTTGATTTGTACCGCTCCGTTATCAGGCGTAGTCTGCGTCCAATTAAACGGAGCATAACCACATTCCATACCAACGCGCAACACCTTTTTGTCCGCCGGTTTGTTCTCTGCTGCTTTTTTATCACTGGAACATCCGGCCAACATCACACCAAAAGCGACTATTGCTAAGCAAAGTACCATCCTTAACATCGTTTTGTAATTTTTCATCCTCGCTCAACCTTCCCCTTACTCTCTTTAATAAGTCAACACGTATAATTGTAGCAATCCATAGGAATAAATGTCAAGCTGTATACATTATATCTGGCGATATCGAAATATATTTATTGTTACTTTATCAAGTAAAATACCTAGCACAAGAGGCAGCTTCCGAAGAACCTGCCTCTTGTACAATTATCTATGCCCAAACCCGGGATCTCCCAGGTGTTATTGAGCTGCTCCCTTGGCATTCTGCTTTTGCCGGCGAGCCTTCATAATTTGAACACCTGTAACACTAAGCAAAATAACCAGTCCGATGGCATCGGTAACCAAGCCCGGATCAACCATCAAAATCCCCCCCAGGAAAAAGAGGGCCCGTTCAATATAATTGGCGTCAGTGATACAGTAGCCCACCATCGCTATACTCAAGCCCATCATCCCGCAAATGGCGGTTAGGCTGCTAAAAAGTATTGAGCCTGCTGTTGCGCCAATCATCAGCAATATCGGTGAAAGCACAAAGATATACGGAACAATAAAGGCCGCTATCGCCAGCTTTGCCGCATTAACACCTGTTCGCATCGGCGCCGCACCGGCAATGCCTGCGCCGGCAAACGCAGCCAACGCTACCGGTGGAGTAATATCGGCAATAATTCCGAAGTAAAAAACAAACATATGCGCTGCCAATATAGGTACTCCCAACTGAACCAGTGCCGGAGCAGCAATCGTCGAGGTAATTACATAGTTAGCTGTTGTGGGGACACCCATTCCCAGGATCAGCGAGGTAATCATAGTAAAGAACATGGCCGGCAGCAGCTGCCCACCAGCCAGCTCAATCAGCGCTGACGCCAGCTTTAACCCAATCCCGGTCTTGGTAACAACACCAATAATAATGCCGGCAGTGGCGCAGGCCACCAAAACCCCCAGCACGCCGCGAGCACCATTCTCCAAACCCTGAATGATTTGTTTGGGAGTTATTCTGGTAGATTTTCGCAGCATAGAGGCGACAATGGCAAGAACAATTGCCCACAAAGCGGCTTTCATCGGCGTATAGCCTGCAACCAGTAGATAAACAATGACGATCAAAGGCAATGCCAGATGACCCCGTTCAAGGAACAACTCCTTAAACTTAGGCAGTTCTTTCCGGGGAACGCCTTGCAAGCCTTCCTTGCGGGCTTCAAAATGAATCCCGATCCAAATGCCGGCGTAATAAAGAACGGCCGGAATAACAGCTGCCTTAACTACCTCAATATAAGGAATGCCAACAAATTCAGCCATAAGGAAAGCCGCCGCTCCCATGACAGGCGGCATTAGCTGTCCGCCTGTTGAGGCAGTCGCTTCAACTGCTCCGGCAAATTCCGGCTTATAACCAAGCTTTTTCATCATGGGAATCGTAAGACTGCCTGTGCCGACAACATTGGCAACCGAACTGCCGGAAACAGTTCCCATTAAAGCACTGGATAAAACAGCAACCTTGGCTGGTCCGCCTCTAGCCCAGCCGGCTACAGCATTGGCTATATCAATAAAAAATTTGCCCAGACCGGTCATTTCCAAATACGCACCAAACAAAATAAACAAAAAGATAAATGTGGAAGAAACTCCCAAGGGAATACCGAAGATGCCTTCGGTAGTAAAGAATAAATGTCCGACCAACTCACCGATATCAACGCCTTTATGTGCCAGCATATCCGGCATATAAGGCCCGGCAAAAGCATACACAATAAAGGCACACGCGACAATGACCATGGGCCATCCAACAACCCGCCGGGCAGCTTCCAGAACCAGCACAATCCCCAGTAAGCCCATAACAAAATCGCTGCTTGTCACCGTACCGGCCCTCAAAACAAGCTCCTGGTAGAGCATGACAATATATAAAGGAGCCACGGCACCAAGAATCGCCATCAACAAATCAAAAGGATGTAATTTGCTTCTTGACCAGGATTTACGCGCCGGATACAGCAAATAAACAAGCGCGAGTCCAAACCCCAGATGGATTGCCCGTTGCAAGTGAGCATCCAGAACGCCAAATATGGCAGTATATAATTGAAACAGGGAAAAAACGATGGCAAGAACACTGATAATATAGGACATAGGGCCGGTATACTGACGTGAGTCGGATTCTTTGTCATATTTTTTTAAAATTTCTTCAGCTGAAAGACTTTGCTTCATTGAATCAAATTCGCCTCCCATCACCTTTTGTGCGAAAAAATATATAATGCATCCGGAATGGAAGCATCCTCTCAAAACCAGCGCGAATACAGCGGCTCCACCCGAACAGTAACGAGAGTTCCTGCCGGAAATACGCTATAGAGAGGAATGGTCCGGCCAGCATAAGTCAACGATAATTTTGCTTCCGGCCCGGTACGCAGGCGTAAGCACTGCTCAGGCCTGTTCATTCCCTTCATAACAAATTTATCCTTCTCTGCCTGGAAAATCCCGTCTTCCGCCAAAAAAGGAAGTCCTACCCCAAAAGATTGATACTCGGTAGATTCCAAAATAAAAATACCCGAGTCTTCAATAGTAAAATTTTCAATAACCGGTGTCCTTTGCACAGAATGGACAAAGGAGAGACTTAGCTGCTCGCCGGATTTTACCGGAACGGTTTGATAAATTCCCTGAGTTGTCTCAATAAATACATGTGGCTGCAATATGACTCCAACGAACCAAATGATAAATCCGCCAATGACAATGGCGGCAACAACCGGATAAAATCGTATTCTTATCATAAAAAGCCGGACAACGGGTTACCTGTTGTCCGGCATTCCCTCCCAGAGTGACTATTTAAAGAATTTGGCAGCGCCAGGATGTAATTCGATAGACATCCCTTCCTGGGAATTTTCTTTAGTAATCATCTTGCCGACAGAATGAGCGGCTTTCAAACGCTCCAGGTTATCGTATATCGCTTTGGTAATATTGAAAGTAAGATCAGCATTCATTTTGTCGGTGACTACCAGCATAGCCTTGACCGCTACGGCCGGGATATCGGCGGCCTGATTAGGATAAGCGTTCACCGGAATGGTAACTTTTGCATAGAAAGGATATTTTTTGATTAAGGCATCGGCTTTATCGGCTTCCACCGGAATAAGCACAACCTTATGCTGGGCAGCAATATCCTGAATCGCTGCCGTCGGGAAACCGGCGGTTACAAAAGCAACATCAACATTTCCGTCTTTAAGGCCGCTGGCCGCTTCGCCAAAGGACAGATACTGGACTTTAATATCATCATAAGTAATGCCATAGGTTTCAAGAATTTGGCGGGCATTTGCCTCAGTACCGCTGCCTGCCGCACCAACGGCAATACGCTTGCCTTTCAAATCAGCAATGCTTTTGATGCCGGTTTTGTCCACGGTTACAATTTGAATGGTTTCAGGATATAAGGTAGCAATGGCCTTCAAGCTGGGAACCTGCTTATCGGTGAACATCTCGGTTCCTTTGACGGCATAATAGGCAATATCATTTTGCACTAACGCCATTTCAACTTTGCCGTCTTTAAGCATATTGATATTGGCTACCGAAGCACCGGTGCTTTGCGCACTGGCATTTACATTGGCAACATTTTTGTTAAGAATTTCTGCAATAGCTCCACCCAAGGGATAATATGTTCCCGCAGTGCCACCGGTAGCAATGTTTACAAATTCTTTCTTTGCCGCTGCTTGTTCTGTGGACTTTCCTCCACCACAGCCGGCCAGCATTCCAATAAGGAGCATGGACACGACTAAAATTGACAACACTTTTTTCATACTTTCCCCTCCCAATCAAATAAGGTAAAAGCATTCCTTTTACCAATTTACATTTTTTTGTATTCGCGCCTTATAAGAAATTTCCTGCAAATATTAAATTTTATTTCACCAGGAGCGCACTATTTTCTTTTCAATGTAAACATAATTAGTTTATATAAACACAAAATGTCTATATTTGAGAGATTTTAGCTGTTTTTGTAACTATAAGGCAGACTTTCTCAAATAGGCAACTATTTTCCTATATATTTTTTTTCCTGTAATTTTTATAGTCTCACTAATTTTCAGGTTGGAGCAAGGTGGTATAAACCCATTTGCCGCGAGCAAAATATTTTATTAGAAACAATAAAATATCTGCTTAAGGAGAAAGAACTATGAAGATTTCATTTATTGGCAGCGGCAAAGTCGGAGTAGCTTTAGCTTATACGACGGCATTAAAAGGCCTGGCTCAGGAAATTCTTTTATCAGATGTCTCTGCCGACAAGGCTTACGGAGAAGCCCTTGACCTCCTGCAATGCCAGGCCTTTTGCCCTCAAGCCCGTATTACGCATGGCCAAATCCGGGATACCGCCAATTCGGATATTGTAGTTATCAGCGCCGGTATTCCCCGCCGGGCAGACGAGCCGCGCGTAATGCTGCTTTCCCGCAACGCAAGTTTAATTGCCGCGATCGTAAAAGAAGCAGTTGCCTTAAGTCCGCAGTGTATATTACTAATTATTACTAATCCACTTGATGTCATGACCCATTTAGCCTATCAAGTCTCCGGCCTTCCTGCCGAACGGGTGATAGGTATGGGAACTGTCCTTGACACCGCCCGCTACCGTTCCTATCTTGCACAGCATTTTAGTGTGGATGCCCGTGACATTGACGCCTATGTAATAGGAGAACATGGGGAAACGATGGTGCCGCTAACAGGCAATATAACCATCAAAGGCGTACCTTTAGCTACCCTGCCGGCTTATGATAACACCGTCATCACACGCATTGGTCAGGAAGTAGAGGCCGCTTCCGGGCAAGTAATTGCATTAAAAGGAGGCACTGTTTATGCTCCTGCGGCATCTGCCTGCGAGATCCTGGGAGCTATCGTAAACGACGACCGGAAAGTTCTGCCGGTCTCCACCTTTAACAGCAGGTATAAAACTGCAGTCAGCCTGCCCACAGTAGTAGGCCGGCATGGAGCAGGGCCGGTCCTTAACATTCCTATGTCTCCGTCTGAAACTACGGCCTTTACTCACTCGGTTGCCAATATAAAAAGATATGTCGATGAATTAAAAGTATAATCTCCTTGTCTGGTGCAGCTGCCCCTTTGCTTTGTCTGCCGGCGGCTGCACCGTCCTTTTAATGTCGGCAAACGAATGTCAATAAGCTATATAAAAACAGATTCAAAACCCTTTCAGTAAATCGAAAAAAATGTCCCCAAAAAAGTATTGCCAATTTGACGAATGGCAGTTATAATCTTAATGATAATGATTTTCATTCCATGTAATACTTTATTTTATATTTGACTGACAACAGTCAAATATAAAATAAACCTAGTGACGCCCACCTATAAACGCGGGAAGCCTTAGCATGGGTTAGTCACCGGATATACACTGTGCACGGCGATTGCTTAAGAGAACCTGTTGTGCCAAAAGCCCCGGCAACAAGGCTACCAAATGAAACAAGAAAGGAGTTTGAAAGTTGGCAGAGATGTTTTTTCAGGGAATTCATTGACTGATGTCAGTCGTCTTATCTTTTGATATTATGCGTAATCCTAAAATCCTGGGAGGAATTTGTTATGAATAA
>POVV01000982.1_pt1 | contig 12906 bp, 13 predicted proteins | sample 1560271 | NCBI WGS metagenome assembly POVV01 (sample SAMN08337232, study PRJNA429181) | Bioreactor metagenome, whole genome shotgun sequencing project. | biome: cows' rumen and soil; feature: anaerobic; isolation source: anaerobic chemostat enrichment culture, galacturonate as sole carbon... | reverse complement strand
TAATTGTTGCTTTATGGATAAGTATCATAATCAGTTGTTTTGTACAAAGGTAAGAAAAAGAGTTTGTTGTCGTATTAAATATATGATAATGAACATTTGTATATGATGTAATTTATCACGACATTTACATTTATAAAGAATGATTCTATATAAGAAATATCATTAAAAGATGTCGAATACGAAAAAAGTATTGGCGGTAGCTGAAACATCGTACATCATTCGCAAAGGTCTGGTTTATGTTCTCTCGCAGTTGTCTAGTGTAGGGAAGGTTGTAGAGTTGAGGGAGATGGAAAATATTAGTTATCAGATTGATATACTTCAACCCGATGCAGTTCTCATCAATCCCATGTTGTTGGGGCATACCCGGCAGGATATAAGACAGCAGCTGAACTTAGGAAAACAAACGGCTATAATTGCTTTGGTTTACAACCTGATTGACGAGCAATTTTACCGTTCATACGATGCTGTTATCAGAATCAACGATTCTGAATCTAAGATAGAAAGTACACTGCTTAACTGCCTGAACAAAGAGCTGGATTCATCAGGCGATCAGGAAGAATTGAGTGACAGGGAAAAAGAAATTCTCATTAGCGTTGTGAAAGGAATGAGTAATAAAGAAATTGCAGAATATCACAATATCTCTATCCATACGGCTATAACGCATCGCAGGAATATAACACGGAAACTGAAGGTTCACAGCATATCGGGGCTGACTATATACGCTATCATCAATAAATTAGTGGATATCTCTGAAATCAAATACCAGGATGAATAAATCTTAACGTTTACTTATCATGTCAAGTGTAACTATTATATATAAGAAATCGATGAAGATGTCGGACTTGATTGATGCCGACTACCGTTTACTTTTACTTCTTAACCGATTGAATATTTCATTGGGTTTCGGAGAGAAAAGTATTGATGCTGTTTGCACCGAAAGTGGATTCGATACAGATTGTTTCTTATTCCTTGCCAATTATCAGTCAAACAAATGTGTTACAAATATAGAAGAGGCATTTGCTGCATTACCCTTGACTCCTTTTTTGAGGTATCTGCGGAGCTCTCATAGCTATTTTCTGGAGAAAAGGCTGCCGAATATTCGCCGTAAGCTGGAAATGGTTTTTGCCTCCTCTGAGAAGGGTTTGAAGGATATGGTGCTTAAATTCTTCGATAATTATACACATGAGGTGTTGGATCACATGAAGTATGAAGACGAAGTTGTATTTCCATATATCCATTCTTTGATGGATGCTGTGGCAGACAAGAAGTACTCTATCAATATATTTGAAGAAAGACACAACGATATTGAGGGTAAAATGAACGACCTGAAGCAGATATTGCTTAAATATGTCCCGGGAACAACAGACCAGATGCTGATGGTGAATATTCTGATGGAACTATACACCTCTGAAGAAGAATTGGAAGCCCATACTTTTATCGAAGATAGTCTGGTTATTCCTCGTGTTAGAGAAATAGAGAAAAAAGTAAGACAGGATTTGAACTAATCCGGTTTATAATATTCTTTATACCAATCGATAAAGGAAAATATCCCTTCGCTGAGACTTGTAGATGGTTTGTAGTTTACAGCTTTCTCCAGTTTAGCGGTATCTGCGTAGGTGACTTCTACATCTCCGGGTTGCATAGGTAACATTTCCAATATTGCTTTTTTGCCGATAGCTTCTTCGAGTGTCGTTATAAAATCGAAGAGTTTTATTGGTGCTGAATTGCCTACATTGAATATTTTATAGAAAGGTTGTTCCGATCTTTCATCCGGAAGTTTGTCTATTAGCTTTGTTACTCCTATGACAATATCCTTTACGTATGTAAAGTCTCGCAACATGTTTCCTTGATTAAATACCTTTATTGGCTTCTGATTATAAATAGCTTTGGCAAAAAGCATTGGAGCCATATCCGGCCGTCCCCATGGCCCGTACACTGTAAACAGACGGACACCTGTTGTTGGCAGATGAAATAAGTGGCTGTATGTGTGTGCCATTAATTCGTTGCTCTTCTTTGTAGCAGCATAAAAACTTACAGGGAAAGTCACATTGTCGTCTTCCGAAAACGGTATACTATTATTCATGCCATAGACAGACGAACTCGAAGCATAAATAAGATGTTTGATTTGGTTATGGCGGCAACATTCGAGAATATTGGTAAATCCTACTATATTTGATTGGACATAAGCATGCGGATTTTCTATCGAATAGCGTACCCCTGCTTGTGCAGCCATATTGATAACGATATCGAATTGTTCTTTCTCGAAAAGTTTACTCAACGATTGAAGATCGGATATATCTGTTTTACTAAACTTGTAATTTGGATAAATAGAGCTGGTTATAAGAGAATTGTCGCGAACTAAATCTTTGTCAATGCCGCATTCCGTAAGACGGGCATATTTTAGGCTAACATCATAGTAATCGTTGATATTATCAACTCCTATAATTTCTGCGTTTTCTTGTTTTACGAGTTCTTCGACCAGGTGAAACCCGATGAAACCAGCTGTTCCTGTTATTAAAATCTTCATTCCTATTGTTTCTTTGCTAGCCATAAATTGCGTGCATAGGTTATAAATCCCGCACCTTGTCCTATGATAAGAACCGGATCTTTACGAAAGATACCATAACTGATAGTAATCAATGATCCGATGATACTTAATATCCAGAATCCGGAAGGTAATAACGATTCCCCTCTCGATTTTGAATACCACCATTGGTATATAAATCTGAATGTAAATATAATCTGTCCTGCCGATCCGATCAAGAGAAGTCCCAAAGGAATATTTCCGAATAGTCTTTCTACACTTTGCTCACTATTGTATAAAACAAAGCCCAAAGCTATTATTGGCGTAAAGATTATAGTAATCCGAGCCAATATATGCATGCTTTTCCAATGGTTTTTGTTGTTTAGGTTCCAAATATAGATATAGTAGGAAAATATCTGTCCCAAAATAATTGCAAAGTCACCACGCAACCAACCGTATATAGAGAATAGAAATGAGGCGAGTAGGCTAAGTTGCCAGTAAATAGTAGGTGATACAACTTTTTTTTCCTTTTCTGATAATACCCATTGAACAAGCATTCTGGCAGAGAATAACCCTTGAGCCAAAAAACCGAGAACAAAATACCAATTGTTACTTTCCACTTCTTGTAGTTGCTAGTTTATGTTATCCGAACCAATGGTGTAATTGATATATCTTTTTCTCATCCATCGGTAAGCGAAGCAATCCATGAAAGGGCTAACTAACCTGTTCCAAAGATGAAATTTGGATAGGCCTGCCGTACGTTCGAAATGCCTTACTGATATCTGTTTGACTTTTCCATGCTGAAGTTCTATCAGTGCAGGCATAAAGCGATGCATTCCGGTGAAAAACGGTATTCGTTTAGCGTAATCTGATTTAATAACCTTAAGTGGACAGCCAGTATCTTCCACACCATCATTTGTCATCATTCTGCGAAATCCGTTCGCTATTTTCGAAGAAATCTTTTTCCCCAATGAATCTTTACGCCCTGTACGGATACCCATTACTAATTCAAATTCATTTCGATGGGGTAGTAGCAGTTCGAAATCTTCCGGGGTAGTTTGCAGGTCGGCATCTATATATCCAACAAAAGGAGATTCTACGACATCTATTCCGGCCTTAATAGCTGCACTTAGTCCATTGTTTTTCGTAAAATTGATATAAAAAAACGCTTCGTTTCTATTGCATATTTCGGTGATCAAATTCAAGCTGTTGTCTTTAGATCCATCATTGACAAACAATATACATGTTTTTACCGATGAGGCTTTAAGGTATGCTCCCAGCTCTTTTTCGAGCCTGTACATATTGTCTTCCTCATTGTATATAGGAACAATTATTGAAAACTCGTACGCTTTGGTTTTATTCATTTTGCTTCTTTGATTATTGCCACTTCTTTTACCAAATCCCAGTTATAACGCTTGTGCCCTACCTTCCGCCAGTTGTTGTCAAATGCATCAATTGGCTCTATGATAACATTTTTATTGGCAAAAACGCTGTCGATAGACAGGCTTGTAACGTATACAAATGGAGTATGTTTATGTATGAAAACTGTATCTGAAGGGTCTATTGGTCTAATCGTTTTATTTGCCTCATATACTAGCTCCATACGCACCTCTTCATCTTTATCATAATAGAACGGAAGTCCTTCTACTTTCTTATTATCGCGAAGCATTCTGATGCTGTGTCTTTCATTGTTGATAAACATATGACCTACCGGTATAAGGCAAAGGCTTGTTACCATCATCATACACAGTATAATGGCACTATATACGTTCATCACCCTGATTCCCTGTTTACCGAAAAGAGAGTAGAATATGAAAGCACTTAGCAACCAGCTGAATATAGTTGATAAAATCAGTATCAGTGTAGATACCTGACCTTCTTTGTAGAACACGATGTATAGAGCAACCGGGATGCCGATTAGTATAATAGCTATAATGATAGCGTTTACCCTAAAAAGAATCCTTTCACTTTTCGACATGATGCCTTTTGCGCTATGAAATATATAAAATGCTATAACAATGGCTCCCGGAATTAGTATTGGGAGCAAATACCGGGTTTTCTTTTCCGGAATAACGGACAACAATACAATTGATGCAATAAACCAGATAATGGCAAATTTATATTCTTTTCTTAGCTTCTCTTTTTTATAGATGAAGAAGTACAAAATCGCTGTGACAAAAAATAGTGCCCATACTCCCGCTTCAGCAGCAAACTGCCAGTAATAGTACCATGGGCGTACATTGCGGTCGATCCACGAAGAAGACTCTTTTTGTGCAACACTTACAGCCATGTCTTGGTGGAAAATGTATATGAACGCCATCCACCATAAAGAAACAATTAAGCAAACGACTATCATCACTACTAACGACAAACCTTTCCCTTTTAATCGTGGGCGATATACGGCGATATAAGCGATAATGAACGGAAGAAATAGGGCATAGAAAGAAACCGGACCTTTACTCAGAAATGATAAGCCCATGAATAGTCCGGCAGCAATAAAGTTTTTCCATTGAGCACCTTTTTCTTCAAGAGCCAGTATCAGGAAGTAGATTCCGCCTAGCATAAAACTGTGGCAATAAATATCCCAAGTGGCTGTTCTTGCCATCATGAGTACATTGAAACAGGTTGCTACAACAAGAGAGGATACGAGTCCTAGATTTCTATTGCGGGTTAGGCGTGATACCAACAAGTATAGAAATATGACCATTAGTGTCGCTACTATTCCGGCTGCATATCGTTGAACAATCAGATTATTTGGAATTACATTCTCTATTCCGGCAGCGATCCACGTAGGTAAAGGTGGTTTTTCTAGTCTCAACTCACCGTTCATCGTAGGAATTAGATAATTTCCTTCACGAACCATTTCTTGCGCTGTGGCAAGGTTTCTAGACTCCATCAGATCTGCCGGAATGACCTGATTATTGATAAAAAAAGCAAATAGACAAACAATTATGATCAACACATAATGGATGACATAGCTATCTTTTTTCAGATTATCCATAGATATAGAGTATTTTAGAGACGGACAAAATTAACTTAAAAGATTTAATCCGCGTTATTTTTTATCTCTTAATTGATCTTCCAGCCGTATCACCTGATCGCGATATTGAGCAGCTTCCAGAAATTCAAGCTTTTTAGCGGCAGCAGCCATTTGCTTTTTAGCTTTGTCTATTGCCTTTTTCAAATCCTCTTTGCTCATATATTCTATTTCGTCTTCAGAAGCAATGGCAAGAGTTGTTTTTTGGGTATATGTTTTTGTTTGAACGGGTTCTTCCTTTCGTTGGCTGAATACTGATGTAAGAGCCTTTTGTATTTGCTGAGGGGTTATACCATGTTTCTCGTTATAAGCCATCTGAACTTCTCGACGGCGATTTGTTTCTGTTATCGTTTTTTGCATGCTGTCGGTAATCTTGTCTGCATAGAAAATAACCTTTCCATTTACATTTCGCGCAGCACGTCCTACTGTTTGTGTAAGGGAACGATGTGATCTTAAAAAACCTTCTTTATCTGCATCGAGTATAGCTACTAACGATACTTCCGGCAAGTCTAGCCCTTCGCGAAGTAGATTTACCCCGACTAATACGTCGAATTCGCCGGTTCGCAGATCTTCCATAATTTGCACACGGTCTAGCGTATCCACGTCCGAATGGATATAGCTGCAACTTATTCCATTGTTCGAAAGATAAGCTGTAAGTTCCTCAGCCATGCGTTTAGTGAGAGTTGTTACAAGGGTGCGTTCATTTTTCTCAACACGCATCTGTATTTCTTCCATCAAATCGTCTATCTGATTTAGGCTTGGACGTACATCGATAGGAGGGTCTAGCAATCCTGTCGGACGAATTAACTGTTCTACTACAACGCCCTCCGATTTAATAAGCTCATAATCGGCCGGAGTCGCGCTAACATATATTGTTTGAGGAACCAATGATTCGAACTCTTCAAATTTTAAAGGGCGATTGTCTAGTGCAGCCGGTAGGCGGAATCCATATTCTACGAGATTTTCCTTGCGGGAATGGTCTCCACCATACATGGCTCGTATCTGTGGAATGGTTACATGGCTTTCGTCTATTACCAATAAGAAATCATCGGGAAAGAAGTCAAGCAAGCAGAATGGGCGAGTACCCGGTTTCCGATTGTCGAAATAACGTGAATAATTCTCTATTCCTGAGCAATGACCTACTTCTCGAATCATTTCTAAATCGTAAGTTACGCGCTCGTATAATCTTTTTGCTTCTAATGGTTTGCCGATTGACTGAAAAAAATCTACTTGGCGTCCTAAGTCTATTTCTATCTCTGCGATGGCTCTAACCATACGTTCTTTGGTTGTAACGAATAAATTAGCGGGATATATCCTAAAATCATCATATTGTTCGATCTTTACACCTGATAGAGGATCGAGGCATTCTATACTTTCTATCTCATCACCCCAAAAAACAACGCGAACAATAGGATCTCCATATGCAAGAAATACATCCACAGTATCGCCCTTCACCCTGAAATTACCCGCTTTGGGATCAACTTCGTTACGGGAATATAAAGCGCTTACCAAAGATCGGAGGAATACATCCCGAACTATTTTTTGTCCTACATGAAGACTGATTGTAGAACTTTCAAAATCCTCCGGATTTCCCATGCCATATAGGCACGAAACAGAACATACGACAATAACATCACGCCGACCCGATAAAAGAGAAGTCGTTGTTGCAAGACGTAATTTCTCTATTTCATCGTTGATTGATAAGTCTTTTTCTATGTAGGTATTGGTAGATGGGAGATACGCTTCAGGCTGATAATAGTCGTAATAAGAAACGAAATATTCGACAGCATTATCAGGAAAAAATGTTTTAAACTCGCTATACAACTGTGCCGCCAGTGTTTTATTGTGGCTCAGTATCAGGGTGGGCTTTTCTACTTTTTGAATGACGTTTGCTACAGTAAACGTTTTACCGGATCCTGTTACCCCTAACAACGTTTGAGAGGGGATCTGCTGCATGATGCCTTCGGATAGAGCTGCTATCGCAGCAGGCTGGTCTCCAGTGGGCTTATAATTTGATGTTAATTTGAAATCCATTGTTTTTCTTCCTTTCGCAAATGAGGGTATTTTACAACCTTTAAAAATACAAACAGATTATTTTATAAAAAAGAGAAGTGTCTACTTTATTTTTATTGCCGAAAGAAAGAAATATCTTATTTCTTTAAGAAGCAGGTTTTCAATACAATGCTTGAACCGTCTATTTTACAATCTACTTCAGAGGGTTCTTCGGTCAAACGGATACTTTTTACTTTTGTCCCACGTTTGATAACCATTGACGAACCTTTTACTTTCAGGTCTTTTATTACTGTAACTGCGTCTCCATCAAACAGCTCTGCCCCATTGCTATCTTTTGGTGTAGAGCTTTCTGTATCATCCTCTGTTTCTCCGTTCCACTCGTGGAAACAATCAGGACATACATATATAGCACCATCGAAATAAGTATTTTCTCCACTACATTGTGGACAATTCGAATAATTCATTTGTGTAAAAATTAGGTATAAAATGCAAAGATAGCCCAATTAAGCGGAGGATGCAAATAGATATAGAAACCAGCTTTTTGATCAGAGGAAATTTTCCATGTTATGGTATTTTTATAAATTTGTATTTAATAAACCGAATATCACATAGTATAGACATGAGAAAGATAGTCCTTTTCCTATATCAATTATTTATATTCGCTCCTATCTTTATTTTAGCGACTATTATTACAGCAGTTACAGTGATGATCGGTTGTTTGGCAGGCAATCGCAAATTTTGGGGATATTATCCGCCTCATTATTGGTCAAAACTGGCATGTCGATTGGCTTTATGTCGTATTAAGGTTATACGGAAGGGTACTCTCGATCCGGAGAAATCATATGTCTTCATTCCCAATCATCAGGGAGCTTTCGATATATTTCTGATCTACGGATATTTGAATCAGAATATTAAATGGGTTCAAAAGCAGGAATTACGTAAAATCCCATTTGTAGGGAAAGCGTCTGAAATAGCAGGGCATGTATTTGTCGATCAGAAGAATCTAAAGTCGATGAAAGATACTATTACAAAAACTGAAGCCCAATTGGATAAAGGCTCTTCAATGGTTATATTTCCCGAGGGAGCCAGGACTTATACCGGTAAAATGGGACGATTTAAGAGAGGTGCTTTTGTAATAGCTAAGGAAATGAATCTAGAGATCGTTCCAATAACAGTGAATGGACCCTTCGACTTAATGAAAATAAATACATACTTTATCAATCCGTGTAAGTTAGAACTTATTGTACACGAATCAATATCAACAGCCCATCTGACAGAAGATAATATGCCGGAATTTATAGATCGCTGCCGTGAAATAGTACACTCAGGCTTATGGGATAAATATAAATAGTTTTTAATTTAGTGTTTTGTTGTATTTTTCTTTCGCAATCTTTAATACTCTGCTGGTAAAGCTTCCAATTCTACACGAGAGAAGACCGGGCCATCCTTGCATACATACATTTTACCGACGTTACATCGCCCGCATTTTCCAACTCCGCACTTCATGCGGTTTTCAAGAGTCGTGTAAATATTTTCAGGTTTAAAGCCTAGTTTATCCAATACAGGGAATGTGAATTTAATCATTATAGGGGGCCCGCATACAATAGCTATTGTATTTTCGGGGGATGGGTTCATCTTTTCCAATACTGATGGTACAAAGCCAACTTCACCCTTCCAATCGGGAGTTTCGCCTCCCGGATCTACTGTTGTTACGAGATGGACATCAGACATTTCGTCCCACTCTTTCAGTTCGTGTTTATAAACAAGATCTGCTACTGATTTGGCTCCGTACAGGATACTTATATCCTTAAAATCTTCGCGGGTGTCTAAAGCATTCCAAATGACGCAACGCATAGGCGGTAGGGCTATCCCCCCCGCAATGAATAAGAGATTCTTCCCTTTCCACTCATCAATAGGAAATGTATTTCCAAACGGGCCACGGAATCCCATCGTTTGTCCTTCTTCTAGCTTTGCCAGAGCTGAGGTTACTTTTCCTGCTTCGCGAAACGTACATTCGATATATCCTTTGCGGGTAGGGGAGGAGGCTATACAAAATGTACTTTCTCCTTCTCCAAATGCAGAATATTCTCCAAATTGCCCTGCTTTAAAATTGAAATTCTGAGCTTCTTCTTCGTCCTTAAACTTCAAACGGAAAGTCTTGACTCCGGGAGCTTCCTCTGTTATTTTTTCTATTGTTACCAGATACGGAAGATATATGTTGTCATTCATAATTAATTAATTTTCAAACTTTCCAATTGAGAAATTGACTCTAGATGCTCGCATATATTCATATCTACAGGACAAGCCCTTGAACAGCGCCCACAACCTGTACATCCTCTTACGGCAAGACGTTCGGGCATATATGAGAATTTATGGAGTAAACGTTGCCTCCATCGCTGACTTTGAGTTTCGCGTGGATTGTGTCCCGAAGTATGTACTGTAAATAGTGAAAATCCGCAGGCATCCCAACAACGTAATCTGTTTCCTGTACTTCCTTTAGTATCTTCCTGAATATCGAAACAGGCACAGGTGGGACAAACGAATGCACATGCACCACAACCGAGGCAGCGTTCCGATTGTTTCTTCCAGACATCGTTTTCGAACATATCAGAGATTTTGTCTTGTAGATCATCCAAATTGAAACGGATAGGAACGTTAACTAAAAAATCTTCTTTATTTATTTCCGGAGAATCTTCAAAAAAGCTATTATACTTCTCTACTAAAGCCGTACCTTTCTCTGTTATAACTTCTACCAGATAGCCCTCTTTACTTATTGGGGTTAATAAAATATCGCTTCCGGCTGTATTTCCCGGACTTCCGTTTACGGATGTACAAAAACAGTATTCATCGCATTGTGTACAGCTAACTCCTATAAGAGTCGTACGTTTCATACGCTCATTAAATGGTAAGTCTTTCGTATCCCAATTAAAGATACCCGATAGAGGTTTGAACCCTGCTGCATCGCAAGGATGGATACCAAACACGACTGTTTCGGGGATGATGCTTGCATCGTAGTTTTGCAAAGTCACATCACCTTTTTCTCTGGTGTAGGAAAATAGCTTTTCCGTACGAGGAAATGCAATAGCTTTGGCTGACTGGGTAGTCTGTATATGATCCATGGATATTTCATCCACTGACTTGATATGCTTAAAGTCCGTTTTATTTCCTTTAGGAACAGGGGCATAAACCTGCTTGTTGTCCTGTAATAGTTGAGACAACCAGTCCATTAACGATTTATGGCTTATATATCTTTTTTCCATAGTCTACAAAATGAAGGTTTCTTTATCTTCTGGCTTGAATGTAGAAAGCACATTGCCTTTTTCGGCTGGTTCACCGAAATTTTCTTTGACCAATTCAGCCATCTTGTGTGTCAGTATATGAATAGGAATTCCTAGTGGACATGCAGCTCCACAGGAACCACAATCGGAGCAACGCCCTGCCATATGCATAACACGGTTGATTTGCCATTCCATATTGCTTACAGTAGCAGCCCAAGGCTGTATCCATTGAGGACGATTGACTTCGACAATACATTTAGTGCAATAACACATTGGACAGGCAGCCCGGCAGGCATAGCATTTGAAGCACTTGGAAAGCTCATCTGTCCAAAATTGCCAGCGCTCTTCCATTGTCATAGCATCTATTTGTGCTGTGAGTTCATCGTCTGTTTGTTTCTCGGGAGGAGTGGCCTCTTTCAGATATTGTTTTATTTCGTCTATTTTTTCAAATGGCTTCAAAGTACCTTTTGTAAGCCCGAAAATTTTTATCGAGTCTTCTTTTATCTGATTTTCGTCATAAAGTTGGCAGATGCTTCTCAGTGCATAATATGATGCAGCAATGCCGACCTTCTTTCCTCCTACAAGATCTTTTCGAGTAAGGTAAACTGCTAGATTACCAGTACACTTATCATTGAAAACTAGCTTGTCTGTTTCTTCCGGAGTTGACGCAAACAATGGTCGTGGGATTCGTGTCCCTTCCTCGTAACCGATAAAAAGATTCACATCGCCACTAGATAGCAACTCTTTGGCTTTATTTCTCAGTTCATTCATTGCTAACCTCCATTTCTTTCTCTATTTGCTGCCCATTTCCAGCCAGAAATTCAGCAGCACGATGATACTCTGTATATGGTCCAAGCTCACGGATGTTGGCAACGGTTGTGTTGACAATATCAGCCCACTTAGCACCTTCAGCAGCCGAAACCCACGAAAATTGTATTCTACGGATATCTATTCCCAAAAAGTTGAGTAAGCTGCGGAATAATATCCATCTGCGACGTGCATGGAAGTTGCCCGATGTATAGTGACAGTCGTTAGGATGACATCCCGAAACGATAACTCCGTCGGAACCATTGGCAAATGCTTTTAGTAATAACATAAAGTCGATACGTCCTGTACATGGGAAACGCACGATCTTCACATTCGTTGCATATTTGATACGGCTAGTTCCTGTGAGGTCAGCTCCTGCATACGTACACCAGTTGCATACAAAAGCCAGTATTTTAGGTTCAAATTCGTTGTTCATATCTTATATCGTTGTTTTATTCTTCCAATACTGCTAATACTTCGGCATACATCTGTTCATTCGAGAATCCTTGTATATCAATGGACTTAGAGCGACAAAACGATACGCATGTTCCGCAACCCTGACATAGTCCGGGATTGACTCTGGCAACTGTCTTGATTGTCTCTCCGGCTCTGTTCTTTATTTCTTCATGTTCGATAGCCTGATAAGGGCAAGCCGTTTCGCAGAGGAAACAGCCCACACAAGTGGATACATCATGCGAAGCAATACGATTTACAACTGCTACTACCGGCTCACGAGTCAGTTCGTTATTAGAGAATAAACCGATTACCTTAGCTGCCGCTCCCGATGCCATCCCAACCGTTTCGGGAATATCTTTTGGAGCTTGACATGCACCGCATAGGTAAATCCCTGCCGTGTTGGTTTCCACGGGTTTTAGTTTGGGGTGCGCTTCGGCAAAGAACTTGTATGGATCATATGATATATGCATCTTTTGAGCAAGTTCCTCGGAGCCCTCGTTGGCAATTCCGGCACTGGCAAGCACTACCATATCGGCTTCTATTTCTACCGGACGGCTACCTAATAGCGTATCCACGCCGCAAACAATTAGTTTCCCGTTTTTCTCATAGACACGTGCAACGCGCCCACGTATATAATTTGCACCATCTTCTTCGATGGCTCTACGTGTAAATTCATCGTAGTTTTTACCTCCCGCACGAATGTCCATATAGAAGACATAAGATTCTCCATCATGTACCTTATGTTGATAAAGCATAGCATGCTTTGCAGTGTACATACAGCATATTTTGGA